>Ga0207650_10000180_pt1 | contig 74406 bp, 72 predicted proteins | sample KBSS63metaG_FD_184325 | JGI IMG/M metagenome (GOLD analysis project Ga0207650, IMG submission 184325) | Switchgrass rhizosphere microbial communities from Kellogg Biological Station, Michigan, USA - KBS S6-3 metaG (SPAdes) (version 2) | ecosystem: Host-associated > Plants > Roots > Rhizosphere...
CAAGGCCACTTCGCAAGCGCTGGGCAGCAGTTGCGAAGTGGCCTTGCCGCCACCCGTGACCTTTGCCGCGCCGCAAGTGATCCACGCTGAGCCGTTGCTCAATGGCGTGCGCATCGCTGTGGCCCGCGACGAAGCCTTTGCCTTTACCTACGGCGCCAGCCTCGACCTGCTACGTGCGATGGGGGCCGAGTTGAGCTTCTTCTCGCCGATCCACGATCGCGAATTGCCTGACGCCGACAGTCTCTATCTGCCGGGTGGTTACCCGGAGTTGCATCATCAGGCGCTGTCGGAAAATACCTCGATGCTCGACGCCATCCGTGCCCATCACGTGGCCGGCAAACCCTTGCTTGCCGAGTGCGGCGGCATGCTCTACCTGCTCGACTCGCTGACTGACGTCGAAGGCACCCGTGCCAAACTGCTCGGCCTGCTGCAGGGCGATGCCGTGATGCAAAAGAAACTGGCGGCCCTGGCGCTGCAAAGTGTCGAATTGCCGGAAGGCACCCTGCGCGGCCATACCTATCATCACTCCCTGACCAGCACCGAGTGGCAACCGATTGCCCGTGGCCTGAGCCCCAACGGTGGGCGCGGGGCCGAGGCGGTGTATCGGCAGGGACGGATGACGGCTTCCTACGTGCATTTTTATTTCCCGTCGAATCCGGCCGCGGTGGCCGCCTTGTTTGCGCCGGACCTTGAGACCGCCATCGCAGGCAAGCCAGCTCCCACCGCGACAGTGTTCACAGATCAACCTGTGGGAGGGGCGGTGCGAGGATTCGACTTGCCCGCGAAGAGGCCATGACCGACAACGCCTTCCCCGAGGCCGACCGCCAGGCCGTCTACCGTGCCATCGCCGAACGCCGCGACATGCGCCACTTCAGCGGCGGCACTGTCGCCCCCGAATTGCTCCACCGCCTGCTGCAGGCTGCACACCAGGCCCCCAGCGTTGGCCTGATGCAGCCCTGGCGCTTTATTCGCGTCAGCGACCGCGTGTTACGTAGCCAGATTCAACAGTTGGTGGAGGAAGAGCGCGTGCGCACTGCCGAGGCCTTGGGCGAACGTTCCGACGCGTTCATGAAGCTCAAGGTCGAAGGTATTCACGATTGCGCCGAAGTCTTGGTGGCGGCGTTGATGGACGATCGCGAGCGGCACATCTTCGGCCGGCGTACCTTGCCGGAAATGGACATGGCGTCGTTGTCCTGTGCAATCCAGAACCTGTGGCTGGCGGCCCGCGTCGAAGGCCTGGGCATGGGCTGGGTGTCGCTGTTCGAGCCTCAGGCCTTGGCCGATCTGCTGGGTTTGCCGCCCGGCGCGAAACCCTTGGCCGTGCTGTGCCTGGGGCCAGTGGACGCGTTCTACCCGGCACCGATGTTGCAGCTCGAAGGCTGGACCGAACCTCGGCCATTGAGTGACATGTTGTATGAGAATGTGTGGGGAGTGAGTCAATGAGTGTGGCCTTGCTGTGTGTCGCTGCCGTGGCGCTGGACGCGCTGCTGGGTGAACCGAGGCGCTGGCATCCGCTGGTGGCGTTCGGCAATTTCGCCGGGCGCATCGAGCAACGTTTCAACAGCGGCGGTCGCGGCTGGCGCAGCCATGGCGTGACCGCGTGGGTGATCGCCGTGGTGCCGTTGACGCTGCTGGCCACCGCCTTGTCGTGGGCGCCGTATATCGGTTGGGTCCTGGAGATCCTGGCGTTGTACTGCGCACTCGGCATGCGCAGCCTCGGCGAACATGTTATGCCCGTGGCCCAGGCCCTGCGCAGCGATGACCTGGAGGAAGCGCGCAAGCGTGTGAGCTACCTGGTCAGTCGCCAGACCAGTGAGCTGGACCGCACCGAAGTCGCCCGCGCCGCCACCGAGTCGGTGCTGGAAAACGGCAGCGATGCGGTATTCGCCGCGATTTTCTGGTTTGTGGTCGCTGGCGTGCCGGGCGTAGTGCTTTACCGCCTGAGCAACACCCTGGATGCCATGTGGGGCTATCGCAACGAGCGCTTTGAACGTTTCGGCTGGGCGGCGGCAAAAATCGACGATGTGTTGAACTACATTCCCGCGCGCCTGGTGGCGTTGACCTACGCCGTACTCGGCAAAACCCGACTGGCGCTTCAATGCTGGCGCACTCAAGGCCCGACGTGGGACAGCCCCAACGCCGGTCCGGTGATGGCTGCCGGTGCCGGCGCCCTGGGCGTGGAGCTGGGCGGCGCGGCGATCTATCACGGTGAAGTGCACCAGCGCCCGCCATTGGGCGAAGGCCCGGCGGCGGATGCCGATTCCATCGACCGGGGCTGGCAACTGGTGCAGCGCGGCGTATGGTTGTGGCTGCTGATCCTATGTGCGGGGGCGCAATTCTATGCTTGAACACGGTGGCCGGCTGCGCAAGGCAGCGATTCAGTACGGGATAGCCGAAGCCAATTGGCTTGACCTGTCCAGCGGCCTCGCGCCCTGGCCCTGGCCGATTCCCGAGATCCCCTTGCGCGCCTGGGCGCGCCTGCCGGAAACCGACGACGGCCTGGAGCAGGCTGCCGGCGAGTATTACGGCGCTGCGCACTTATTGCCGGTGCCGGGCTCCCAGGCGGCCATCCAGTTGCTGCCACGCCTGCGCCGTGCCGGCAAGGTCGGGGTGTTGTCGCCGTGCTATGCCGAACACGCCGAAGCCTGGCGCCGTGCCGGTTACGTGGTGCGCGAAGTGCAGGAGCAGGAGGTCGACTTCTTTCTCGATAGCCTCGACGTGCTGGTGGTGGTCAATCCCAACAATCCCACTGGCCTGAGCCTCACCCCGCAACGCTTGCTGGACTGGCATTCGCGGCTGGCCCGGCGCGGCGGCTGGCTGGTGGTGGACGAAGCCTTCATGGACGTCACCCCGCAACTGAGCCTGGCGGGCCAGGCGCATCAAGTCGGCCTGATTGTGCTGCGCTCGTTCGGTAAATTCTTCGGCCTGGCCGGCGTGCGACTGGGCTTTGTATTGGCCGAACGCAAGCTGCTCAAGCTGCTCGCCGAACAGGTCGGGCCTTGGGCCGTCAGCGGCCCGACGCGGGTGCTGGGCCAAGTGTGCCTGCGCGACACCGCCGGGCAGGCGCGGCAACGCGTGCGTTGCATCGAGGCGGGACAGCGCTTGTTCGCCTTGCTTGAGCGCCACGGCTTTCAACCCCAGGGCGGCTGCGCCTTATTCCAATGGCTGATCACGCCCCACGCCGAACGCCTGTACGAATTCATGGCCCAGCGCGGCATCCTGCTGCGCCTGTTTGTTCACGACAGTAGCCTGCGTTTTGGCTTGCCCGGCACTGAGGTCGACTGGCTGCGCCTCGACGAGGCCCTGGCCGCCTATAAGGAAACTGCATGAGTACGCTGATGGTGCAAGGCACCACCTCCGACGCCGGCAAAAGTACCTTGGTGACGGCGCTGTGCCGCTGGCTGATACGCCAGGGCGTGGCGGTCGCGCCGTTCAAACCGCAGAACATGGCGCTCAACAGCGCGGTGACGGCCGAAGGCGGCGAGATCGGTCGCGCCCAGGCGGTGCAGGCCCAGGCCGCCAACCTGGCGCCGCACACCGATATGAACCCGGTGCTGCTCAAGCCCAACAGCGACACCGGCTCCCAAGTGATCATCCATGGCCGCGCCGTGACCAGCATGAACGCGGTGGCCTATCACGACTACAAAGCCATTGCGATGCAAGCGGTGCTGGCCTCCCACGCACGGTTGAGCGAGGCCTACCCGGTGGTGATGGTAGAAGGCGCAGGCTCTCCGGCGGAGATCAACCTGCGCGCCAATGACATCGCCAACATGGGCTTCGCCGAGGCGGTGGATTGCCCGGTGCTGCTGATCGCCGACATCAATCGCGGCGGTGTTTTTGCCCACCTGGTCGGCACCCTGGAATTGCTGTCGCCCACGGAACAGGCGCGGGTCAAAGGGTTCATCATCAACCGTTTTCGCGGCGACATTGCATTGCTGCAACCGGGATTGGATTGGCTGGAAGCACGCACCGGCAAACCGGTGGTGGGCGTATTGCCTTACGTGATGGACCTGCACCTGGAAGCCGAAGACGGCATCGACCGGCGTCAGATCGACAAGGCGGCGCAGGTGCTCAAGGTGGTGGTGCCGGTGTTGCCGCGTATCAGCAACCACACGGATTTCGATCCGCTGCGCCTGCATCCCCAAGTGGATCTGCAGTTCGTCGGCCCAGGCCAGCCGATTCCTGCCGCCGACCTGATCATCCTGCCAGGCTCAAAAAGCGTGCGCAGTGACCTGGCCTATCTGCGCGCCAACGGCTGGGAAACCGCCGTGGCACGGCACTTGCGCTATGGCGGCAAGGTGCTCGGTATTTGCGGCGGTTTGCAGATGCTCGGCGAGCAGGTGCATGACCCGCTGGGCCTCGAAGGGCCCGCCGGTTCCAGCGATGGCCTGGGGTTGCTGGCGTTCAGCACCACGCTGGAAGAAGAGAAGCAGCTGCGCAACGTGCGCGGGCGTTTGTTGCTCGAGGATGCGCAGGTCAGCGGGTATGAGATCCATGCGGGCGTGACGACCGGCGATGGCCTGTCGAATGCTGCGGTGTTGTTGGATGACGGGCGCAGCGATGGCGCCCAGAGTGCGGATGGGCAGATCCTTGGCACTTACCTGCACGGTTTGTTCGAAACGGCGGCGGCGTGCAGTGCTTTGCTGCGTTGGGCGGGGTTGGAGGATGTGCAGGCAGTGGACTATCACGCCTTGCGCGAGCGTGATATTGAGCGTCTGGCTGACTTGGTGGAAAACCATTTGGATACTGAACTGTTACGTGAGCTATGTGGGATTTGACGGTGTGCACGCGATTCCAGTGTGGGAGCGGGCTTGCCTGCGATAGCGGCGTGATAGCCGACCCCTATTTAACTGATGCCCCACGTTCCAAATGTGGGAGTGGGCTTGCCCGCGAAGGCGTTGGGTCGGTGTACATATCCATTCCTGTGGTAACGGCTGCTGGTGGTTCCGCTCTTACAGCGGGTCACTTTTGGAAGGACCCAAAAGTAACCAAAAGGTCCTCGCCCCACCACTCGGCACCTCGCCTAGGCTCGGCATGCCCTCACTCCGGCTTTGGAGCGTGGGCCGCCGCGATGGGCCATCCTTGGCCCAGCGCGGCTAACCCGGCGTCCTGCCGGGTTACCCACGCTCCAAAGCCTGCGTTCGGCCAGCGTGGTTTTACGGGGCGCCTGAGATCAAAATCAAAAGCCAGATCAAACGCGGATCTGCTTTTCTGTGGGAGCGGGCTTGCCCGCGAAGGCGGCCTGACAGCCGACCACCCTTTACCTGATGCCCCCCACTCCAAATGTGGGAGTGGGCTTGCCCGCGAAGGCGGCCTGACAGCCGACCCCTATTTACCTGATGCCCCCCACTCCAAATGTGGGAGTGGGCTTGCCCGCGATGGCGGCCCGACGGCCGACCCCTATTTACTTGATGCCCCACACTCCAAATGTGGGAGCGGGCTTGCCCGCAAAGGCGGCCTGAGAGCCGACCCCTATTTACCTGATGCCCCACACTCCAAATGTGGGAGTGGGCTTGCCCGCAAAGGCGGCCCGACGGCCGACCCCTATTTACCTGATGCCCCCCACTCCAAATGTGGGAGTGGGCTTGCCCGCGATGGCGGCCTGACAGCCGACCCCTATTTACCTGATGCCCCCCACTCCAAATGTGGGAGTGGGCTTGCCCGCGATGGCGGCCCGACGGCCGACCACCCTTTACCTGATGCCCCACGCCCCAAATGTGGGAGCGGGCTTGCCCGCGATGGCGGCCTGACAGCCGACCCACTTCAGCCAACCCAAGGTGCCATCCCATGCTTCAACTGATCCTCGGTGGCGCTCGCTCCGGCAAAAGCCGTCTCGCCGAAAGGCTCGCCAGCGACAGTGCCTTGCCCGTCATTTACATTGCCACCAGCCAACCGCTGGATGGCGAGATGAACGCGCGCGTCGCGCTGCATCGCCAACGTCGCCCGGACGATTGGGGCTTGATCGAGGAGCCTGTTGAGCTGGCGCGGGTGCTTCGGGAGAACGCTGCCGTGGGGCAGTGTCTGCTGGTGGACTGCCTGACGCTGTGGCTGACCAATCTGCTGATGATCGAGGACGTCGAACGCTTGGCGCTCGAACGCGAACAACTGCTGGAAACCCTGGCCTCGCTGCCGGGTGAAATCATTTTTGTCAGCAACGAGACCGGTCTGGGTGTCGTGCCGCTGGGCGAATTGACTCGCCGCTATGTGGATGAAGCCGGTTGGCTGCATCAAGCCTTGGCCGAGCGGTGTCAGCGTGTTGTCCTGACCGTTGCCGGCCTGCCCCTGACTTTGAAAGGTACTGCGTTATGACTGACACCTGGTGGCTCAACCCTTGTAAGGCGATCGATGCTCAAGCGTACGAACAAGCCCTGGCGCGCCAGCAACAATTGACCAAGCCGGCTGGTTCCCTCGGTCAGTTGGAGGCGCTGGCAGTGCAATTGGCCGGCCTGCAGGGCCAGGTCAAGCCGTCGGTGGATTCTCTGTGGATCGCCATTTTCGCCGGTGACCATGGCGTGGTTGCGGAAGGCGTGTCGGCGTTTCCCCAGGAAGTCACCGGGCAGATGCTGCAGAACTTTGTCACCGGTGGCGCGGCCATCAGCGTATTGGCGCGGCAGTTGGGTGCGCAGTTGGAAGTGGTCGACCTGGGGACGGTGACGCCGTCGCTGGATCTGCCGGGTGTACGGCACTTGAATATCGGCGCGGGCACGGCCAACTTCGTCAACGGCCCGGCGATGACCGAGGCTCAGGGGCAGCTCGCCCTGCAAGCCGGTCGCGACAGTGCGTGGCGTGCGTTGGCAAACGGGGCGCAACTGTTTATCGGCGGCGAGATGGGCATCGGCAACACCACCGCCGCCAGTGCGCTGGCGTGTGCCTTGCTCGATTGCCCGGTCAGCGACCTCACCGGGCCGGGCACCGGGTTGAATGCCCAGGGTGTCAGCCACAAAGTGGCCGTGATCGAACGCGCGCTGGCGTTGCATGCCGGCCAGCGCGGTAATGCGTTGCAGACCCTGTTCAATCTTGGTGGCTTTGAAATTGCCGCACTGGTGGGTGCGTATCTGGCCTGCGCCCAGGAAGGCATCGTGGTGCTGGTGGATGGGTTCATCTGCACGGTCGCGGCGCTGGTGGCGACACGCGTGAACCCGGCGTGCCGTGAATGGCTGGTGTTTGGCCATCGCGGTGCCGAGCCTGGCCATCGTCATGTGCTGCAGCGTCTGGACGCGCAGCCATTGCTGGAACTGGGTCTGCGCCTGGGTGAGGGCAGCGGTGCTGCGCTGGCGGTGCCGTTGTTGCGCCTGGCCTGCGCGCTGCACGGGCAGATGGCGACCTTCGCCGAAGCCGCCGTGGCAGACCGTCCGGCATGACCTTGCGCCTCGACCTGCTGCGCCACGGCGAAACCGAGATGGGCGGCGGCCTGCGCGGCAGCCTGGATGACGCACTCACCACCAAGGGCTGGGCGCAGATGCGTGCTGCTGTTGTGGCGCAAGGGCCGTGGGACCGCTTGGTCAGTTCGCCACTGCAACGTTGTGCGCGGTTCGCCGAGGCATTGGGCGCTCAACTCAACCTGCCGGTCACGCTGGAAAAGGATCTGCAAGAGCTGCACTTCGGTGCCTGGGAGGGGCAAAGTGCCGCCGCCTTGATGGAGACCGACGCCGAGGGGCTGGGCTTGTTCTGGGCTGATCCCTACAGTTTTACGCCGCCGGAGGGGGAGCCTGTCAGCGACTTTTCCGGTCGGGTTCTGGGCGCTGTCGCACGTTTGCATCAGGCTTACGCCGGTGAGCGTGTGTTGTTGATCAGCCATGGCGGCGTGATGCGCCTGTTACTGGCGCAAGCGCGTGGCTTGCCTCGGGAGCAATTGCTAAACGTGGAGGTTGGCCACGGTGGGCTATTCAGTCTGCAGGTCGCCAACGATGGCGCGCTGAAGGAAGTGGGGTAACCATGCTGCCATTCTGGATCGCCCTGCAATTTCTCAGCAGCCTGCCGATTCGCCTGCCGGGCATGCCGCAGCCTCAGGAGCTGGGCCGCTCGTTGCTGTTTTATCCCGTCGTCGGTGTGTTGTTCGGTGTGCTGTTGTGGGCCCTGAACACTGCATTGATGGGCGCGCCACTGTTGCTGCATGCCGCACTGTTGCTGACGGCCTGGGTGCTGCTCAGTGGCGGCCTGCACCTGGACGGTCTGGCGGACAGCGCCGATGCCTGGCTGGGCGGCTTCGGCGATCGCGAGCGAACGCTCGCGATCATGAAGGACCCGCGCAGCGGGCCGATTGCCGTCGTCACGCTCGGGCTGGTGCTGCTGCTCAAATTCACCGCCTTGGTCGCCTTGATCGAACAGCAGAACGGCGCCGCACTGATCCTGGCCCCGTTGATCGGCCGCACATCGATGCTGGCGCTGTTTCTCACCACGCGCTATGTGCGTGCTGGCGGATTAGGCCAGGCATTGTCGGATCATTTACCGAGGATCGTCGGCCAACAGGTGCTGATCCTCAGTGGGCTGGCGTGCATCCTGATCGGCGGCTTCAGCGGTGGTGTTGCGGTATTGCTCGCGGCGATCTGTTTTATCGGGCTGCGCCAACTGATGGTCAATCGCCTGGGCGGCACCACGGGCGACACCGCGGGCGCCTTGCTGGAGCTGCTGGAAGTCGCGGTATTGGTCGGCTTGGCGCTGTAACACTTTCTTGCATTTCCTTAATCGCGGGTATATACACGTTCCATGCTTGCCTCCCAATGTTTATGTACCAACCTGCGACGTGCCGCCCGTGGCGTCAGCAGGCATTACGACGGCGCCCTTGATGGCTTCGGGATCAACGTCGCCCAGTATTCCTTGCTGTGCAACCTGCAGCGACTCGATCAGCCGAGCATTTCCAACCTGGCCGACGCCATGGGCCTGGATCGCAGCACCTTGGGCCGTAACCTGCGAGTGTTGGAAGGCGAGGGCCTGGTGCAGTTGGTTGAGGGGGATGACTTGCGTAACCGCCTGGTGAAGTTGACCGACGACGGTGAGGCACGACTCGCCGCCGCATTACCTGCCTGGGAGGCGGCGCAGCAGAAATTGATCGATCAACTCGGCGCGGAAAAACGCGAAACCTTGTTGGCCTTGCTGGACGAACTCGCCTGATCGCGGGTTTGTTCGACTATAAGCGGGTATATACCCGCAAGCGGAGAATAAGAAATGACCTCGATGTGGCGCACCAGTGGCTGGATTCTTGTGGGGAGTGCGCTGATCCTGGCGTTGTCGTTGGGCGTGCGACACGGGTTCGGCCTGTTTCTGGCGCCGATGAGCAGCGAGTTCGGCTGGGGCCGTGAAACCTTTGCCTTTGCCATCGCCTTGCAGAACCTTATCTGGGGGCTGGCACAGCCGTTTACCGGCGCCCTGGCCGATCGGTTTGGCGCCACCAAAGCGGTGTTTGTCGGCGGCGTTCTTTACGCGGTGGGCCTGGTGCTGATGGGCATGTCCGATTCGGCGTGGTCGCTGTCCCTCAGTGCCGGCCTGCTGATTGGTATCGGCCTGTCCGGCACCTCGTTCTCGGTGATTCTCGGTGTGGTCGGCCGCGCCGTGGCCCCGGAAAAACGCAGCATGGCCATGGGCATCGCGAGCGCTGCCGGTTCGTTCGGCCAGTTTGCGATGGTGCCGGGCACCTTGGGCTTGATCAGTTGGTTGGGGTGGTCTGCAGCACTGCTGGCGCTGGGCCTCATGGTGGCGCTGATTCTGCCGCTGGTCGCGATGCTCAAGGACCGGCCGTTGCCGGTGATGGCCGGTCAGCAAACCTTGCGTGAAGCGTTGAAGGAAGCCTGTTCCCATTCCGGCTTCTGGCTGTTGGCCTTCGGCTTTTTTGTCTGCGGTTTCCAGGTGGTGTTCATCGGTGTGCATTTGCCGGCCTACCTGGTGGACCAGCACCTGCCAGCCACCGTCGGCACCACGGTGTTGGCGCTGATTGGCCTGTTCAATATCTTCGGCACCTACACCGCCGGCTGGCTCGGTGGGCGCATGTCCAAGCCGCGCTTGCTGACCGGTTTGTACCTGTTGCGTGCGGTGGTGATTGTGCTGTTTCTGTGGGCGCCGGTTACCGAAGTCACGGCCTACCTGTTTGGCATGGCCATGGGCTTCTTGTGGCTGTCCACCGTACCGCTGACCAACGGCACCGTCGCGACACTGTTTGGTGTGCGAAACCTCTCGATGCTCGGTGGGATCGTGTTCCTGTTCCACCAGCTTGGTTCATTCCTGGGCGGCTGGTTGGGCGGGGTGGTCTATGATCGTACCGGTAACTACGATTTGATCTGGCAGGTGGCAATTCTGTTGAGCCTGCTCGCCGCGGCGCTTAACTGGCCGGTGCGCGAGCGGCCGGTGGCACGATTGCAGGCGCAGATGGAGGCAGCATGAGCCTAGCGGTACGCGGTGTGATACTTATCGCAGGGTTGCTCCTGGTGATACTGGCCTGGTGGGGCTGGCAACACGGCGGGCTGGCGTTGATGCAACTGGGTATGTCGATCTGTTAAGTTCGTAGCCTGAATATTTTGAAGGACACCCGACATGCAGATGCGCTGGCTCGCTGTACCCGTCCTGATGGCAATCGGCAGTGTCGCCTTGGCTGCCAGTTGCCCGCCGCTGCTGGAAGGCCAATTGCCCAAGCTGCGCGCCAAGGAATCCATCGACCTGTGCCAACGTTTTGCCGGCAAACCCTTGGTCATCGTCAATACCGCGAGCTTCTGCGGGTTCGCCCCACAGTTCAAAGGGCTCGAAGCGTTGTATCAACGCTACAAGGGCGAAGGGCTGGAAGTGATCGGCGTGCCGTCCGATGACTTCAAGCAGGAAGCCAAGACCGGTGAAGAGACCGCCAAGGTGTGTTACGTGAATTATGGCGTGACCTTTACCATGACCGAGCCACAAAGGGTCAAGGGGCCGGACGCGGTGCATTTGTTCAAGGTATTGGCGCAGCAGACCGACACGCCGCCGAAGTGGAATTTCTACAAGTATGTGGTGGATCGGCAGGGCAAGGTGATTGCCAATTTCTCCAGCCTGACCAAGCCTGACAGCCCGGAGCTGATCAAGGCGGTGGAGGAGGCGATCGCCTCCAAACCGTGATCGGCGTGCATTAAAAAGCCCCGCCTCCTTTGCAGGAGAGCGGGGCTTTTTAATGCGGCGTCGGGTTAGAACTTGTAGGTCAAGCCCAGGCCGAAACCGTTAGCGCTGTTTTCGTACTTGGCGTTGTACGTCTGACGCAGGGCATTGGTGCGCTGCACTTTGACGTCTTCTTCCTTGAGGTACGAGTAAGCCAGGTCGACGGTCATGTTATCCATGACCGCGTAGCCCAGGCCCACACTGAAGATTGTACGGTCGCCAGTAGGGATGCGCGGTGAACGATCGGTATTGTTGGTAGGCGACTGGTCGAAGGTCAGGCCGGTACGCAGTACAACTTGTTTGGTCAGTTGGTACGAAGTACCCACCGCGTATGCCCAAGTGTCATGCCAGTTCTGATCTTCTTTGATGGTACCGACCAGCGCCGGAGCAACGCCGCCGCCGTTGGCAGCGGTGACGCCTTCGTTGTTGACGGTGATGTCTTTCAGGCGGCTCCAACGGGTCCAGGTCGCACCTGCATAGAGTTTCCATGCATCGTTCATGTCCTGAGTGACCGACAGATCCCAGGATTCAGGGGTGTCGATTTTCAGCGAGGCATCGTAACGATTTCCGCGCAGGGCAATGCCTGGAACGCCCGTGCCCGGGGTCACTTCAGTATGGCCTTCGAGCTTGTACTTCACTTTCGAGTGATAAGTCAGGCCCACGCGCGTGGTATCGGTGGCTTGAACCAGAACGCCGAAGTTAAAGCCCAGGGCAGTATCGTCGCCCTTGATCTTGATGTTATTCGGGCCGCTGCCTGGAACCTGAGGCAACGAAACATCCGACTCCAGCACGCCGGAGATCCGGTTGATGGTTGGGCCAAAGCCGATGGAAACCCTGTCGTTAAAGGCATAGCTGACAGTCGGCTGGAAGGTCATGACCTTCACTTCGCTCTTGCTGCCAAAGCCACGGCCCTGGAAGCCATTTTCGTAGTCGGTCACCAAACCGAACGGAGCATAGACGCCGAAACCGATGGCCCACTGTTCATTGAGCTTGTTTGTGTAGAAGCCGAATGGAACGGCGGTGAAGGGCACCATGTCACCTTTGTTGCTACCGGTGGTGTTGGTGTTGCCACTGACGTGGCTGATATCGGTTGAAGCATCAATCGCTGCAACACCGCCCGTGATTTGCTGGCCTTCCAGCCGAGCCATACCGGCAGGGTTACCGTAAACAGTGCTTGCATCATCGGCAGAAGAAGAGCGACCTGCGAAACCCGTACCCATCCCGCTGACGCTCTGTTCGTTCAGTGCGAAACCGCTTGCAAACAGTTGGGAGGATGCCATGGCAACGGCGAGGCTAAGTGTGGTCTTGAGCATTACTTTTTTCATTATTAGAACTCCGTGGTGATCACCGCTGCGGAAAGTAACAATAAATTTAAGATCGCGCTATAGGCTGTAATACTGGAGATAGAGCGGTTTTGTAGGACAATCCGACCAGAATTCGGGGTTTTTGGCGAATCTTGCAAATTGCCCGGTCAGCAAGCCACGTGATTCATGGGTGAAACACAGGTTTGCCAGGCTTGAGTGAAATCGCGCAGCCTTCCTTGTGGGTGAAATATTTCTTTCCAGATACGCGCCATTGCCAAGGCATCACCGGGCGGTGGCAGGGTGCAGGTGTGTTGTTCAACCAAAAGCCAGGCGATTGCCGTGGCGTAGCGCAGGTTTACCGTCAACTCCAATTGCGGCGCGCTGAGGAAGGCATGTTGGCTGGCCAGTCCACGCACCAGGCTGGCCCGTTCAGGGTCCAGCGCCAGGTACTTGTCCCATAAATCGCGATGGCGGGGCTCGGTGATGCTGTACAGGCCATGCCCGCGTCGGTCGTGCAAAGCGGAACCGAGTTCCGACTGGCTGGCGGCAATGCCCAGCAGCAGGGACTCAGCCGTCGGGTTATGGCGGCCGAGGTACAGTAACGTCGGCCGGATCACATAACGACACAATTCGCTGGCGGCGATACCCATACGAGCCTCAATCCGTGAAAGTGGTCGGCGAGGCCTGAGGAGGGGGCTTGGCAGCAGTGGATCGGATCTCAGGCTCGCCGGAGGCGGATCATGCCGCCTGAGTTGAAGTGTAGTGTCATATTTGTGATGTAAAGGACTGTTTTTAAAACATCTTATTCATTTAGTTATAACGTTTATATCTATTTGAACTTAATGTCATCACCTGTGCATAAAAACCAGGCAATAAAAAACCCTGTTTTTTAAACAGGGTTTTTTTATGTTTCAGCGACTCAGGTCGATCAGGCAACCAGTGCCTGACGAGTACGTTCGATCACAGCCTGCAGCGGTTCTGCGCTGGAGTATTGATCGGGGTACAGGCGTTCGCTGTGACGAGCGATGCCGTGTTCATTGACCAGGGTGAAGCTGAAGCAGCCTTTACGAGCGGCCATGATCAGGCAGTTCATTGGGGCAAAAGCATTGGTGAGGGTGCGAATGGCATCCTGAGTATGGATAGTGGACATATTATTGGTGTTCCTACAAATGACACGGTTAAGAACCGTGCAACGTTAAAACGTTCCAGTGACGTTGATCACCATTGATCGAACGAAGAACCCGACTGGAACAAAGCAGCCAGTTTGAAGCGCTAATAAGTTAGGCGCGCTTGGGCTGGCAGGTAGGTACTTAGGAGGGCAGGCAACACAACAGGGGCAAAGGTTCTGGGCCCAGGGTGGAGATCCTGATCAATTTGCAGGCTGGTTCGGTCAGAGTATTGAAACTTCGCGACACCCTTTGTTTGTTCAAAGGCCGTGTCGTCGCAAGTGATACCTGGAAACCATCGAGGTGGTCGATCCCGTGTTGTTCAGGGGAGTTGTTCGACCAGAATTGACTTTCAGCTTGGTACTAACGCCGCGGATAGTAACGGAATGAATCTGGTAATGGAAGGGCTCTGACCAAAAAACTTCAATCAGCCGCCCAGCAGGCCCCGATAGACCAGCACCGTGGTTGCCGCTGCCAACGAGCAGCCCAGCCCGTAAGCGGCGAGGGTCAAGCGCAGGGACTGGCCGGTCTCCACCACTTTCATCACATCGGCCATGTCGTTGATCCGGCCTTCGCCCAGTTCAATGCACAGGCTTACGGCGGTAAACGCCGCCGACAGCAAGATAGCGATGGCAAACAGTGCGCCGTCCGGGGATGGCAGCGCCGCATTGATCCCCAAGGAAATGGCGCAGATGGCCAGTAGCAACACAGCGAATAACAGAATTCCTTTCATCGACCCTTCCAACGTTGCGCTGTAGGTCGGGGAGTGTGGCGAGCCGGGAAAGATTTGAAAAGTCCCTGGTTTGCCCCGGCGGTAACATTTTTGCAGCAAGTTGCTTCAAAAAAAGCCGGCGATATAACCATCGGATGGGTACTTGTGCACATTGGTTGCGCGGGGTGTAACCGCGCTGTCAACTGCACTGCAGCGCCGCCATTTGCCTGCAATGGAAATTTAAGTCAATGAAAAATCTGGCTTTTTTTTATTGGTGAAAAAATCGTCAGTTTGACTGCGGCCCCCATTCCATGGGGGTTTGCGCGGGTTAAAGGGGGGTTGTCCACTGAGTTATCCACAGCTTCTGTGGATTGTCCCGAGCGCTTGCTCTAGAACGGGCGTGCAGAGTTTTTTCAGCTTTACCTGTACGAAAAAAAGAGTAGAGTGGCGCGCCTTCCGTTCTGTCCCACAGTGCTTTATGAAGTTTCGCTCAGTATCACCTTCTGTTACCGACGCCCCTCACACTGTTACCGCCCCCAAGCGCTTTTCCTTGAAAGTGGCTTTGTGGTTGCTCGACAGCCCGCGCCTGGGTCACAACGTCAACGTCAAACACTTCGCCGGGCGCTTGCTCAAGCAGCCGGCCCGTGAAGGCGTGGTCGCTGCCCAAAGTCGCCTGGGCCAACTGATGTGCCGTGAGTGCGGGAATGCCCGTGACCGCCGCATCGGCCACGACCTGCTGCGCCTCGCGGCCCGTGCCGGTGACCGCCGCGCCCAACGTGAACTGGGCCAGGTCGAAGACTGAGCTGTCCTCAGGCCCTGTGCTCCGCTAACCTTGCTTTTTTTCGGTGATGGCAGACATGTCTATGGCGTTTGACTGGACCAGTATTGCCCTTGGCCTCGCTGGCGCTGCTGTGCCGTTATTGGCCCTGTGCTGGCAGCTTCAGCGACGGCTGACCGCGCGCATGACCGGCTGGGAACTGCTCGAAGAGCGTCTGGCCACTGCGCAACTGGCCCAGGAAGGCCTCGCCGCGCAGTTGGATGCCAGTCGCGATGAAATCAGCGACCTGAGCCAGGCCAATGCTGCCAAACAGGCTGACTTGGCGGCTGTGCGCCGCGAGGTCGAACTGCTGCAGATCGACCGCGACAATGCCCGCGACGCCGCGCATGCGTGGAACTTGGACCGCAGCGCCAAGGAGGCCGAGCTACGTCGCCTGGATGCATTGTCGTCCGCCCTGCGCGCCGAACTGCGTGAGCAGCAGGACAGCCATCAACAACGCCTTAACGACCTGCAAGGCTCACGGGATGAGTTGCGCGCGCAGTTCGCCGAACTGGCGGGCAAGATCTTCGACGAGCGTGAACAGCGCTTCGCCGAAACCAGCCAGGAACGCCTGGGCCAGTTGCTTGATCCGTTGAAGGAACGCATCCAGTCCTTCGAAAAACGCGTAGAAGAAAGCTACCAGAACGAAGCACGCGAGCGTTTTTCCCTGGCTAAGGAGCTTGAACGCCTACAGCAACTGAACCTGCGTCTGTCAGACGAGGCCACCAACCTGACCCGCGCCCTCAAGGGCCAGAAAACCCAAGGCAACTGGGGCGAGCTGATCCTTGAGCGGGTGTTGGAGCATGCGGGCCTGGAGAAGGGCCGCGAGTATCAGACTCAGGTCAGCCTCAAGGGCCCGGACGGCGAGCGTTTCCAGCCGGACGTGCTGATCATGTTGCCCGGCGACAAGCAGGTGGTGGTGGATTCCAAGGTCAGCCTCACCGCTTATCAACAGTACGTGGCAGCGGAGGATGATGTGATCGGCCAAGCAGCGTTGAAGCAGCACGTGCTGTCGCTGCGCAATCACGTCAAAGGCTTGGCTGGCAAGGATTACAAACGCCTGGAAGGCCTGCACAGCCTGGATTTCGTGTTGCTGTTCGTACCGATTGAGGCGGCTTTTTCGGCCGCGTTGCAGGCCGAACCGAACTTATTCCAGGAGGCCTTCGATCGCCATATCGTCATCGTCAGCCCCACCACGTTGCTGGCTACCCTGCGGGTGATCGATAGCCTGTGGAAGCAGGAACGCCAGAGCCAGAACGCCCGGGAAATCGCCGAGCGTGCGGGCTGGCTTTACGACAAATTCGTGCTGTTTATCCAGGACCTGGACGAAGTGGGTAATCGTCTACAACAGTTGGATAAGGCTTACAGCGCCGCGCGTAACAAGCTGACAGATGGACGCGGGAATCTGGTCAGCCGGACCGAGCAATTGAGGTTGCTCGGCGCGCGAGCGAGTAAAAGCTTGCCGGCCGATCTGCTGGAGCGGGCGATGACCGATTCCGACGGCGTTGCCCATCTGCCCGAATAGGTACAAACCAAAATGTGGCACTGACCTAAAGGGGCAGATGCCGACTCAGCAACGCTCGCAACGCCGCCGGCTTCACCGGCTTGGCCAGGTAATCCAGCCCCGCCGCATGCACCTCGGCCACCATTTCCGGGCGGCCGTCGGCACTGATGACCACGCCGGGAATCGGCTCTGCCAATTGCGCGCGCAGCCAGCCCATCAACTCAGTACCGGTCTCGCCATGATCCAGGTGGTAATCCACCAGTGCCAGCTGCGGGCGCACGCCCTCGGCCAGCAGCGCCGCGCATTGCGCCTGGTCGGTGGCGGTCCACACTTCGCAACCCCAGCGCGTCAACAGGCTGCGCATGCCAATCAGGATGCTCTCTTCGTTATCCACGCACAGCACCTGCGCACCGCTCAACGGCAGCCCGGTTTCCTGCGGCGTCTTGACCAGCGGGGTGGCCTGGTTGCGTGCCAGCGGCACGCGCACACTGAACACGCTGCCCTTGCCTGGCCATGAGCGCACGCTCAAGCGGTGGTCCAGCACGCGGCACAGGCCGTCGGCGATCGCCAAGCCAAGTCCCAGGCCTTTCTCCGCGCGGGTCTGGTGGCTGTCCAGGCGCTTGAATTCTTCGAAGATCACCTTCTGTTTATCCTGCGGGATACCCGGGCCACGGTCCCACACCTCCAGGCACAGCTCGCCTTTACGTCGGCGTACGCCCAGCAGCACCGGGCCGTCGGCATAACGGAAGGCGTTGGTGAGAAAATTCTGCAGAATCCGTCGTAACAACTTTATGTCGCTGTCGACGCGCAAACGGCTGCCGCGCAGGCGAAAGCGCAGACCTTGCTCCTGGGCGAGCGCCTTGAATTCCGCGCCGAGGGTGTCGAACAGCTCATTGAGCACAAAGGGCTGGCGCTGTGGGTTGATCTTGCCGTTTTCCAGGCGCGAAATATCCAGTAGATCGCTGATCAGGTCTTCGGCAGAGCGCAGCGAACTGTCCAGGTGCTGCACCAATTGCCGGGCTTCGCTGGACAGGCCGTCGTTCTGGTGGGAGAGGGCGGCGGAGAACAGGCGCGCAGCATTCAACGGCTGCATCAGGTCATGGCTGACGGCCGCCAGGAAGCGCGTCTTCGACTGGCTGGCAGACTCGGCCACGCCCTTGGCGTCAGTGAGCGCCACGTTGAGCTGGGACAGCTCGTGGGTGCGCTCGGTCACCCGTTGCTCCAGGCCTTCGTTGGCTTCGGTGAGTGCCTGTTCGGCTTCGCGGAACGCGGTAATGTCAGTGAAGCTCATGACGAAACCGCCGCCGGGCATTGGGTTGCCGATCAGTTCGATCACGCGGCCATTGGGGAATAAACGCTCGGACGTGTGCGCGCGGCCCTGGCGCATCCAGTGCAGGCGTCGCGCCACGTGCACTTCGGCCTCGCCCGGCCCGCACAGCCCGCGTTCGGCGTTGTAGCGGATGATGTCGGCAATTGGCCGGCCCACGCTGATCAGTCCGTCGGGGTAATTGAACAGCTCCAGGTAGCGCCGGTTCCAGGCCACCAGCTTGAGGGACTGGTCGACCACGCTGATGCCTTGGGTGATGTTTTCGATGGCGCCTTGCAGCAACGCGCGGTTGAACTGCAGCACTTCCGACGCTTCGTCGGCGATGCGTACGACGTCCTCCAACTGCATTTCCCGCCCTTCGATGGCAGCTTTTACCACTGCACGGGTCGAGGATGCACCGAGTACACCGGCCAGCAAGCGTTCCGTGTGGGCGATCCAATCGTTGTCGGCATTCTGGTTGGGGTTGAAGCCTTTGCCTTGGCGATAGGCGAAACGGATAAAGCTTTGCTGGGCCCGTTCTTCACCCACAAAGCGCGCAGCCAGGCTCAGCAGATCGCTGATCTGCACCGACAGCATCGAGCGGGCACTGGCGCGCTGGCTGATTTCCTGGCCGATAAAGCGCCCGGCTTGCCAGTGCTCGGACACCCGCGTGCGCGAGAGCATCGACACCCACACAAACAGCGTGAAGTTACCCGCCAGTGAGAACACGGTGCCCAGGGTCAGCGAAGTGACGGAGAGGCCCAGCGGGTGCGAATGCATCCACGTCAGCCCTGGGAAAAGGCTGAGGGACCAACCCAGGCTTTTCGCCGTCACCGGTAGGACCAAGGTGTAGAACCACAGGAAGGTGCCCGCTGCCAGGCCCGCGAATACACCGCGTCGGTTCGCCTGTTTCCAGTACAGCGCGCCGAGCATCGCCGGCGCCAATTGGGTCACGGCGGCAAAGGCGATCTGGCCGATGGTCGCCAGGCTGGCGGTCGAACCCAGCAGGCGGTAACTGACGTAGGCCAGCAACAGGATGATCACGATGCTCACCCGGCGGACCGAGAGCATCCAGTGGCGGAACACTTCGAACGGCCGCTCGGCGCTGGAGCGACGCAGCAACCACGGCAGCAGCATGTCGTTGGATACCATGGTCGACAGCGCGATGCTCGCCACGATCACCATGCCGGTGGCCGCTGAAGCGCCGCCAATAAATGCCAGTACCGCGAGGGCGGGGTGGGCTTCGGCCATCGGCAGGCTGATGACATAGGAGTCCGGAAGCACCGAGCTAGGCAGCATCATCTTGCCGCCCAAGGCGATCGGTACTACAAACAGCGCGGCAAGAATCAAATACGCGGGAAACACCCACTTGGCCAGGCGCAGGTCCTGCGGGTCGATGTTCTCGACCACCGTGACATGAAATTGCCGAGGCAAGCAGATGATCGCCATCATGGCCACGCCGGTCTGCACCACCATCGAAGGCCAGTTGACGGTCTCCTTCCAGTATTCCTCCAGCCGTGGCGCCAGCATGGCTTGGCTGAACAGGTCGCCGAAACCGTCGTACAGGCCGTAGGTCACAAACGCGCCGACTGCCAGAAACGCGAACAGCTTGACCAGGGATTCAAACGCAATCGCCAGCACCATGCCACGGTGGTGTTCCGTGGCGTCGAGGTTGCGGGTACCGAAGACGATAGTGAACAGCGCCAATACCAGCGACACGATCAGTGCGGTGTCCTGCGCGCGCGTGCCGGTGGTGTCGGCACCCGCGCCGATCAGCAGGTTGACTCCCAGCACGATGCCTTTGAGTTGCAGCGCAATATAGGGCAGTACGCCGACCAGGCAGATCAGTGCGACCACCACGGCCAGGGATTGGGATTTGCCGTAGCGCGCCGCAATAAAGTCGGCGATGGAGGTGATGTTTTCCTGCTTGCTGATCAGAATCATCTTCTGCAGCACCCAAGGTGCCAACACCAGCAATAGAACCGGTCCGAGGTAGATCGGTAAAAATGCCCACAGTTGTTCGGCAGCCTGGCCTACGGCGCCGAAGAAGGTCCAGCTGGTGCAGTAAACGGCGAGCGACAGGCTATACACCCAGGCACGTACACGTGGCGGCAAGGGCGCGCGGCGACGATCACCGTAGAAGGCGATGGCAAACATAATGGCCATATAGGCCAGGGCAACGGCGGCGATCAGCCCGCTGGACAGCGTCATGGTAACTCCGAGCATAGGAACACCCAGGCATTCCAGGCCCGGTTGGACAGTCTCGCATGATGGCTGGGGTTAGTCAGTGTCGACCAAGGTCGTGTGGGATCGAATGTCGCAGGGGCGTTCAGCGAGGTGGCAGGGTTTTCTGGCGCAGGATGTAGAGTGTCACCAGCACGGCGCTGGTCAGCATGAAGCCACGCGCCCAGGGCAGGGGCACCAGGTAGCAGGAAACACCGATGCTCAGCCACATCAAGCCAATGGCGTAGACCTTGCCTTTGAGGGGGATGCCGTTGCCGTCCAGGTAATCACGGATCCACGGGCCCAGGCGCGGGTGTTGCACCAGCCAGTGGTAGAAGCGCGGGGAGCTTCGAGCGAAGCAGGCGGCGGCGAGCAACAGAAAGGGCGTTGTCGGCAATACCGGTAGGAAAATGCCGATCACCCCCAGCGCTACGCTCAACCAGCCGATGGCCAGCAGCACGTAGCGCAGGAGCAGAGAACGATTGCCCATGGGTGTCACGGGCAAGCGACTCAGTGGTGACGTGGCTTGAGGATCGCCGGTTTTTCGTCAGGGGCATTGCACAGCAGGTACAGCGCGGTCAGGGCTTCCGGGATCTGTACGATCATGTCGTCCATCAGGTTGGCGTCGGCGGCGATGTCGGAGAACTCCGGCTGGTCGTCGAACAGGCCCGAACCGACCATGATCGGCAGCAGCATTTCGCTGACTTCTTCCTCGGCGGTTTCGAACCAGGCAGCTTCGCGCAGGAACACGCCTTCCATGAAGCCGATGCACCAGCCGCGCAGGTCGGAATCATCCGGCTCTTCGCCCAGGTCCAGCTCGCATGGCAATTCGAATTCCTCGTCGGAGGCCAGTTGGCGACCGATGTGGGCCTTGAGGGCCAGCAAGGTGGATTCGATTTCTTCGCGCTGGGCGGCGTCGGCGTAGTGCGGCTCTTCGGCGAACAGTGCGTCGATCCATTCGCGGTCGGGCACGACCTCGGAGCAGATCGACAGGGCGGTCAGGTAGCCGTGGGCGGCCACGTAGTCCAGCGCCTCGTCATGCAGCTCATCGGCGTCGAGGAAGGCTTGCAGGCGGGTTAGTTGCTCAGCGAAGGACATTGAAGGACTACCTTGGGAATAAACGATGCTGAATTCTAGGCCTTCTTGAGCGCCCAGGCCAGCCACACTGCATATTTGCCAGGTTTTAGATAGCGCTCGCTGTTCGTCAGTGGCGCCCTTTGCCGGGTATCGCTCGGGTATACTGCCGCGTTTTGTGATGCCCTTGCAGGCCAAGCGCCAGTCCGAGAAAACTTCGCTTACGGATTATTTCCCGTGAGAACGTGTTTTCTCGGCCAGCCTGTACAGAGGGATTTCGGCACTATTTTGGAGTTATACATGCTCGAGCAGGCTCAACGCGTCCTCAAGGACATCTTCGGCTACGACAGTTTTCGTGGCCGCCAGGGTGCGATCATTGAGCGCGTGGCCAGTGGCGGTGACGCCCTGGTCTTGATGCCTACCGGTGGTGGCAAGTCACTGTGCTTCCAGGTGCCGGCGCTGTTGCGCAATGGCTTGGCCGTGGTGGTGTCGCCGCTGATCGCGTTGATGGACGATCAGGTGGCGACCCTGGAAGAGCTGGGTGTCGCCGCCGCGTCCTTGAACTCCACCCTCAGCGCCGAGCAGCAGCGCGACCTGGCTGCACGCATCAAGCGCGGTGAGGTGAAGATGCTCTACCTCGCTCCCGAGCGCCTGGTGCAGCCACGCATGCTGGCCTTTTTGCAAAGCCTGGAAATCGCCCTCTTCGCGATCGACGAGGCGCACTGCGTGTCGCAATGGGGCCACGATTTCCGTCGCGAATACCTGCAGCTCGGCCAGTTGGCGGAACTGTTTCCCGATGTGCCGCGCATTGCCCTGACCGCCACCGCCGACAAGCGCACCCGCGAAGAAATCGTCGAGCGCCTGCACCTGCAGAACGCCGAGCGCTTCCTGTCGAGCTTCGACCGGCCGAATATCTTCTACCGCATCGTGCCCAAGGAGCAGCCGCGCAAGCAGTTGCTGGCCTTCCTGTCCGAGCGGCGCAGCGATGCCGGCATCGTCTATTGCCTGTCGCGCAAGAAGGTCGATGAAGTCGCCGCGTTCCTCTGCGAACAAGGTTACCCGGCGCTGCCTTACCACGCGGGCCTGCCTAACGAAACGCGCTCCGCCCACCAGAAGCGCTTCCTCAACGAGGAAGGCCTGATCATGGTGGCCACCATCGCGTTCGGCATGGGCATCGACAAATCCAACGTGCGCTTCGTGGCGCATATGGACCTGCCCAAATCCCTTGAGGCGTACTACCAGGAAACCGGGCGTGCCGGCCGTGATGGCCTGCCGGCGGATGCCTGGATGGTCTACGGCCTCCAAGACGTGGTGATGCTCAAGCAGATGTTGCAAAACTCCGAGGGTGACGAGCGTCACAAGCGCCTGGAGCAGCACAAGCTCGACGCGATGCTCTCGCTGTGTGAAGAGACCCGTTGCCGTCGCCAGACCTTGCTCGCGTATTTCGACGAAGACATGCCCCAGCCCTGCGGCCATTGCGACAACTGCGTCGACGGCGTGCAGACCTGGGACGCCACCGAACCGGCGCGCCAGGGTTTGTCCGCTATTTACCGCACCGGCCAGCGTTATGGCGTGGGTCATCTGGTGGATGTATTGCTGGGCAAGGATAACGAGAAGGTCCGCAGCTTCGGCCACGAAAAACTGTCGGTCTATGGCGTGGGCAAGGCCCGCGCTGAGGGCGAATGGCGTTCGCTGTTCCGGCAGATGGTCGCGCGTGGCTTGGTGGATATCGACATCGAAGGGTATGGCGGTTTGCGCCTGAATGACAGTTGCCGGCCATTGCTCAAGGGCGAAGTCAGCCTTGAGCTGCGCCGCGACCTCAAGCCGCAGACCACCGCCAAGAGCAGCACCAGCCAGGCCAGCCAACTGGTGCGTGGCGAAGAGCGCGAACAGTGGGAAGCCTTGCGCACCCTGCGGCGCAAACTGGCGCAGGAACACAGCGTGCCGCCGTACGTTATCTTCCCCGACTCCACCTTGCTGGAGATGTTGCGCGAGCAGCCCACCAGCATGGCCGAAATGGCGCGGGTCAGCGGCGTGGGTGCGCGCAAACTCGAGCGCTACGGCCAGGCCTTCCTCGAAGTGCTGGGTGGCCAGGCCGAAGCGCCGAAGGAAATCGCCGATATTCGCCATGAATTGATCAGCCTGGCCCGCGCCGGCATGACCCCGATCCAGATCGCCGGTCAGCTGCAATGCTCGGAAAAAAACGTCTACACCTTGTTGGCTGAATCCATCGGCAAGCAGCAGCTGTCGTTGGAGCAGGCGCTTGATTTGCCGGAAGATTTGCTCGGCGAGATCCAGGACGCGTTCTTGGACGGAGAGGGCGAATTGCCACCTGTCGCGGAGATCGCACCGCTGTTTACAGGGCGTGTTCCTGAGGGTGTCTTGTACTGCGTAAGGGCCGCTTTGCAGTCTGAATTCGAAATTTAGTGCGCCAATTACGACAATGTAACGAATCAGTACATAGCAACTCTTGCCTACGGGCAGAGCGCATGCTTAGCTGACTAATAATTAGCCACACTTTATTTTCAGTCTAAAACATGAGTTTTTTATGCCGTTAACCGATCAACACCGATTTGGCATGCAGCTGGCGCAAATGTCCCGTGGTTGGCGCGCCGAGCTCGACCGCCGCTTGGCGGGGCTGGGCTTGTCCCAGGCGCGCTGGCTGGTGCTGTTGCACTTGGCCCGTTTCGAGGATGCACCCACCCAGCGCGAATTGGCGCAAAGCGTCGGCGTCGAAGGGCCGACACTGGCTCGCCTGTTGGACAGCCTGGAAGGCCAAGGCCTGGTGCAACGCCAGGCGGTGGTGGAAGACCGTCGTGCCAAGCGCATTCTGCTGTGTGATACCGCCCGGCCGTTGATTGAGCAGATCGAGACGATTGCTACCGCTTTGCGTCATGAGTTGTTTGTGGGGGTGGATGAAGCCGATTTGCGAGTGTGTATGCGGGTGCATGGGCACATTCTGGCGAATCTGGAAAAGTCCTGAGGCAAACAAACGCTGATTGACACTGGGCGGGCCTGCTGTGGTGAGCGGGCTGCTGTGGTGAGCGGGCTTGCCCCGCGCTGGGCTGCGAAGCAGCCCCATTGCAGTCACCGCGCTTCTTCAGTCAGAAATCAGTCGCCTGGTTTCGGGGCCGCTTCGCAGTCCAGCGCGGGGCAAGCCCGCTCACTACAATCCCCTCGTGTGTCAGAACGTCTGCCCCAGGTTCAGATACACCGCCTTCTGATTATCATCGTTGAACCCATAACTGAAATTCAGCGGCCCCAACGGTGTATCAAACCCCAGGAAGATACTCGCCGCGTTGATGTAGCCGCTGTCGAATTCATTGTCGTTGTTCCACGCCCGGCCGCGTTCCAATGACGCACCGAGGTACAGCGGGAAATCCAGCGGCAGGTACGAACGTGGCGTCAGTCGACGGTAATACACCGCTCGCATCAGGCTGATGTTCTGGCCTGAGATGGCGTCCTGGCGGAAGCCCGACAGCTGCCGCGCACCGCCCAGCAGGAAGCTGGAAATCACCACGTCCGAATCATCCAGCGTGCGCCCGTAGCGTCCCCCCAGCACCAGGGTGTCCGGGCCGTGGCTCATGGCCTTGTCCAACTTGAATTCCCATTGGCGGTAGCGCTGGTCCGAGCCCAGCCCCGGTTCGAATTCGCGGTAGGCCAGGCCGATGTCTTCGCCGGTATGGGGGAAGTACACATTGTCCAGGGAGTCGAAGGAGTACTTCAGTTCATAGAAGCCTTCGCTGAAGCTCACACTGGGCAGGTCCCGGTCGCCGATGCGCACATCCGCCTTGCCCCAGGCCTCGCCGACGCCGAAGCGGATCTCGCCGCTGTTGCCAATCTGCCTGCCGACGTTCAAGCCGAAGCCATAGCGTTCCAGGCGGTATTCGGAGATGGGATCGTTGTCCAGGATCAGCTCGACGTTCTGTGCCTGGGCGCTGAGATAAGGCGCGACAAAGTAACGCGAGCCGGTGTCCATCGGCTGGTAGAACTCGCTGTACAGCTCTTGCCGATCACCGATCTGCACCCGCGTCAGCCACTCGGCGCCGAGGCGGTTGATACCGTTCATGCGGTAGCTGGCGCCGAGGTTGAAGGCGCTGTCGCCGCGCATGTCATCCGAGAGGTTCAGGCCGAGGCGCAGGTAATCGGTGCCGCTGCGTTTGCCGCGCGCGCTGATCACCAGGGTGTTGTCCTGGCCTTTCTTGACCACGCGGTATTGCACCTGCTCGAAGTAATCCAGGCCGTACAAGGTGCCCATGTCCGACTGCAGGCGGCCCAGGTTCAACGGCTCGCCCAGGGGTTGGCGAATGTAGTAGCGGATCACGTCGTCGCTGACTTTCGAATCGTTTTCCACGGTGATCGCGGTGATCACCGGGGTGCGCTCGCCGGGGGTACGCGCGGCCACCAGTTGCGGGTCGATCGGTTCGGCAGGACGCAGGTGGGCCAGGCGCACGTCGAGGGCGCGAGTCGCGCGGTAGCCGGCGTCGATCATGTCCTTGGCGCGGCCGAAGTCGGTCACGCCATAGGCGGCGAGCGGTGGCTGGATCAGCACATCCTTGGGGTGCAAGTCCTTGAGTTGTTCTTCGGAGTTGCGCCTTGTCATCAGCGTGATGGACTGGTTGAGCACGTCCACCACCGTCGCCAGTTGCTTGCGCGAGCGCAGTGGGGTGCCGATGTCGACGACGATGGCGATATCCACGCCCATCTCCCGCGCCACGTCCAGCGGGATGTTATCGGTCATGCCGCCGTCCACCAGCAGCCGACCGTCCAGCTCCACCGGGGCGAATACCGCCGGGATCGACATGCTGGCACGGATCACCTGGGGCAGGTGGCCCTTGCGGAACACCACCTTCTCGCCGGTGGTGATATCGGTCGCTACCGCGCGGAAGGGAATCGGCAGCTTGTCGAAATTTCGCGTGTTGCTGCTGTGGGCGAACATGCTTTCCAGCAGCAGCGCCAGGTTCTGGCCTTGGATCACGCCCAGTGGCAGGCCCAGGCTACCGTCGTCACGAAAGCTGAGTTTCTGTTTGACCAGGAAATCCCGGTCATCCTGCTTGCGCCGGAACGGTACGTCCTCGCGGGGCGGTGCGTCGGACAGGGCCTGTTGCCAGTCGATGCTCAGCGCGAGCTTTTCCAGCTCGTCGATTTTGTAGCCGGAGGCGTACAGCCCACCGATCACCGCACCCATGCTGGTGCCGGCAATCGCATCGATCTGGATGCCTTGCTCTTCCAGCGCCTTGAGCACGCCGATATGCGCCAGCCCACGGGCGGCGCCACCGGACAGCACCAGGCCGATTTTTGGGCGTGGCGGTTCAAGGGCGTCGGCAACAAGAGGGAGTAGGCACAGGAACAGGCAGGACAGCAGGCGGCGCATCATGAATCTCGAGGCTGGGCGATAAAGGCCGCTATTATAGCCACTCGATCCGCCGAGCCCGTTACGCCAGGAGCCTCTCAAATTATGTCCTCGATCAAACCCGAGATCGTTATCACCTATTGCACCCAGTGCCAGTGGTTGCTGCGCGCGGCGTGGCTGGCGCAGGAATTGTTGAGCACGTTCGCCGATGACTTGGGCCAGGTGTCGCTGGCGCCGGCAACCGGTGGCGCTTTTCGCATCACGTGCGATGGCGTGCAGATCTGGGAGCGTAAGGCCGACGGTGGTTTCCCTGAAGCCAAGGTGCTCAAGCAGCGCGTGCGCGACCAGATCGACCCGCAGCGTGACCTGGGGCACAACGATCGTACGCAGTAAAAGTCACCGCCGTCGGCGGGCGGTGACCGTGCAGGGGGGATTATTTGGCGGCCATTTTTTGCTTGATGAAGCCAATCACCCAGGTCAGCACCAGCCCGCCGACGCCACCGCCGACAATGTTGCTGCCAACGGTCGCCACATCCAGCGCTTCGCCACCGGAGGCGCCCGTCAGTACCGCGACGATCTGGCCCAGCAGCGCCCCGCCGACACCCCCGATCACGGTGTTAAGCCCTGTCCCAAGACTCTGCCTGGTCATCCCGGCGATGTTGCCGCCGATGGTCCCGCTGATTATCTGCACCAACAAACTGATGAGCATTTCCATGGTAAAGCTCCCGCATCGCGTTGAGGTTGTGACCACTCGCGTGCAGCAACTTCAGAAAATACCCAGGCTGTCGTCGAGGTGTCGGTTATCCGTTGAACGACGACAAACTGTTGCGGATGTTTAAAGTGTAGATCACGCCGTCGCCGCAGGCTGTTTGGCCTGGCTGGCACTGCCCATCAGTCCGGAAAGCACGATAGCGACGATGATCAGCACGCCACCCAGCAGCATCCGCAGCGTCGGGGTTTCGGCAAACAGCAGCCAAGCCGCGGTGATGCCGTAGACCGGCTCCATGGCAAACACCACCGAGGCCGTGCGCGCCTTGATCACCGCGAGGCTGGCGACAAACAGACTGTGGGCCAGGCCGGTGCAGAACACGCCGAGCAGGCCGATCCACAGCCAGTCAATCGCCCTCACCTCGGTCAGCCCCGGTGCCGCCACGGGCAACAGGCACACCGCGACCACCACGTTCTGGCACAACGCGGCCTGCACCGCCGGAATGCGGCCGGAACTGGCGCGATTGTTCAGCGACAGCAGGGAAAACAGCAGCCCCGAGGCGATCCCCCAGAGCAAGCCGCCGGTGGCTTCGCTGGCGAGGTTGAAGTCCGGGGTGACCAGCACCAGGCCGACGCTGACCAGTACCACCAGCACTATTTCATTGGCGCGGATACGCTCGCGGAAAATCAGCCCTTCAAGAATCACGGTAAAGGCCGGAAACGCAGTGAAACCCAGGGTCGCCACCGCAACGCCGGCGACCTTACCGCAATAAAGAAGGGTCACCCAATGCGCCGCCAGCAACACGCCGCTCACCAGCAGCCGACGCCAGTCGCGCCGCTCGAGTGTTTTCCAGGCGGTGTTGCTGGCGAACCGTGCGAATACCGCCAGGGCCACTACGGCAAACACGGCGCGTCCGAAGACGATGATGGCCGGTGAAGCGGCCGCCAGTTTGCCGAATACGCCGGTAAGGCCAAACATCAATGCACCGATATGCAGGGCGCCGAGGGCTGAGCGGGGAGTCATTGCAGTCCTTGAATCAAGCGGGTGACAGAAGCGCAGTTTAGTGGCTCGGCCGTGCAGGCGTCTGTCGTGCGGCTCGCGATTGTTATCGCAAGGCTATTCCTAGGCGTTGCGTCGCAATGCGCCCGGCGAGGCGCCAAACTCGCGCAGCATCGCGGCCGCAAAGGCACTTTGCGAGGTATAGCCGACGCGATCGGCGATTTCACCAACCGGCAAAGGCGTTTGGCGCAGCAGGTCCAAGGCCATGTGCAGGCGGCGACTGCGGATATAGTCCATGGGCGTTTGCCCGCATTCCGCCATGAAGCGTGCGTGCAAGCGCGCTACCGAGAGGTCGGCGATGCGTGCCAGGTCAGCCACCTGCAGCGGGTGCGCTACGTGGCGCTCGATGTGCGCGTTGAACGCCGCATACGGCAGGCGCCGGCCCGGCAGCGGTTGGGCAGACGGATGGTTGAGGCTGGCCAGCAACAGCACTGCGCCTTGCTGGGCGATCAGCGGGTCATCCACCGGGCTCTGCGCCAGCCATTGCACCAACTGGTGTTGCCGCGAATCCAGGGCCAGCCGTGCCGGTTGGTCGAGCAGGCGGCGACTGGCATCGGCATGCGTGCCCAAGGATTGCAGCACCCAGTGCTCGGTGGGCACGTCCAGCACCAGGCAGCGGCTGCCGTCGCGACTGCCGCAGGCGTGGTGGGCGGAGAAGGGCAGCACCATCACGCTGCTTTCGCGCACTTGGCTGCCACGCCCGTCGACTTCCAGATCCAGGTGCCCGGACAGGCCGAACACCAACTGCGCATGGTCATGGCTGTGGGCGATGGGCGCTTCGAGGTAGTGGCGTAGCGTGAGAGTGGGGCTCATCGCGGTCTCCTGGGCGGCAAGTCGGCAGTCTACAACGCTTCGCGGTCGGTGGGCGCTGTCATCAGACTGACGCACAGTTGTCATGGGCTATTAATCGCACTGGCGCAAGCTCGCGAAAACACCGTCGAGGGATGCCCATGACCAGTGCCGAGTTGACCAAGCCCAGCCGCAAGCAACGGGTGCGTACCCTGTGGATTTCCGACGTGCACCTGGGCACACGGGATTGCCAGGCCGAACATTTGTCGCAGTTCCTCAAGGGCTACCACGCCGATAAGGTCTACCTGGTAGGGGATATCATCGACGGTTGGAAACTGCGTGGCGGCATGTATTGGCCCCAGGCCCACACCAACGTGATCCGCCGCCTGTTGACCATGGCCAAGCGCGGCACCGAGGTGATCTACGTTACCGGCAACCACGACGAATTCCTGCGCCGCTACTCCAAGCTGATCCTGGGCAATATCCAACTGGTGGACGAGGCCGTGCACGTGACTGCCGATGGCCGGCACCTGCTGGTGATCCACGGCGACCAGTTCGACGTGATCACTCGCTATCACCGCTGGCTGGCATTTCTCGGCGACTCGGCCTATGAGTTCACCCTCACACTGAACCGCTGGCTGAACCATTGGCGTGCGCGCTACGGCTATGGCTATTGGTCGCTGTCGGCGTACCTCAAGCACAAGGTCAAGACAGCGGTGAACTTCATCAGCGATTTCGAAGAAGCCATCGCCCACGAAGTCACCAAGCGCGAGTTGCACGGCGTGGTCTGCGGGCATATCCACCACGCGGAGATTCGCAAGGTGGGCGAGGTGGATTACCTCAACTGCGGGGATTGGGTGGAGTCGTGCACGGCGTTGATCGAGCACTGGGATGGGAGTATCGAGTTGTATCGGTTGGCGGATGCGCAGGCGAAGGAGGCGCAGCTTAAGGCCGAGATGGTCACAGGCTAAAGGGCTACTCAGGTCACAAATGTGGGAGGGGGCTTGCCCCCGATTGCAGAGTGTCAGTCGCTGTAAGCTTGACTGATATACCGCCATCAGGGGCAAGCCCCCTCCCACAGTTTTAATGCTGTTTCTTCAGTTGGACACGTCGGCGATGGCTTTGGCCAGCAGCGTCAACCGCGTGGCATCAATCCCTGCCACATTCGCCCGGCCAGAACTCACCATGTACACACTGTGTTTCTCCCGCAGTTGTTTAACCTGCTCGGCACTCAGGCCGGTATAGGAAAACATGCCGCGCTGCGCGCCGATGTGCGCATACCGCTCCGACAGGCCATGGGGCGCCAACGCCTCCACCAGTCCGGAACGCAGGTGTGCGATGCGCGAACGCATGGCTTCTACTTCGTCGCTCCAGCGTTTTTTCAGCTCGGCATCGCCCAGGATGGTCGCCACCACCGCTGCACCATGGTCCGGTGGCGTCGACCACAGGTTACGCGCCGTGTTCGCCAACTGGCTGCGCACATCCGTCAGCTTCTCCGCATCCGCCGCGCACACGATCAACGCGCCGACACGGTCGCTGTACAGGCCGAAGTTCTTCGAACAGGAACTAGTAACCAGCACTTCCGGCAGCTCGGCTGCAAACAGCCGCACCGCCCAGGCGTCCTGCTCCAGGCCGTCGCCAAAGCCCTGGTAGGCGAAGTCGATCAGCGGCAGCAACTGGCGCTCGCGCACGATCTGCAGCACCTGGCGCCAGTCGTCCTGGGACAGGTCGAAACCGGTCGGGTTGTGGCAGCAGGCGTGCAGTAGCACGACATCGCCCTGGGGCACGCTGGACAGGGTGGCGAGCATCGCGGCCACATCCAGGCGATTGTCGGCGCCCACGTACGGATAATGGCTGACCGGGATCCCGGCCTTGGCAAAGATGGATTCGTGGATCGGCCAGGTCGGGTTGCTCAGCCAGACGCCACGGCCCGGCAGGTTTTGAGCGATAAAGTCGGCGCTCAGGCGCAGGGCGCCGGTGCCGCCTGGGGTCTGGGTGGCGCCAGCACGGCGTTCGCGGATCAGCGTAGAGTCCGCGCCGAGCACCAGCTCGCTGATCAGCTTGCCGAACGCAGCGTTACCGTGACCGCCGATGTAGGTCTTGGTGGCCTGGGTGTCCACCAGGCGCTGCTCGGCCAGTTTCACCGAGTGCAGGATCGGCGTCAGGCCCTGGTCGTCCTTATAAACGCCGACGCCCAGGTCGAACTTGTTCGGGTTGGCGTCCTGGGCGTACAGGTCCATCAGCCCGAGGATCGGGTCGCCGGGCACGCGGCCAATGGCATCGAAATGCATTACTTGCGGCCCTCGGCGTCCTTGGCCACTTCGTCGGTGCGCGCGGCCATGATGAAGTCGTTGCGGTGCAGGCCTTTGATGGAGTGGCTCCACCAAGTCACGGTGACCTTGCCCCACTCGGTGAGCAGGCCGGGGTGATGGCCTTCGGCTTCGGAGATTTCACCCATGGCGTTGGTGAAAGCCAGGGCGAATTTGAAGTTCTTGAACAGGAAAACCTTTTCCAACTGCATCACGCCGTCGCGCACTTCGATGTTCCAGTCGGGGATCTGCTTGAGCAGCACCGGCAACTCTTCATCGCTGACTTGCGGGGCATCGGCGCGGCAGGCTTCGCAGTGGGCTTGGTTCAAGGTGGTCATGGGGGGTGTCCTGAATTCGAAAGTTGAAGGTCAGTAGCGTCACCCTAAAGCAACGCGCGGCCAGGGAACAGACTCACCTGGCCTCAAGATGTAAGGTTCACGCGGCTTTGGGTTTGGGCGCAAACTTTGGAGCATGAAGACCCAGCTGCATGCCGCGCTCAACCATGCCCATGATGTCCTCCTGCGCCACTTCGAACAGGCGCTTGAGGTTGGGCAGCACGAAGTACAGCGGTTGCAGGATGTCGATGCGATAGGGCGTGCGCATCGCTTCCAGCGGGTCGAACAGCTGGTGCTCAGGCTCAGAGGACAGGCTGTACACCGTTTCCTTGGGCGACGACAGAATGCCGCCACCGTAGATACGCCGGCCTTCGGGGGTGTCCACCAGGCCGAACTCGATGGTCATCCAGTACAGGCGCGCCAGGTAAACCCGTTGCTCCTTAGTGGCCGCCAGACCGAGCTTGCCGTAGGTGTGGGTGAATTCGGCAAACCAGGGGTTGGTCAGCAGCGGGCAGTGGCCAAAGATCTCGTGGAAAATATCCGGCTCTTGCAGGTAGTCCAGTTCTTCGCGGGTACGGATAAACGTCGCCACCGGAAACTGTTTGTTGGCGAGCAATTCGAAGAAGGTCTGGAAGGGGATCAGCGCCGGTACGCGGGCGACTTGCCAGCCGGTTGTCTCGGCCAACACCTGGTTGATTTCGCCCAGTTGCGGAATCCGGTCATGGGGCAGGCCGAGCTTGTCGATGCCGTCCAGGTATTCCTGGCAGGCGCGACCCTTGATCACGTTCAATTGGCGAGTGATCAGGGTGTTCCACACCGCATGTTCTTCCGGCGAGTAGTGGATAAAACCTTGCGCGTCGGGCTCGCGGGCCACGTACTGCGTCTGCTTCATACGGCTCTCCTGCTAGGCATTCGTTCTTGTTATGTCCTGCGATGAGCCTATTGATAACCCGTGCGTGACCGGATTCCATCTGTTTAAAACGCCCTCGTGTAGGAAAATTTACTGATTTACGTAAAGTATTCGTTACGCTTGTGCGCCCGGCCGTTGCGCTGGGCTGGGAAAACCCTTCTGGCTGTCACATAATCTTGACGACTATCTGCGTCCTGCGACAAAAACACGCGGCGCCTACCTACATTTCGGGCCTCTTCATGCGTATCAAAGTGCACTGCCAGAACCGCATCGGCATCCTGCGGGACATTCTCAACCTGCTGGTGGAGTACGGCGTCAACGTCGCCAAGGGCGAAGTGGGCGGTGAGCATGGCAATGCCATTTACCTGTACTGCCCGAACCTGGTGAACATGCAGTTCCAGGCGCTGCGCCCGCAGTTCGAGGCGATTACCGGGGTGTTCGGGGTGAAAAGGGTAGGGCTGATGCCCAGCGAGCGGCGCCACATGGAGCTGAATGCGCTGCTCGGCGCCCTGGAGTTTCCGGTGCTGTCGATCGACATGGGCGGCTCCATCGTCGCTGCCAACCGTGCAGCGGCGCAGTTGCTCGGGGTGCGGGTGGACGAGGTGCCGGGGATTCCGTTGTCGCGGTATGCCGAAGACTTTGATTTGCCGGAGCTGGTGCGTGCGAGCAAATCGCGGATCAATGGTCTGCGGGTCAAGGTCAAGGGTGACGTGTTCCTGGCGGACATCGCGCCGCTGCAATCGTCCGAACATGACGACAGCGAAGCCATGGCCGGCGCGGTGTTGACCCTGCACCGCGCGGACCGCGTGGGTGAGCGCATCTACAACGTGCGCAAGCAGGAGTTGCGCGGCTTTGACAGTATTTTCCAGAGCTCCAAAGTCATGGCTGCGGTGGTGCGCGAAGCCCGGCGCATGGCGCCGCTGGATGCGCCTCTATTAATAGAAGGCGAAACCGGCACCGGCAAGGAGTTGCTGGCCCGCGCCTGTCACTTGGCCAGCCCGCGTGGGCAATCGCCGTTGATGGCGCTCAACTGCGCCGGCCTGCCCGAGTCGATGGCGGAGACCGAGTTGTTCGGCTACGGCCCCGGCGCGTTCGAAGGTGCACGTGCAGAAGGCAAGTTGGGGCTGCTGGAGCTGACGGCGGGCGGTACGTTGTTTCTTGACGGTGTGGGGGAGATGAGCGCGCGCTTGCAGGTGAAATTGCTGCGCTTCCTGCAGGACGGTTGCTTTCGCCGCGTAGGCAGTGATGAAGAGGTTTACCTGGATGTGCGGGTGATCTGCGCCACCCAGGTGGATTTGTCCGAGCTGTGCGCCCGTGGCGAATTCCGCCAGGACCTCTACCACCGCCTCAACGTGCTGTCCCTGCATATCCCACCCCTGCGCGAATGCCTCGACGGCCTGGCGCCGTTGGTGGAGCACTTTCTCGACCAGGCCAGCCGTCAGATCGGCTGCCCGTTGCCCAGGCTGGCGCCCGCCGCGATGGATCGCCTGAGTCATTACCATTGGCCAGGCAATGTGCGGCAGTTGGAAAACGTACTGTTCCAGGCGGTATCGTTGTGTGACGGCGGGACGGTCAAGGCCGAACATATTCGGCTGCCGGACTATGGGGTGCGTCAGCCGCTTGGCGATTTTTCGCTGGAGGGTGGCCTGGAAGCGATTATCGGGCGGTTCGAGAAAGCGGTGCTCGAAGCCTTATATGCCGAGCATCCCAGCAGCCGGCAGATGGGCAAGCGTCTGGGGGTGTCCCACACCACCATCGCTAACAAGCTGCGCGACTACGAAATTCTCAAGGCTAATAAATAAATCCTTTGGGAAGGGGCTTGCTGTGGTGAGTGGGGCTTGTGCCCCCATTCAAGGGGGCTGCTTCGCAGCCCGGCGCAGGGCAAGCCTGCTCACCACGGGGCAAGCCTGCTCACCACAGGGTAAGCCTGCTCACCACAGTAAACCCCTCCCACATTCGATCTTTGTCGCTTTCAAGGACGGGGCTTGCCGCAGGCGGCAGTAGTCCGCCGTTTTTTCGACTCTCACTCAATCCTGAAATCTTCATACCTCGCCGCAAACCCCCGCCCCGCCTGCACTTCATGCTCTTTTTAAAAGTTGGTTCGCAAATTGCTTAAGCCTCATCAGTACAGCGGTGGGCGGCAAGCGTCCGTCAGAAAGAGGAAAGAGCGTGGACAAGTACCTTTATGTGGCAATGACCGGCGCCAGCCAGAATGCTCTGGCGCAGAAGGCCCATGCCAACAACCTGGCGAACATTTCCACCAATGGTTTCCAACGTGACCTGGAGCAGGCGCGTTCGATGCCGGTGTTCGGTGACAGCTTTCCGGCGCGCGCGTTTGCCTTGACCGAACGCCCGGGCACTGACTTCTCTCCTGGTGCGATGATCGAGACCGGCCGTGACCTGGACGTGGCCGTCAGCGGCAATGGCTGGATGGCCGTGCAGACCCCGGACGGCAGCGAAGCCTACGTGCGCAGCGCGAGCATGAACGTCGACGCATTGGGCGTTCTGCGGGCCGGCAACGGCATGCCGATCATGGGCAACGGTGGGCCGATTGCCGTGCCGCCGCAGCAGAAAATCGAAGTGGGTGCCGACGGCACCATCAGCATCCGCGCCATGGGTGAAGGCCCGCGCGTGATGGCGGAAGTGGACCGCATCAAGCTGGTCCAGCCGGACCTGAAGAACATGAATAAAGGCTTGGACGGCACCATCCACACCAAGGATGGCCAGCCGGCCCAGGCTGACGCGACGGTCACGCTGACCTCGGGTTTCCTGCAGGCGAGCAACGTCAATGCGGTGGAAGAAATGACCGCAGTGCTGGCGCTTTCCAAGCAGTTTGAGCTGCACATCAAGATGATGAACAGCGCTAAAGAAGACGACCAGGCCATGACGCGCGTCATGCAGATGAGCTGATTGCAGCCCATTAACTAATTTGTGATGTCGCGCCAACAAACAGGCGCACAGAGGAGAACAGCATGCTTCCGGCTCTATGGGTTGCCAAAACAGGCCTGTCCGCCCAGGACACCAACCTGACCACCATTTCCAACAACTTGGCCAACGTATCGACCACGGGTTTCAAACGTGACCGTGCCGAGTTCCAGGACTTGCTCTATCAGATCAAGAAGCAGCCGGGCGCTCAGTCGACCCAGGACAGCGAGCTGCCGTCGGGCCTGCAACTGGGTACCGGTGTGCAGATCGTCGGCACCCAGAAGAACTTCAGCGCCGGTAACCTGCAACAGACCGGCCAGCCGCTGGACATGGCCATCAACGGCCGTGGCTTCTTCCAGATCCTGCAACCGGACGGCACTACTTCCTACACCCGTGACGGTACTTTCCACCTGGACTCCAACGGCCAGATCGTGACCGCCAACGGTTTTGCCCTGGAGCCGGCCGTGGTCGTTCCAGCAGATGCCAAAACCTTTACCGTGGGTAACGACGGCACCGTGTCGATCACCGTCGCCGGCAACCCGGCGTCGCAAGTGATCGGCAACCTGCAGACCGCCGACTTCATCAACCCGGCCGGCCTGCAAGCCATGGGTAACAACTTGTTCCTGGAAACCGCCTCCAGCGGCGCGCCGCAAATCGGCACCCCTGGGCTGAACGGCTTCGGCACCACGCTGCAAAGCACCCTGGAAACCTCCAACGTCAGCACCGTTGAGGAGATGGTCAACATGATCACTACCCAGCGTGCCTACGAGATGAACTCCAAGGTGATCTCCACCGCCGACCAGATGCTTTCGTTCGTAACGCAGAATCTGTAATCAAGTCTGGGGCGCTCTTGAGGGCGCCTGCAACACCGTGAGGTAAGGGTCATGAATCGCTATGTTTCTGTTTTGGCATTGAGTGGGATTGCCGTGCTCGCGGGCTGTGTCGCCCCGACGCCAAAGCCCAATGACCCGTACTACGCGCCGGTGTTGCCACGCACGCCGTTGCCGGCGGCTGCCAACAATGGCTCGATCTACCAGGCCGGTTTCGAACAGAACCTGTACAGCGACCGCAAGGCGTTCCGGGTCGGTGACATCATCACCATCACCTTGAACGAGAAGACCCAGGCCAGCAAGAACGCCAACTCGCAGGTGGGCAAGACCAGCAAGACGGGGATCGGCCTGACCTCGTTGTTTGGTGCCGTGCCGAACACCAACAACCCCCTGGGCGATGGCGACTTGAGCTTGAGCGCCGGCTACAGCGGTGACCGCGCCACCAACGGCAAGAGTTCCGCAGGGCAGGGCAACAGCTTGACCGGTTCGATCACCGTGACTGTCGCCGATGTATTACCCAACGGCATCATTGCCGTACGCGGTGAGAAGTGGATGACGCTTAACACCGGCGACGAATTGGTGCGCATTGCCGGTATGGTCCGCGCCGATGACATCTCCACCGACAATACCGTGCCGTCGACGCGGATTGCCGATGCGCGCATTACCTACTCGGGTACAGGTTCGTTTGCTGATGCGAGTCAGCCGGGCTGGTTCGACCGTTTCTTCCTTAGCCCGCTGTTCCCTTTCTAGGTGGCCACTTTGAACTTCAAACAGCTGTTGGCGGCTGCACTCCTGCTTTCCTTGAGCGCTGTCGCCCAGGCCGAGCGCCTGAAAGACATCGCCAGCATTTCCGGCGTGCGTTCCAACCAGTTGATCGGCTACGGCCTGGTGGTGGGGCTCAGCGGTACGGGTGACCAGACCACCCAGACGCCGTTCACCCTGCAGACCTTCAACAACATGCTCTCGCAGTTCGGCATCAAGGTACCGGCGGGCTCGGGCAACGTGCAGTTGAAAAACGTCGCGGCCGTGTCCATCAGTGCTGACTTGCCGGCGTTCTCCAAGCCGGGCCAGGTGGTGGACATTACGGTGTCGTCCATCGGTAACTCGAAAAGCCTGCGCGGCGGCACCTTGCTGATGACGCCTTTGAAAGGTATCGATGGCAACGTCTACGCCATCGCCCAGGGCAACCTGGTGGTGGGCGGGTTCGATGCCGAAGGCCGTGACGGTTCGAAGATCACCGTCAACGTGCCGTCGGCCGGTCGTATTCCGGGCGGCGCCACGGTTGAACGCACCGTGCCGAGCGGTTTCAACCAGGGCAACAGCCTGACCCTGAACCTCAACCGCTCCGACTTCACCACCGCCAAGCGCGTGGTCGACAAGATCAACGACATGCTCGGCCCTGGCGTCGCCCAGGCCATCGACGGCGGCTCGATCCGCGTCACCGCGCCGCTGGACCCAAGCCAACGCGTGGATTACCTGTCGATCCTGGAAAACCTTGAAGTGGACCCAGGGCAGGCGGTGGCCAAAGTCATCATCAACTCGCGGACCGGTACCATCGTGATCGGCCAGAACGTCAAGGTGTCGCCCGCTGCGGTGACCCACGGCAGCCTGACCGTGACCATCACCGAAGACCCTATCGTCAGCCAGCCTGGGCCTTTGTCCAACGGCCAGACGGCGGTGGTGCCACGCTCGCGCGTCAACGCCCAGCAAGAAGCCAAGCCGATGTTCAAGTTCGGCCCCGGCACCACCCTGGATGAGATTGTCCGTGCGGTGAACCAGGTGGGCGCGGCGCCCGGTGACTTGATGGCGATCCTTGAAGCATTGAAACAGGCCGGCGCCTTGCAAGCCGACCTGATCGTGATCTGAGGCCATGGCCATGGATATGCGAAAGAGCGGTATAAGCAGCACGGCGGACTCGGGGTCTTACTCCGACTTGAACCGGCTTAACCAGCTCAAGGTCGGCGACGACAAGAACAGCGAAGGCAACATGCGCAAGGTGGCGCAGGAGTTCGAATCGCTGTTTTTGAGCGAGATGCTCAAGTCCATGCGTTCGGCTACCGAGGCGTTGGGTAAAGACAACCCGCTGAACACGCCGGCGGCCAAGCAGTACCAGGAAATGTACGACCAGCAGTTGGCCGTCTCGATGTCCCGTGAAGGCGGTGGTATCGGCCTGGCCGACGTGCTGATGCGCCAGATGCAGAAGAACAAACCGGTGGAGGCCCAGGCCGCCACGCTGCAAGGCCCGGCGGCGGCCGAGTCGGCGAAAAAAGTCGCGGTGCCGACGGAAATTGCCGCAGGCACCCAGGCAGAGGGTCCGTTGGGCCGCTCCAATGGCCAGCGCCCGTTGTGGGCGTATCGCGTGGCTGAGCCCCAGGCTGGCGCCGCAGCGTCCCACAGCAACGACATGGAGCTGATGAACCAGCGCCGTATCGCCTTGCCAAGCAAACTGACCGATCGCTTGCTCGCCGGCATCGTGCCGAATGCTCCGGTCGCGATCGATGCCAAAAGCGCACCGCTGCGTAACAGTGCTGCCGACGACAACGTGGTCAACAGCACCGCGCGCACCTTTGCCGTGCCGAGCGGGCGCATGCAGGTCTACGGTCGCGCCGTGGCCCAGCCACCGCTGGCGCCGGCGAAAAAAGCCTTCAGTTCGCAGGATGAATTTGTCGCCACCATGTTGCCGATGGCCAAGGCGGCTGCCGCGCGCATTGGTATCGATCCGAAGTACTTGGTGGCCCAGGCCGCACTGGAAACCGGTTGGGGTAAATCGGTGATGCGCGCCGAAGACGGCAGCAGCAGCCATAACCTGTTCGGCATCAAGGCCGGCCAGAGTTGGCAGGGCGGCCAGGCACGTGCAATCACCAGCGAGTTCCGCGACGGGGCGATGGTCAAGGAGACGGCGCAGTTCCGTTCCTACAACTCGTACCAAGACAGCTTCCACGACCTGGTGACCTTGCTGCAAAGCAATGATCGCTATAAAGAAGTTGTGAAGTCGGCCGACAACCCGGAACAGTTTGTACGCGAGTTGCAAAAAGCCGGGTACGCAACCGACCCGGCCTACGCCAGCAAGATTTCGCAGATCGCTAAAACGATGAACAGTTACCAGAACTACGCTGCCGCTGGCGCAACCACTCATTTATAAGGTCTGAACCATGAGTTTGCTCAATATCGGGATGTCGGGGCTTAACGCCGCTCAAGGATCGTTGTCGGTCTTGAGTAACAACATCGCCAACGCCAATACCGCAGGCTATTCGCGTCAGCAGACCACCCAGAGCGCCAATGCGTCGAACCAGTATGGCGGCGTGTTCATCGGCAGCGGCACCACCCTGGCCGACGTGCGCCGGGTGTACAACGAATACCTGGACACGGCGTACCAGAACAGCACCTCGCTCAATAGCGATGCCAAGGCTTACCTGGACCAAGTGAGCGCCGTGGACAAGACGTTGTCGGACAAGACGACGGGCATGTCGTCCGTACTCAGCTCGTTCTTTGCCGCTGTTCAGACCGCCTCGGCCAATCCGAGCGATACCTCGGCTCGCCAGATACTGCTGACCAGCGCCCAGACATTGAGCAACCGCTTCAACTCGATCTCCAGCCAGTTGAGCCAGCAGAAAGAAACCATTAACAGCCAGCTGACCTCCTTGACTGATCAGGTCAACCAGCTGACCTCGTCGATTGCTTCGCTCAACAAGCAGATCACCCAGGTGCAGGGGTCTTCGAACACCACCCCGGCCAACCTGCTGGACGCGCGCGCCGAAGCCGTACGTTCGCTCAATGAGTTGATCGGCGTGAACGCCAGCGAGAAGAACGGTGTGTTCAGCGTCAGCACCGGTACCGGCCAGTCCCTGGTGCTGGGCGATCGGTCCAACACCCTTTCCGCCGTACCGAGCAAGAGCGACACCAGCCAGTACACGATTCAGATGAATGCGTCTGGCGGGACGGCGATGGACCTGGGCAATGTGATCAGTGGTGGCAGCATCGGCGGCTTGCTGCGCTATCGCAGCGATGTGTTGATGCCGGCCATCAATGACCTGGGTCGCATTGCTATCGTCACTGCCGATACGATCAACAGCCAGCTGGGCCAGGGCATCGACTTGAACGGCGAATTCGGCTCGTCGATGTTCAAGGACATCAACAGCGCTGCGTCTGTCGCGCTGCGTAGCCTTTCCGCTCAAGGCAATCAGGGCGTTGGTAGCCTGGGTGTTACGATCAAGGACACCAGCAAGCTGACCAACTTCGATTACAAGGTCACCTTCAGCGACCCTGCCGATCTCAACAAAGTCACCGTCGAGCGCTCTGATGGCAAAGCCATGGGCGCGTTTGATATCTCGGCTACACCGCCCTCGGTGATCGATGGTTTTACCCTGGAACTCACGAACGGACCGATGCAGGCGGGTGACAGCTTTAAAGTCAGCCCGACCGCCAGTGGCGCCCAGGATATCGGTACTGTCCTCAACGACCCGAGCAAGATTGCGTTTGCCGCGCCGCTGAAAGGGGAGGCCAGCAAAACCAACCAGGGTACCGGTAGCTTCACACCGCCGACCCTGACCCTGCCCTTGGATATCCAGGGTGGCGCCACTACCGCGCAGCTTCGCGTTGGCATTGAAAATTCGATGCCGGTGAAGATGGTGTTCGGCAAGCCGGCGGCTGATGGCACTCAGAGCTATACCCTTAACGACGCCAAGGGCGATCCTATCGGCTCGGGGACCATCATTCCGGGGCAGGCCAATAAAATCACCGTCAACGTGCCGATGCGTGATGCCAGCGGTGCCCTGGTGGTGCCGGCCAAGAGTTTTGGCTTTGACACCACGGTTGCGGGCTCGCCGACCGATGGGGACAGCACCACCTTTTCGTTTAACGCCACGGGCGTATCCGACAACCGCAATGCCCAGCAACTGCTGAATCTGCAAACCAAGGCCACCGTGGGCGTGGCGACAGATGGTACCGGCGGCACCAGCCTGGTCGGGGCCAACAGCAAGTTGGTGTCCACCGTTGGCGCCAAGGCCGCTGCGGCCACCACTGACACCACGGCCACCAATGCGTTGCTGACGGCTAACAAAAATGCGCGCAACTCCGTGTCCCAGGTCAACCTGGACGAAGAGGCGGGCGACATGATCAAGTTCCAGCAGTACTACACAGCGTCGTCGCAGATCATCAAGGCTGCGCAAGAAACCTTCAGCACGCTGATTAATAGTCTTTAAGGGAGTCTGGGACGATGCGCATTTCTACACAGCAGTATTTCGACACCAGTGCCGCCAAGTACCAGAACAACTATTCCGGCGTAGTACAGGCTCAAGAGCAGGCGAGTTCCGGCGTGCGTGTACAGACCGCTGGAGATGATCCGGTGGCCGCGCAGCGTTTGCTGATGTTGCAGCAGCAGAAAGATATGCTGGCGCAGTTCAGCGGCAATATTTCCAACATCCAGAGTTCGCTGACTAACGAAGAAAGTGTGCTGACGGCGATCAGTGCGACGATCCAGGCCGCCAGCCAGTTGGCGTTGAAGGCCGGTGGCGTCACCAGTGATGCCGACCGCAAATCCATCTCGGTCGAGGTGGGTGCCCTTGAGGACCAACTGCTGGGCTTGCTCAACAGCAAGGATGCGGCGGGCAACTACCTGTTCTCCGGTTCCAAGACCGAGACGCCACCGTACTCACGTAACATTGACGGCACCTACAACTATCAGGGTGACGAGAATGAGCTCAGTCTGCAGGTTTCCGAGACGTTGACCGTTCGCGCAGGCGACACCGGCAAGACCATTCTGGAAGGGGCGGCCAACAACAGCCGCACCCAGACCAAATACACCACGCCTGCTCCTGTGCCACCTGCGACAACACCGTCGCAAGTGGATGACAACAAAGTCGCCATCTCGGCCGGTTTGGTGACATCGGGTGTCGACTACAACAAGTCCTTCGCCGACGGCCAGCCGTACAAGCTGACCTTTACCAGCAGCACCCAGTACGTGGTAACGGACAAAAACAACAACGACATTACCTCGCAGCTCCCAGGTAATGGGACATTCGACTCTACCAAGGAGGGCAGCGCCAGCGTCAACCTGCGTGGGGTCAAATTTGATATCACCGTTGATCTCACCGACAAGGCTACTGGGCCTGACGCTGATGCGATGGTCAAAGGCCGCGAGTTCAGCCTTTCCGCCAAGCCGGACGTGTTCAACGTGTCGCGCACCGCGAGTAATACCTCAGCGACGCAACTGACAAATGCCACCGTCAGCAGCCCTGCCAAATATGCCAGCACCTTTCCGGCCAACAGCGGCGTGGTGATCAAGTTCAGCGACACCGACCCGACGGCTTTCCAGGTGTTTACGCAGCCGTACAGCGCCAACAGCAAGGCGATTGATTCGGGCGTCATCGACACCACCACCACGCCGAATTCGATCACGGCAGCGGGTGTTACCTTTGGCCTGAGCGGTACGCCCAATGTCGGTGATCAGTTTTCGGTCGGCGCAAGCACCCAGAAAACCCAGAGTGCCCTCGACACCTTGAGTCAGTTGCGCAAGGCTCTGGAGCAACCGGCTGATGGTATCCCGGGGGCACGCATTAAGCTGCAGGATGCCCTGAACTCCGCTGTAAGTAACCTGACCAGTTCTTCCGATCAGGTGGACAATGTGCGCGGCTCCATTGGCGCGCGGCAGAACGCCCTAACGGTGCAGTCCAGCGAAAACGAAAGCGTCGGCCTAGCCAATAAAACCACAATGAGCGCGCTGGCGAACATCGACATGGGCGAGGCCGCGATCAACCTGACACTTCAGCAAACCATGCTGGAAGCCTCGCAATTGGCCTTCGTGAAAATCTCGCAGTTGAGCCTGTTCAACAAGATGTAAGCGGCATTACGTCAAGCGGCCCGCTCTGGAAACAGGGCGGGCCATTGTCGTTTATGGGGTTTAATTGTTTGAAGGTTTTGCACAAAGCACACAAAATTGAGTGACCTGTGAGTCATAAAGCGCATCTTCACTGTATCGTGTGAAAAGGATAAGTCGTCACAGGGTCCTTGCGAGGCGGCTTTCAGCGAGATTTTTATGGGGTTATCCCCTTTATTGTCAGCACTCCGGGCCCAGGCCCTGGGGTGTTCTCCAGCTATTTAGTATTGGGAAGCCACAATGATTGGCATAAAAAGCATCGCCAGTTACGTGCCGGCAGACGGGATCGATAACTACGCTCAGGGTGCCAAATTCGCCAAGGATGAAGAGTTCATCATTGGCAAGATCGGTTCGGCGTTTTTGCCGCGCAAGGATGCCGCGCAGGAAACGTCTGACCTGTGTGTCGAAGCGGTCAACGCTTTGTTTGCCAACAACCCGGATTTGAAGCGCGAGTCCATCGACGCACTGATCGTCGTGACCCAGAACGGTGATGAAGAGGGCTTGCCCCACACCGCCGCCATCGTCCAGGACAAACTCGGCCTGCCGACTCACGTCGCCGCGTTCGATATTTCCCTGGGCTGCTCGGGCTACGTGTATGGCATCTATGCGATGAAAGGCTTCATGGAGGCCACGGGCTTGAAAAACGGCCTGTTGATCACCGCCGACCCGTACTCGAAGATCGTCGACCCGGAAGACCGCAACACCACCATGCTGTTCGGCGATGCTGCCACCGCCACCTGGATGGGCGAAGACGCGCCGTGGTTGCTCGGCAAGTCCAAGTTCGGCACCGACGGTTCCGGCGCACCGCACCTTAAGGTCAGCGACGGCGTGTTCTTTATGAATGGCCGCCAGGTGTTCAACTTCGCGCTGCTTAAAGTACCGGCGCATTTGCACGAGCTGCTCAACGAGTCGGACCTCAAGGCTGACGAGATTGATGCCTTCTGCATTCACCAGGGTAGTGCGGCCATTGTCGACGCCGTGGCGCGTCGGTTTGAAGACGCTCCGGTGGACAAGTTCATCAAGGACATGGTCGAGACCGGCAACACCGTTTCATCGAGCATTCCGTTGCTGCTGGAAAAACACGTGATGGACGCCACCTGGAAGCGCGTGGCCATCAGTGGTTTTGGTGTGGGCCTGTCGTGGGGTTCGGCGATTCTTTATCGCCCTTGATGCTTTAATCGCTTCAATAAAAAAACGCCGATGATCGAAAGATCATCGGCGTTTTTTATTTGGCGCCAGAAAACCCAATGAAATCGGGGTTTCGAGCCTGCGTAAACCCTTGAATTACAAGGGGTGGCACGACGCCAGTAAATATTTTCAAAAAAATCCTCAAGCAACCGGCTACCACGACGATAACTATTACGTAGGTTCTCAGGCCACACCCGGCGGTTGCCAGGGCCGGAAGCCGCAGTATCCATCCAACGAGGATTTCGTCATGGCTTTAACAGTAAACACCAACATTGCTTCGATCACTACTCAGAGCAACCTGAACAAAGCTGGCGGCGCCCTGGCCACTTCTATGCAGCGCCTGTCTTCCGGCCTGCGTATCAACAGCGCTAAAGACGACGCTGCCGGCCTGCAGATCGCTAACCGCCTGACCAGCCAAATCAACGGCCTGGGCCAAGCAGTCAAAAACGTGAACGACGGTATCTCGATCGCTCAGACCGCTGAAGGCGCGATGCAGGCTTCGACCGACATCCTGCAAAAAATGCGTACCCTGGCTCTGTCTTCCGCTACTGGCTCGCTCAGCCCTGACGACCGTAAGTCGAACAACGACGAATACCAGGCTCTGACTTCGGAACTGACCCGTATCTCGCAAACCACTACTTTCGGTGGCCAGAAGCTGCTGGACGGTTCGTACGGTACCAAAGCAATCCAGGTTGGCGCCAACGCTAACGAAACCATCAACCTGAGCCTGGAAAACGTTGCAGCCAACAATATTGGTTCGCAGCAAATCAAGAGCGTAGCGGTTACCCCTAGCGCTACTGGCCTGGCTGCTGGCTCCATCGCCATCACCGGTAACGGTCAGTCTTCGACAGTTGCAGTTAACGCCGGCGACTCGGCCAAGACCATCGCTGCAAGCCTGAATGGCGCCGTCGGTGGCCTGAGCGCTACTGCCAGCACCGAAGTTGAATTCTCGGTAGACGAGACCAAGACCAAGGGTGCTACCGGTGTTCCGGCTAACTTCAGCATCGGCGTCGGTTCCGCCACCGTTAAGTTCGTTGGTGTAACCAGCACTGCTGACCTGGCTGACCAGTTGAAGTCTAACGCTGCCAAACTGGGCATCAGCGTTAACTACGACGAAGCTAAAGGCACTCTGCAAGTCAAATCCGACTCCGGCGAAAACCTGAGCTTCACCAGCGACGCTGTTGGCGCTGACGCCGTTGGTATCAAGGTCAAAGACGGTTCCGGCGCATACGCTGCTGCTGCTACTCCTCTTGCCGCTGCTGCTGCAGGCGTGATTGTTGCAACTGGCCAGATCTCGCTGGATTCGGCTAAAGGCTACTCCTTGGCCAACGGCGCTACCGGTACTTCGGTAACCGACCTGTTTGGCGCAGCTCAGATCTCTTCCAAGAAGACGTCTGTTGCCCAAACCGACGTAACTGACGCCAACAACGCGCAAAACGCCATTGCTGTACTCGACAAAGCCATCGGCACCATCGACGGCGTTCGTTCGGGCCTGGGTGCTACCCAGAACCGTCTGACTACCACTGCAGACAACCTGCAGAACATTCAGAAGAACTCCACCGCTGCACGTTCCACCGTTCAGGACGTCGACTTCGCTTCCGAAACCGCCGAGCTGACCAAGCAACAAACCCTGCAATCGGCTTCCACCGCGATCCTGTCGCAGGCTAACCAGCTGCCATCCGCTGTACTGAAGCTGCTTCAGTAACTCCAGCGCTTGGTCACTAACGGAAGGGCGCGCTGAGTGCCCTTCCGTTTTTTCGGTTTAGAGGAGATTGGACATGGACATGAGTGTAAAGCTGAACCAGTCTTATCCGCCGGTTGCCCCTCAAGGCGCACCTGTGCAGGTGTCCGCCGATAAGAGCGTCACTAAAGTCCAGGAAACCCCGGCTACAGGCAAAGAGCCTGAGCGTGCGGACCTGGAAAAAGCAGTCACCGATATTCGCGAATTTGTACAAGCGTCCGAGCGTAAGCTGGACTTTTCCATTGATGACTCCACCCATCGCGTGGTGGTCAAGGTTATCGCCACCGACAGCGGTGAAGTGATTCGCCAGATTCCGTCGGAAACGGCACTGAAGCTGGCACAGAACCTTTCCAGCGCAAGCCACCTGTTGTTTGACGACAAGGTCTGAGCTGGCATGAAAATTGTTGCTGTCATGTCTTGAGGCTTCGTCAGTCAAGATAACGGCAGCCACCGAACAGGAGAAACGAAGATGGCGGGTTCAACGGTAAGTGGTATCGGTTCGAATATCGATACGCAAGCGATCGTGAAGTCCTTGGTGGACGCCGAGAAGGTGCCCAAGCAGACGCAGATCAATACCGCGTCCCAGAAGGCGACCACCACGCTGTCTTCGATAGGTAAGATTCAGGCGGCACTGGATGCTTTTCGCGGCGCCCTGGACAATATGACTGCCAGCTCCAGCTTCACGGGCTTGACCGGCTCATCCTCGGATGAAAAGGTCGCCACCATGACGGCCAGTAACACCGCGTCGAACGGTAGCTTCCGCTTGATTGTCAGCCAATTGGCCCAAGCGTCCAAGCTGTCGACTAAGAACTTCGCCGGCGGCACGTCTACTGTGGTAAACGCCACGGACAAGCCGACGACCTTGACAATCAGTCAGTCGGGCAAGAACTACGACGTCAATATTCCGGCCGGCGCGACCTTGCAGCAAGTGCGCGATTCGATCAATACCCAGTTCGGCACCTCTGGTTTGAGTGCCAACATCCAGACCGACTCCAATGGTTCGCGGTTGATCCTGACCTCCACCACCATGGGCACGGGCTCGGACCTGACGCTGTCGGGTAATTCCGGGCTGGACGTAGGCTCGACAGTGGTCGATCATCCTAAGGACGCGCAGTACAGCATCGATGGCGTTGCGTCCGTTTCCAAGACCAACAATATCGAAGGCGCACTCAGTGGCGTGAATATCAAGTTGCTGTCGGTTTCAGCGACCAAAACGGTTGGCGATACGAGCGATACAGCTGAGCGAACTGCGACCCTCATCACTGTAAGTACCAATAACACCGCCTTGAAGTCCGGGGTCAAAGGCTTCATCGATAGTTACAACGCCTTGATCACGGCCATGAACGCTGAAACCAAGATCACCAAGAACCTGGACGGTAGCACCACTGCGGCAGCGCTCACGGGCGATTCGACCATGCGGTCGCTGCAGGCTTCAATCCGGAATGAGTTCAATACCATTTCCGGAACCGGCACCTTCAAGTCGTTGGCTCAGTTTGGCGTGAGCACCAGTTCCACGACTGGGCTGCTGACAATGGATGACAAAAAGTGGGATGCGGCGGCTAAAACCAATGCGGCTGACATCAATAGTATGTTCACCGGTAAAAACGGCATGCTGGCGCGCATGAAAAGCGCCACGGACGACTTTGCCAAGGCGTCCACGGGCGTTCTAGCCACGCGTTCAACCTCACTGTCCGACAGTCTGAAAGACCTGTCTAAACAGCAGGATACCTTGAACGAACGCATGGACCTGCTGACCAAGAGCCTCTCCGACAAATACAACGCCATGGACACCCTGGTCGCTCAATTGCGTCAGCAAAGCACCAGTGTCATGACCACGCTCAATGCCTTGAACAACCCTAAAACCAATACTTGATTGCGGCCACGAAAAAAGGCCAGACGGTTGTCTGGCCTTTTTTTTCATCTGGAGACGACTCGCGCTAAAGCTTTTTGCGAGCCAGTCGACATATTGGTTACTGAAATCCTTTTCGCTGTCGCCTGTCACGAGGTAGAAACATGAATCCCATGAGAGCCCTTCGCCAATACCAGAAGGTCAATTCCCATGCTCAGATCTCCGAAGCCAGCCCACATCGCTTGGTGCAGATGCTGATGGAAGGCGGCCTTGATCGCATGGCCCAAGCCAAGGGTGCGCTGGCGCGTGGCGACATCGCGGCCAAGGGCCTGATGCTCGGCAAGGCGATTGATATCGTGATCGGCCTGCGTGACGGCTTGGATGCAGCAAAGAGTGATAACCCGGCTTACGTCCAGCAGTTGGAAAGTTTGTATGCATATATGACCAACCGACTGATGGAAGCGAACGTGCATAACGACGCCGAAATGATCGACGAAGTGGCGCGTTTGCTGATCACCGTAAAAGAAGGCTGGGACGCTATCGCGGCGCCACAGGCTGTAACCGAGTAAGGCGCAGCAGAGAAAGGCCTGAGGGCCTTGAGGAACACATCATGAGCCAAGCACTGCAACGCATTGATGAAACCCGCGAGGCGCTGATGGGCGCGCTGGCGGACCGCAACTGGGACGCCATCGGCGAACTGGACCTGGGCTGCCGTCACGTGATCGACGAAGTACTCAGCGAAGCACCGGTAGATGAGGATGCGTTGCGGGAGAAGCTTGAAAGCTTGCTGGCGGTATACCAGCAACTACTTGAGGTGACGACTGGCGAGCGCCAGGCGATTTTCGAAGAGATGTCGCAGATCAACCAAGCGAAAAACGCGTCAAAGGTTTACCATCTGTTCGGCTGAACAGTCGCAGTTAATCCTACCGGTGCGTCATAAATTTGACCGTGCCAGCTTTTTTGACTTAACTAGTGCTGTTTTCAGATTTCAGACGTCTAGTAAGGTAAGAAGTCTTACAGGCGCCTCGATTGCCCTCAATCTCGGGGCAGGAAGTTTTACTAGGGAAGTTGCTATTGCATGTGGCGTGAAACCAAAATTCTGCTGATCGATGACGATAGCGTCCGCCGCCGCGACTTGGCGGTGATTTTAAATTTTCTCGGTGAAGAAAATTTGCCCTGCGGCAGCCATGATTGGCAGCAGGTGGTCAGCTCATTGTCGTCGAGCCGTGAAGTCATATGCGTGCTGATCGGGACGGTAAACGCTCCTGGCGCTGTTTTGGGCTTGTTAAAGACACTGTCTACCTGGGATGAGTTCCTTCCCGTGTTGCTAATGGGCGATATTTCTTCTGTCGAGCTGCCGGAAGACCAGCGCCGCCGCGTGCTTTCCACCCTGGAAATGCCCCCCAGCTACAGCAAATTGCTCGACTCCCTGCACCGCGCCCAGGTCTATCGCGAGATGTACGACCAGGCCCGCGAGCGCGGTCGTCATCGCGAACCCAACCTGTTCCGCAGCCTGGTCGGCACCAGCCGCGCCATCCAGCACGTACGCCAGATGATGCAGCAAGTGGCCGACACCGACGCCAGCGTGCTGATCCTCGGCGAGTCCGGCACGGGCAAGGAAGTGGTCGCACGCAACCTGCACTATCACTCCAAGCGCCGCGACGGGCCTTTCGTGCCGGTCAACTGCGGGGCGATCCCGGCAGAGCTGCTCGAAAGCGAATTGTTCGGCCATGAGAAGGGCGCCTTTACCGGGGCGATCACCAGCCGTGCCGGGCGTTTCGAGCTGGCCAACGGCGGCACCCTGTTCCTTGACGAAATCGGCGACATGCCACTGCCGATGCAAGTCAAACTGCTGCGCGTGTTGCAGGAGCGCACCTTCGAACGCGTGGGCAGCAACAAGACCCAGAGCGTCGATGTACGCATCATCGCGGCGACCCACAAGAACCTCGAAAGCATGATCGAGGTCGGCAGCTTCCGCGAAGACCTGTACTACCGCCTCAACGTATTCCCTATCGAGATGGCCCCGTTGCGTGAGCGCGTGGAAGACATCCCGCTGCTGATGAACGAACTGATCTCGCGCATGGAACACGAAAAGCGCGGCTCGATCCGCTTCAACTCCGCCGCGATCATGTCCCTGTGCCGTCACGGCTGGCCAGGTAACGTGCGCGAGTTGGCGAACCTGGTGGAGCGCATGGCGATCATGCACCCCTACGGTGTGATCGGCGTGGTCGAGTTGCCGAAGAAATTCCGCTACGTCGACGACGAAGACGAGCAACTGGTCGACAGCCTGCGCAGCGACATGGAAGAGCGGGTGGCGATCAACGGTCATACCCCGGATTTCGGCTCCACTGCCATGCTGCCGCCCGAAGGCCTGGACCTGAAGGACTACCTCGGCAACCTGGAACAAGGCCTGATCCAACAGGCCCTGGACGACGCCAACGGCATCGTCGCCCGCGCCGCCGAGCGCCTGCGTATCCGTCGAACCACGCTGGTGGAGAAGATGCGCAAGTACGGTATGAGCCGCAAAGAAGGTGATGAACAGGCGGATGATTGACGCCTGTTTTTCAAGCCGCTGATTTTGGGTGTCCGGCCTCGCCAATACTGTTCCGTTTTTGACGGCGTCTGTTGCCGTCATACTGCGTTGCAGCTCCTCCCCATAGCCAGCTATGAGTCGTCGCTGCGCCTTGTCTGACGGCAACAGCCACTCGTCAAAACGAAACTGTATTGGCGAGGCCGGGCACCTTGGTTTTTTTTCGGCACAAGTATTGCTACAGCCCTCGCAACGTTCCGTTTAACTGACGGTCAGCCAAGCGAGAGAGCATGATGCCCCACGCCGCCCAACTATCTACGGCCCCTGCCATCCAGGGGCTGGTCCCGCCTGTAGAGCCGCCGACCCGGCAGGGTCTTGAACAGGCGTTCTCGCAGTTCAACCAGATGTCGAGCCAACTGACCGATTCCTACAGCCTGCTCGAAGCCCGGGTTTCCGAGCTCAAGGGCGAGTTGGCGGTGGTCAGTGCCCAGCGCATGGAAGAGCTGGCCGAGAAAGAGCGCTTGGCCAACCGTCTGCAAAACCTGCTGTCGCTGTTGCCCGGTGGCGTGATCGTCATCGACGAGGAAGGCCGCGTACGCGAAGCCAACCCGGCCGCCTGCGACATGCTCGGGCTGCCGCTCGAAGGTGAGCTGTGGCGCCACGTCATCACCCGCTGCTTTGCGCCGCGTGAAGACGACGGCCACGAAATCTCCCTCAAGGACGGGCGCCGCCTGTCCATCGCCACGCGTTCCCTGGACGCGGAGCCGGGCCAATTGGTGCTGCTCAACGACCTGACTGAAACCCGGCACCTGCAAGACCAACTGGCGCGCCACGAGCGGTTGTCGTCGTTGGGACGCATGGTCGCTTCTCTGGCGCATCAGATCCGCACACCGCTGTCGGCCGCGTTGATCTACGCCAGTCATTTGACTGATGAACAATTGCCCGTCGCCACCCACCAACGTTTTGCCGGTCGCCTCAAGGAGCGCCTGCATGAGTTGGAGCACCAAGTGCGCGACATGCTGGTGTTTGCCCGCGGCGAATTGCCGCTGACCGACCGCATCACGCCGGCCGAGTTGATGCAGGCCCTGCAAGCGGCGGCCGCTACCCACATCCAGGACGTGCACGTGCGTTGGCAGTGCGACAGCCACCTCGGCGAGCTACTGTGCAACCGCGACACGCTGGTCGGTTCGCTGCTCAACCTCATCGAGAACGCCACCCAGGCCAGCGGCCCCGGCGCGCGGCTCAAGGTGCACCTGTACAACCGCGAGCAAAACCTGCGCCTGTGCATCAGCGACAGCGGCAGCGGTATCGAGCCCGCCGTGCTGCAGCGTTTGGGCGAACCTTTTTTCACCACCAAGACCAACGGTACCGGCCTCGGCCTGACCGTGGTCAAGGCCGTGGCACGTGCGCATCAGGGAGAATTGCAGCTGCATTCCCGGGTTGGGCGTGGCACTTGTGCATTGATGACCTTGCCGCTGTTTTCATGCGCGGCAAGCGCGGAGTAAAAAGGTTATGGCTATCAAGGTTCTATTGGTGGAAGACGATCGCGCCCTGCGTGAAGCATTGGCTGACACGCTGCTGTTGGCGGGCCACGATTACCGGGCGGTCGGTTCTGCCGAGGACGCCTTGGAGGCGGTGGAGCAGGAGTCCTTCAGCCTGGTGGTCAGCGATGTAAACATGCCCGGCATGGACGGCCATCAACTGCTCAACCTGCTGCGCGCGCGTCAACCGCAGCTGCCGGTGTTGCTGATGACCGCCCACGGCGCTGTCGAGCGCGCGGTGGATGCAATGCGTCAGGGCGCGGCGGATTACCTGGTCAAGCCATTCGAACCTAAAGCGTTGATTGAGCTGGTCGCACGGCATGCCTTGGGCGTGATCCCGGCCAGTGACGGCGAAGGTCCGATTGCCTTCGAACCCGCCAGTGCACAATTGCTGGAACTGGCGGCCCGCGTGGCGCGCAGTGATTCCACTGTGTTGATTTCCGGCGAGTCCGGCACCGGCAAGGAAGTGCTGGCGCGTTACATCCATCAGCAGTCGACCCGCGCCAAGCAGCCGTTTATCGCCATCAACTGCGCGGCGATCCCCGACAACATGCTCGAAGCCACGCTGTTCGGCCACGAAAAAGGCTCGTTCACCGGCGCCATCGCGGCCCAGGCGGGCAAGTTTGAACAGGCGGACGGTGGCACCATTCTGCTCGATGAAATCTCGGAAATGCCCCTGGGCCTGCAAGCCAAGTTGCTGCGGGTGCTGCAGGAGCGTGAAGTGGAGCGCGTCGGCGCGCGCAAGCCGATCCAGTTGGATATCCGCGTGGTTGCCACCACCAACCGCGACCTGGCGGGTGAAGTGGCGGCGGGGCGCTTCCGTGAGGATTTGTTCTACCGCCTGTCGGTGTTCCCCCTGGCCTGGCGGCCGTTGCGCGAGCGCCCGGCGGATATCATTCCGCTGGCCGAGCGCCTGCTGAACAACCACGTCAAAAAAATGAAGCATGCCCAGGCACGCCTGTCGGCTGAGGCCCAGGCTTGCCTGATCAGTTATCCGTGGCCGGGCAACGTGCGGGAGTTGGACAACGCCATCCAGCGCGCGCTGATCCTGCAACAGGGCGGCCTGATCCAGCCCCAGGATTTCTGCCTGGCCATGGGCAGCGGCGCCGCGCCGCTGCCCACCCTGGCGCCCGCGCCAATCGTCGCGGAAACCGAAACCGCGGGGGCGCTGGGTGACGACCTGCGTCGGCGCGAATTCCAGATGATCATCGACACCCTGCGATCCGAGCGCGGTCGCCGCAAAGAGGCCGCCGAGCGCCTGGGCATCAGCCCACGGACTTTGCGCTACAAGCTGGCACAGATGCGCGACGCCGGAATGGATGTGGAAGCGTATCTTTTCGCCACATAACTGGTAACAAGGTCGACAACCTTTGTCGCCTTTTCTTACGAGTTGATCCAGAGCTGGCACCCTTGTTGCTACCTCCCTAGTAATTGCGGCGTAGCGTCAAAAAACATGCGGGTTGTCGGAGAGAGAAGTTCATGAGCCAGGGTATTGAGTTCAATCGGTTGATGTTGGATATGCGCTCCATGCAAATGGATGCCATGGCTCAACCGAAATCTGTCGCGCCAGCGCCAGAATTGGGCCAAAGCAGCTTCGCCGACATGCTCGGCCAGGCCATCAACAAAGTCAGTGACACCCAGCAAGCCTCCAGCCAGTTGGCCAACGCCTTCGAGATCGGCAAAAGCGGCGTGGACCTTACCGATGTGATGGTTGCCTCGCAAAAGGCCAGTGTTTCGTTCCAGGCGTTGACCCAGGTGCGTAACAAGCTGGTTCAGGCCTATCAAGACATCATGCAGATGCCGGTTTAAGGACGAGATTTAAGTCATGGCAGAAGCAGTCGTGGACAACGCACCCGCCAAGGCAGACGGCAAGCCGCCGCTGTTTGGCCTGTCGTTCCTGGAAAACCTCTCCGAAATGACCATGTTGCGTCAGGTGGGCCTGATGGTCGGCCTGGCTGCCAGCGTGGCGATTGGTTTTGCCGTGGTGTTGTGGTCGCAGCAACCCGATTACCGGCCGCTGTATGGCAGCCTGGCGGGCATGGATTCCAAGCAGATCATGGAAACCCTGGCCGCCGCCGATATCGCCTACACCGTGGAGCCCAACTCCGGGGCCCTGCTGGTCAAGGCCGACGATGTAGCCCGTGCACGCATGAAGCTTGCGGCAGCCGGCGTGACCCCGTCCGACAGCAACATCGGGTTTGAAATCCTCGACAAGGACCAGGGCCTGGGGACCAGCCAGTTCATGGAAGCCACTCGCTACCGTCGTGGCCTGGAAGGCGAACTGGCGCGCACCATCTCCAGCCTGAACAACGTCAAGGGTGCCCGGGTGCACCTGGCCATTCCGAAAAGCTCAGTGTTTGTGCGCGATGAGCGCAAGCCGAGCGCCTCGGTATTGGTCGAACTGTTCGCCGGCCGCTCCCTGGAGCCGGGCCAGGTACTGGCGATCATCAACCTGGTGGCCACCAGCGTTCCTGAGTTGAGCAAGTCGCAGATCACCGTCGTCGACCAAAAGGGCAACCTGCTGTCCGACCAGGGCGAAAACTCCGCGCTGACCCAGGCCGGTAAGCAGTTCGACTACAGTCGCCGTGTAGAAAGCATGCTCACCCAGCGTGTGCATAACATCCTGCAACCGGTGCTGGGCAACGACCGCTACAAGGCTGAAGTGTCCGCCGACGTGGACTTCAGCGCCGTCGAGTCGACCTCCGAGCAATTCAACCCGGACCAGCCGGCGCTGCGCAGCGAGCAATCCACCAGCGAACAACGCACCGCCGCCAACGGCCCGCCGCAAGGCGTACCGGGTGCCCTGAGCAACCAGCCACCAGCGCCGGCCTCGGCCCCGCAAACCACCGGTGGCGCTGCCGCTACCGCTGGCGCGATCCAGCCAGGCCAACCGCTGTTGGACGCCAACGGCCAGCAGATCATGGACCCGGCCACTGGCCAGCCGATGCTCGCACCGTACCCGGCGGACAAACGTAACCAGTCCACCAAAAACTTTGAGCTGGACCGCTCCATCAGCCACACCAAGCAGCAACAAGGCCGCGTCAATCGCCTGTCGGTGTCGGTGGTGGTCGATGACCAAGTCAAGGTCAATGCGGCAGATGGCGCCGTTACCCGTGCCCCGTGGAGCGCCGATGAATTGGCGCGCTTCACTCGATTGGTGCAGGACGCCGTCGGTTTCGATGCCAGCCGTGGCGACAGTGTCAGCGTGATCAACATGCCGTTCTCCGCCGAGCGTGGCGAAGTGATCGCTGAGCCGGCGTTCTACTCGCAGCCGTGGTTCTGGGACATCGTCAAGCAAGTGTTGGGTGTGTTGTTCATCCTGGTTCTGGTGTTCGGCGTGCTGCGCCCAGTGCTCAACAACATCACCGGCAACGGCAAGAAACAACTGGCGGCCTTCGGTGGCAGCGATGTCGAGTTGGGTGGCATGGGCGGCCTGGATGGCGAACTGGCCAACGACCGCGTCAGCCTCGGCGGTCCGCAAAGCATCCTGTTGCCGAGCCCGAGCGAAGGCTACGACGCTCAGTTGAACGCAATCAAAAGTCTGGTGGCAGAAGACCCGGGTCGTGTGGCCCAGGTCGTGAAAGAGTGGATTAACGCAGATGAGTGATCGAGCCGCTGTTGCCAAACTTACCAAGGTCGACAAAGCCGCAGTCCTGCTGCTGTCCCTCGGTGAAACCGACGCCGCCCAAGTGCTGCGCCACATGGGCCCCAAAGAAGTTCAGCGGGTGGGCGTGGCCATGGCGCAAATGCGCAATGTGCACCGTGAGCAAGTCGAACAGGTGATGAGCGAGTTCGTCGAGATCGTCGGCGACCAGACCAGCCTGGGCGTCGGCTCCGACAGCTACATCCGCAAGATGCTCACCTCGGCCCTGGGCGAAGACAAAGCCAACGGCCTGATCGACCGCATCCTGCTCGGTGGCAACACCAGCGGCCTCGACAGCCTGAAATGGATGGAGCCGCGCGCCGTTGCCGACGTGATCCGCTACGAGCACCCGCAGATCCAGGCGATCGTGGTGGCCTACCTCGACCCGGACCAGGCCGGTGAAGTGCTGGGCCACTTCGACCATAAAGTGCGCCTGGACATCATCCTGCGCGTGTCGTCGCTGAACACTGTGCAGCCGGCGGCCCTCAAAGAACTCAACACGATTCTGGAGAAGCAGTTCTCCGGCAACTCGAATGCCTCGCGTACCACCTTGGGTGGCATCAAGCGCGCGGCCGATATCATGAACTTCCTCGACAGCTCGGTCGAAGGCCAGCTGATGGACTCGATCCGCGAGATCGACGACACCCTGTCCGGCCAGATCGAAGACCTCATGTTCGTGTTCAACAACCTCTCCGATGTCGACGACCGTGGCATCCAGGCGTTGCTGCGCGAAGTGTCCTCCGACGTGCTGGTGCTGGCCCTCAAGGGCTCCGACGAAGGCGTCAAGGAAAAGATCTTCAAGAACATGTCCAAGCGTGCCTCGGAACTGTTGCGTGACGACCTGGAAGCCAAAGGGCCGGTGCGCGTCAGCGACGTCGAAACCGCGCAGAAAGAGATCCTCACCATTGCCCGCCGTATGGCCGAAGCCGGAGAAATCGTTCTCGGCGGGAAGGGCGGCGAAGAAATGATTTAAGGCGCTTTCCATGTCGAACAAAGATGAGGCTCCCAGCGATCTGATTCGCGCGCGGGATGTCGGCGGGTTCGACATCTGGTCGTTGCCCAGCTTCGATCCGCATGTGCCCGAGCCCGAGCCGGAACCGGTTGAAGAGCCGCCGGTGGAAATGGAAGAAGTGCCGCTGGATGAAGTCCAGCCGCTGACCCTGGAAGAGTTGGAAAGCATTCGCCAGGAGGCCTACAACGAAGGCTTCGCCGCCGGTGAAAAAGATGGTTTTCGCAGTACCACCCTCAAAGTGCGCCAGGAAGCCGAGGCGGCGCTGAACGTCAAGCTGGCCAACCTGGAGCGCTTGATGGGGGTGCTGTTCGACCCCATTGCCGAGCAGGATTCGCAGATCGAAAAAGCCATGGTCGGCCTGGTCGAGCACATCGCTCGCCAAGTGATCCAGCGCGAGCTGGTGCTGGACTCCAGCCATATCGAAAGCGTGATGCGCGAAGCCCTCAAGCTGCTGCCCCTGGGCGTCGGCAATGTGCGGTTGTACATCAACCCGCAGGATTTCGAACAGGTCAAAGCCCTGCGCGAGCGCCACGAAGAAACCTGGCGCATCGTCGAAGACGCCGCGTTGCAGCCCGGCGGTTGCCGCGTCGAGACCGAACACAGTCGCATCGATGCGACGGTGGAAACCCGCATCAGCCAGATCATGGCCAAGCTGCTGGACCAGGTGCATGAGCAGGTTCTGAACCCCGCCGAGCCTGACCTGAGCGTGGACCTGGACGCCCCCGATGCGCCTTGATCGCACCAGCTTCGCCAAGCGCTTGAGCGGTTACGCCGAAGCCACAGCGTTGCCCGGCCAGCCTATCCTCGAAGGGCGCCTGTTGCGCATGGTGGGCCTGACCCTCGAAGCCGAAGGCCTGCGCGCCGCCATGGGCAGCCGCTGCATGGTCATCAACGACGACAGCTACCACCCGGTGCAAGTCGAAGCCGAAGTGATGGGTTTTTCCGGCAACAAGATTTTCCTGATGCCCGTCGGCAGCCTGGCGGGCATTGCCCCTGGCGCCCGCGTGGTGCCATTGGCCGACACCGGCCGCCTGCCGATGGGCATGAGCATGCTCGGCCGCGTACTGGACGGCGCCGGTCGCGCGCTGGATGGCAAGGGCGGCATGAAGGCTGAAGATTGGGTGCCGATGGACGGCCCCACCATCAACCCGCTCAACCGTAACCCCATCAGCGTGCCGCTGGACGTGGGCATTCGCAGCATCAACGGATTATTGACGGTCGGTCGCGGCCAGCGTCTTGGCCTGTTCGCCGGTACCGGCGTGGGTAAGTCGGTGTTGCTGGGCATGATGACGCGCTTTACCGAGGCCGACATCATTGTGGTGGGCCTGATCGGTGAGCGGGGCCGTGAGGTGAAGGAATTCATCGAGCACAGCCTCGGCGAAGAAGGCCTCAAGCGCTCCGTCGTGGTCGCCTCGCCGGCGGACGATGCGCCGCTGATGCGTTTGCGCGCCGCGATGTACTGCACGCGCATCGCTGAGTATTTTCGCGACAAGGGCAAGAACGTCCTGTTGCTGATGGACTCGCTCACGCGTTTTGCCCAGGCCCAGCGGGAAATCGCCCTGGCCATTGGCGAACCGCCTGCGACCAAGGGTTACCCGCCGTCGGTGTTCGCCAAGTTGCCCAAACTGGTGGAACGCGCCGGTAATGCCGAGGCGGGCGGTGGCTCGATCACCGCGTTCTATACGGTGCTGTCCGAAGGCGATGACCAGCAGGACCCGATTGCCGACTCGGCGCGGGGCGTGCTCGACGGCCACATTGTGCTGTCGCGGCGTCTGGCCGAAGAAGGGCACTACCCGGCCATCGATATCGAAGCGTCCATCAGCCGGGTGATGCCGGCGGTGGTCACCCCGGAACACATGGCCCGCGCGCAACACTTCAAGCAACTGTGGTCGCGCTACCAACAAAGCCGCGACTTGATCAGTGTCGGCGCCTATGTGGCCGGCGGTGATCGCGACACCGACCTGGCCATCGCCCTGCAACCGCAACTGGTGACCTACTTGCGCCAAGGCCTCAACGACAAGATCAGCATGGGCGAAAGCGAAGCGCACCTGCAGTCGATCTTCGCCCCCGCGCCGGGCGGCTAAGCCATGGCCAACAGCCGCGCCGCACGCCTGGCTCCGGTGGTGGACATGGCCGAAAAGGCCGAGAAAACCGCCGTTCAGCGCCTGGGTTATTTCCAGGGCCAGGTGCGCCTGGCGGAAAGTAAACTCGGCGACCTGGAGCGTTTTCGCGGTGAATACCAGCAACAATGGATCGAACGCGGCGCCAAAGGCGTGTCGGGCCAGTGGTTGATGGGTTACCAGGGCTTTCTCAACCAGTTGGAAACGGCCGTCGGCCAGCAGCGCCAAAGCCTGGCGTGGCACCAGAACAACCTCGATAAAGCGCGTGAGAGCTGGCAAGCGGCGTTTGCCCGGGTCGAAGGCCTGCGCAAGCTGGTGCAGCGCTATATCGATGAAGCGCGGGCACTTGAAGACAAACGCGAGCAAAAGCTGCTCGACGAACTGTCACAGCGCCTTCCACGCCAAGAACAGTATTAAGGCGCGGGCTTACCTGCGATGACACACGCGTGTAGTGAGCGGGCTTGCCCCGCGCTGGGCTGCGAAGCGGCCCTAAAACCTGACACCGCGTTTTACCTGAATAACCCGATGGCCTTTTTGGGGGAGGCTTCGCCCCCCAGCGCGGGGCAAGCCCGCTCACTACAAATAGTGCATAGCCATACACATTTGATGTGGTGTGTTGCCCATAGCCGGTTCACCTGCTAAACCTTGTGTCATTACCAATGACAAGGAAGCAGTCACATGTCAGTCGAGTCAGATGTATCCCTGGATGGGAAGAAGTTGACGATTTCAGTCAAAGGGCGGTTCGATTTCGGTAGCCATCAAGCCTTTCGTGACGCCTACGAGCGGTTTTACAAGGTGCCCGAGATCTACGTGGTGGACTTGAAGGAGACCACGTATATGGACAGCTCTGCGCTGGGCATGCTCCTGCTGTTACGTGACCATGCCGGCGGCGATGAGGCCGAGGTTCAGGTCGTCAACAGCAACTCCGACGTGCGCAAGATCCTCGCCATTTCCAACTTCGACAAATTGTTCGACCTCACTTGAGCGTCCTGGCCCCGGTTGCGCAAGCGCTGAGTGTATTGATCGCTGAAGACAGCGCCGCCGATTTGCTGTTGCTGTCGACCATTATCCGGCGCCAGGGCCACCAGGTGCTCACCGCCACCAACGGTGCGCAAGCGGTCGAGGTGTTCATCCGCGAACGGCCACAACTGGTGTTGATGGATGCGCTGATGCCGGTGATGGACGGCTTTGAAGCTGCGCGGCAGATCAAGCAGTTGGCGGGGGAGGCGCTGGTGCCGATTATTTTCCTCACGTCACTGCGCCAGAGCGAGGCGCTGGCGCAGTGCCTGGATGCGGGGGGTGATGACTTCCTGCCCAAGCCTTACAACCCGCTGATCCTGGCAGCGAAGATCAACGCCATGGACCGTTTGCGCCGCCTGCAGGCCACGGTCTTGCAGCAGCGCGACCTGATCGCCAAGCATCACGACTACCTGCTGCATGAGCAGCGGGTGGCCAAGGCGGTGTTCGATAAGGTCGCACATTCCGGCTGTATCAATGCCGCACCGAATATCCGCTACCTGCAGTCGCCCTACGCGCTGTTCAACGGCGACCTGCTGCTGGCCGCCTACACGCCGTCCGGCGATATGCACGTGCTGCTCGGCGACTTCACCGGCCATGGCTTGCCGGCGGCGGTGGGCGCCATGCCCCTGGCGGAGGTGTTCTATGGCATGACCGCCAAGGGCTACGGCTTGGCGCAGACCCTGCGCGAGATGAACGCCAAGCTCAAGCGCATCCTGCCGGTGGACATGTTCTGCTGCGCCACCCTGTTGTGCCTGAGCACGCAGCGGCGGGTGGTGGAGGTGTGGAACGGCGGCATGCCTGACGGGTATGTGCATGAAGTCGCGACCGGCAAGCGTACGCCGCTGGCGTCGCGGCATCTGCCGTTGGGGGTGCTGTCGGCCGAAACCTTTGATGACCGCACCGAAGTCTGGCCCATGGCCCTGGGCGACCGGGTGTTCCTGTTGTCCGATGGGGTACTGGATACCGCCGACGCCAATGACCAACTGTTCGGCGCCGAACGCTTGCAGCAGGTGTTCGCCGCCAATCGCGAGCCTGATCGTTTATTTGAAGCGATCGAACAGGCCCTGGCGGCGTTTCGAGGTGAGGCGCGGGATGACGTGAGCATGGTGGAAATCACCCTGCAAGCCGGGCCGCCACTGCGTGCCAGCGGGCCGTTGTATGCCGACAGCGGGCAGTCGTGCCCGCTGGATTGGTCGGTGAGTTTTGAATTCCGCGCCGAGACCTTAAAGCGTTACAACCCATTACCGTACCTGCTGCAACTGCTGCTGGAGATCCACGGCCTGCGCGAGCAGAGCGGGGCGCTCTACAGCGTGATGGCCGAGTTGTACTCCAATGCCCTGGAGCATGGGGTACTGGGCCTGGATTCGCGGCTCAAGCGCGATGCCGACGGGTTTGCCGAGTATTACCGCCAGCGCAATGACCGCCTGGCGCAGCTTGATAGCGGCCATATACGCGTGCATGTGCAGGTGGTGCCGACCGAGACGGGCGGCACGATGACCCTGCGTGTCGAAGACAGCGGGCTTGGTTTCGACGTGGAACAGGTGCTGGCGCGGCCGCTGAATATCGACCGTCTGTCTGGCCGGGGCTTGAGCCTGGTGCGTCAGTTGAGCAGCGCTGTACGCTGGTCCGATGGCGGGCGCAGTGTCTGCGTGGAGTTTTCCTGGGAGGCTCTGGCATAATCCGTCGATTCTTGATCAAGGAGCGAGCAAGTGGTTGATCTACATCTGGACCCTGATGTGTTGTCGGGTTTGCAGGAAGTCATGGAGGGTGAGTATCCCAAGTTGCTCGATACCTTTCTTGATGACTCCCAGAAACGCGTCGAAGCGTTGCGTAAGGCCAGGGATGATGCCAAGGCGTTGGGGCGGATTGCGCATAGTTTCAAGGGGAGCAGTGGGAACCTTGGCGCGGTGCGGTTGGCGCAGTTGTGCCAGCGGCTGGAGGTTGAGTCGGTTGGGGCTGGGGCTGGTGATTTGGGGGAGTTGGTGGACCAGATTGATCGGGAGTTTGCGTTAGTGAAGCCGTTGTATGAGACGGAGCGGCAGCGCTTTCAGATTTGAGTTGAGGTTGTGTACATATCCGTTGCTGCGGTAACGGCTACTTAGGGGGCCGCGCTTACAGCGGCTAACCCGTCGTCCTGCCGGGTTCTTACTGTCGATCTCGGTTAAATGTGGGAGGGGGCTTGCTCCCGATAGCAGTGGGGCAGTTGCAGGTGTATTAGCTGACACACTGCAATCGGGGGCAAGCCCCCTCCCACCGTTTGATCTCCATCCATCAGGTAGATATCAGCCTGCTTTTGATCGTGATCTGGGGCACACCGAGCCCAGGCGAGGTGCCGAGTGTTGGGGCGGCCCCCTTTCATCCGTTACCCACACAACGGATAGGTACACCGTAAAATCAAAACCTGGCCCAACTCTTGCTCTACCTCTAGATACTGCATCCCCGATCCCCATGCAGTGGAGACCTTTACCTATGCCAGTCGCCCCGAATTCCCTCCTGCAGGCTGCCCCCGCGGCCAAGCCTCAAGCGCCCGCCGCCAATCAACCGGCGGTGGCTGCGGACCCACGGGACAAGGGCCCTGGCTTCGCTCAAGTGTTCGCCAGCCAAGGCGCCAAACCCGCAGCCAAAGCCGACGACAACTCGCCCAAACCCACGCGGGACAAGCCTTCCGACGCCAGCGCCAAGCCGGCATCAGGCAATGACAAGCCTGCCGCCAGCACACCAGCGGTTGCCGATAGCGGCAATACCTTGCCTGCCAGCCCGCCGGCCAAGACCGACGACAGCGCCAGCAAAGATGACGACGCGCCGGCCGATCCGACCTTGGTGCAGCAGCCTCCGGTTGACCCGGTGGTCGACCCGGCATTGATTGCCACCGTCACCCCGGTGGCCGTGCCGGTGCCGGTTGAGACCCCGGCGCCCGTCACCACAGCCAAGGATGACAACACTCAGCCGGTGGTTGCAGCGCCGGTCGCCGCGACCGAGGCGGCCAAGCCGGCCTTCGATCCGGAGGCCGACCCCTTGGATGCCATGCCGGCCGTGCGCCTGGCGATGGAGCAGGGCGGGCATGTGTCGGCCAGCAGCCAGGCCTCGGCGAAGGCCGCACCGGCACCGACCCAGGATCAGCCGACCGCCGCGCAGAACTTTGCCGCTGGCCTGGCCAATATGGTCGACCAGCAAGCCACCAAGGACAGCACCGACCAGGGCGGCGACAAGGCGTTCAGCGGGTTGATCGAAGACGGCCTTAAAGACTTGAAGAACGCCAGCAGCGACACCCGTGTCGATGACTTCGCCAACCGTCTGGCGGCGTTGACGCAAGCGGCCACGCCGAAAACGGCGAACGCTTTGCCGCCGGTGACCAATGCGCCGTTGGCCATGCACCAGAGCGGTTGGACCGATGAAATCGTCAACCGTGTGATGTACCTGTCCAGCGCCAACCTCAAGTCGGCGGAGATCCAGTTGCAACCCGCTGAGCTTGGTCGCCTGGATATCAAAGTCAACATGACCGCCGACCAGCAGGCCCAAGTCAATTTCATGAGCGCCCACCCGGTGGTGCGTGAAGCGCTGGAAAGCCAGTCCGGCCGTCTGCGGGAGATGTTTGCCCAGCAGGGCATGGGGCAGGTGGACGTCAACGTCTCCGACCAGTCCCGTGGCCAGGAGCAGCAACAACAACAGGCCCAGACCCGTGGCGTGAGCAGCAGCGGCGGTCGGGGTGGCGATAACGGCGACAGCGGTAGCCCTGCTGATGTGGCTGAAGCGGTAGCGCCGGTAACGTCGACGGTGATCGGCTCCAGCGCCGTCGACTACTACGCCTGATCTGATTTTTGCGCTGGATGAAATGTGGGAGGGGGCTTGCTCCCGATGAGGGGTTGTCAGCTGAAACATGGGTGACTGATACACCGCTATCGGGGGCAAGCCCCCTCCCACAATTTGACTTGCCGCGTCCGTACGTCCCCCACTTCAGACAACTCTGGCATAACACTTGCTCTTGCCTTTCCGTAGATCTATGAATCCCCGAATAGTGACGGATTATTGGCATGGCGAAGAGCGACGACGCAGCAAAAGCACCCGCAGGCAAAGGTAAGCTCAAGCTTATCCTGTTGATAGTCCTGGGCCTGCTCCTGGCCATCGGCGCTTCGGTGGGTGGCACCTGGTACATCATGCACAGCAGCGCCAGCAAACCGGCCCCCGCTGCCGAAACCGCCAGCAACGTCAAGCAACCGGCAATCTTCGAGCCGATGCTCCCGGCCTTTGTCGCCAACTTCAATCAGAACGGTCGTCAACGCTACCTGCAGGTGAGCATCACCTTGCTGGCGCGCAACCAGTCGGACCTGGATGCCCTCAAGGTGCATATGCCGGTGATCCGCAACAACCTGGTGATGCTGTTCTCCGGCCAAAGCTTCGACACACTCGCCACCCCGGTGGGCCAGGAAATGCTGCGCCAGAAGGTCACTGCCAGCGTGCAGGAAGTGGCCCAGAAAGAGCTCGGCAAAGTCGTGATCGAGCAGGCGCTCTTCACTAACTTCGTATTGCAGTAGGATCACGACATGGCCGTGCAGGACCTGCTGTCCCAGGATGAAATCGACGCACTGTTGCATGGCGTCGACGATGGTCTGGTACAGACCGAAATGGCTGCCGAACCCGGCAGTGTCAAAAGTTATGACCTGACCAGCCAGGATCGCATCGTCCGTGGACGCATGCCGACCCTGGAAATGATCAACGAGCGTTTTGCCCGCTACACCCGTATCAGCATGTTCAACATGCTGCGCCGTTCAGCGGACGTGGCGGTGGGTGGCGTGCAGGTGATGAAATTCGGTGAATACGTGCACTCGCTGTACGTGCCTACCAGTCTCAACCTGGTCAAGATCAAGCCGCTGCGCGGTACCGCGCTGTTCATCCTCGACGCCAAGCTGGTGTTCAAGCTGGTGGACAACTTCTTCGGCGGTGACGGCCGTCACGCCAAGATCGAAGGCCGTGAATTCACCCCCACCGAGTTGCGGGTAGTGCGCATGGTGCTGGAGCAAGCCTTCATCGATTTGAAGGAAGCCTGGCAGGCAATCATGGAAGTCAATTTCGAGTACATCAACTCGGAAGTGAACCCGGCCATGGCCAACATCGTCGGCCCCAGCGAAGCCATTGTGGTGTCCACCTTCCACATCGAACTCGATGGCGGTGGCGGCGACCTGCACGTGACCATGCCGTACTCGATGATCGAGCCGGTGCGCGAGATGCTCGATGCCGGTTTCCAGTCAGACCTCGACGACCAGGACGAACGCTGGGTCAAGGCCCTGCGCGAAGACCTGTTGGACGTCGACGTGCCGCTGAGCGCCACGGTGGCACGTCGCCAGTTGCGCTTGCGCGATATTTTGCACATGCAGCCGGGGGACATCATCCCGGTCGAATTGCCGGAAGAAATGATCATGCGCGCCAATGGCGTGCCGTCGTTCAAGGTCAAGCTGGGTTCCCACAAGGGCAACCTGGCACTGCAGGTGGTGGAGTCGATCACCCGTCGCTGAGCCACCGCTGTTGATGCACCCCTATTTATGAATGTTTGCTCCGCCGAGGACATGTAATGGCTACCGAACAAGAAATCACTTCCGCCGAAGACCAGGCCCTGGCTGACGAATGGGCAGCGGCATTGGAAGAAACCGGCGATGTTGGCCAGGACGATATCGATGCACTGCTGGCCGCTGATGCCGCCACTGCACCGGCCGGCAAGCGCCTGCCGATGGAAGAATTCGGCAGCGTGCCGAAGAACAATGACCCAGTGACCCTTGATGGCCCGAACCTGGATGTGATTCTCGACATCCCGGTGTCGATCTCCATGGAAGTGGGCAGCACTGACATCAACATCCGCAACCTGCTGCAACTCAACCAGGGGTCGGTGATCGAGCTTGACCGCCTGGCCGGCGAGCCGCTGGATGTGCTGGTCAACGGCACCCTGATCGCCCATGGCGAAGTGGTGGTGGTCAACGAAAAGTTCGGCATCCGCCTGACGGACGTGATCAGCCCGAGCGAACGCATCAAGAAGCTGCGCTGATATGAAACGGCTGATGGTGGGTCTGTTAGTCGCGCTGCCATTGGACGCCTGGGCGGCCGAACCGGTGGCTCAGGCCGCGGCCGCTGCGCCGGTGGGCACTGGCCTGGGCGGGCAATTGACCCAACTGGTGCTGGGGCTGTTGCTGGTGGTCGGCTTGATCTTCGTGCTGGCCTGGTTGCTGCGTCGAGTGCAGAGCGTCGGCCCCGGCAACGCTCAGGTCATCGAGCTGATCGGCTCGCGCGCCCTCGGCCCGCGTGATCGGCTGGTGCTGGTGCAAGTGGGTGAGGAACAGATCCTGCTGGGCATCACCCCCGGCCGCATCACCCCATTGCACGTGCTCAAGACTCCGGTGAACGTGGACTCGTCCAAGCCCGCCACGCCAGAATTCGCCCAGCGCCTGATGGAGTTGCTGGGCAAGGATCAGAAGGATAAGAAGTAATGCGCGTTTTATTGACGCTCATGCTGTTGCTGGCGACGCCATTGGCGTTCGGCGCCGACCCGTTGTCGATCCCGGCCATTACGCTGGGGACCAACGCGGCGGGTGCGCAGGAGTATTCGGTCAGCCTGCAGATCCTGCTGATCATGACCGCGCTGAGCTTTATCCCGGCGTTTGTCATGCTGATGACCAGCTTCACGCGGATCATCATCGTGTTCTCGATCCTGCGCCAGGCCCTGGGCCTGCAGCAGACGCCGTCGAACCAGATTCTCACCGGCATGGCCTTGTTCTTGACGCTGTTCATCATGGCGCCGGTGTTCGACAAGGTGAACCAGCAAGCCCTGCAACCCTACCTGGCGGAAAAAATGACCGCCCAGGACGCCATCGACAAGGCCCAGGGCCCGATCAAGGATTTCATGCTGTCGCAGACCCGCTCCAGCGACCTTGAGCTGTTCATGCGCCTGTCCAAGCGGACCGACATCGCCACCCCGGACCAGGCGCCGTTGACCATCCTGGTGCCTGCGTTCGTCACCTCTGAATTGAAGACGGCGTTCCAAATCGGCTTCATGATCTTTATCCCGTTCCTGATCATCGACCTGGTGGTGGCGAGCGTGCTGATGGCCATGGGTATGATGATGCTGTCGCCGCTGATCATCTCGTTGCCGTTCAAGATCATGCTGTTTGTGCTGGTGGACGGCTGGGCGCTGATTATCGGCACCCTGGCCAGTAGTTTCGGCGGGGTATAGCGCAATGACTCCCGAAGTCGCCGTCGACCTGTTCCGTGAAGCGCTGTGGCTAACCACCGTGATGGTCGCCGTGCTGGTGGTGCCGAGCCTGTTGGTGGGCCTGCTGGTGGCGATGTTCCAGGCCGCGACCCAGATCAACGAACAGACCTTGAGCTTTCTGCCGCGCCTGCTGGTGATGCTGGTCACCCTGATCGTCGCCGGCCCGTGGCTGGTGCAGACCTTCATGGAATACATCCTGCAGCTGTACGGCAGTATTCCGCAGTTGATCGGCTGACCCGATGCAATCCTTGCTGGCATTGACCGACACCCAGATCAGCACTTGGGTGGCGTCCTTCATTTTGCCGCTGTTCCGGATAACGGCCATGTTGATGGCCATGCCGGTGTTCGGCACGACCCTCGTGCCACGGCGGATCCGCTTGTATTTCGCCGTGGCTATTACGGTGGTGCTCGTGCCTGGCCTGCCGCCGATGCCGCCGGTCAATGCGCTGGACCTCAGTGCTCTGATGCTCATCGCCGAGCAGGTCCTGATCGGTACGCTGCTGGGCTTCTCGCTGCAGCTGTTTTTCCAGGCGTTTGTGATTGCCGGGCAAATCATCTCGATCCAGATGGGCATGGGCTTCGCGTCCATGGTCGACCCCACCAACGGCGTGTCGGCGGCGGTGATCGGGCAGTTCCTGACCATGCTGGTGACCCTGCTGTTCCTGGCGATGAACGGCCACCTGGTGGCGTTCGAGGTGCTGACCGAAAGCTTCACCACCTTGCCGGTGGGCTCGGGGCTGGTGGTCAACCATTTCTGGGAAGTGGTGGGGCGGCTTGGCTGGGTGTTGGGTGCCTCGCTGTTGCTGGTGCTGCCGGCCATTACTGCGTTGCTGGTGGTCAATATTGCGTTTGGCGTAATGACCCGTGCGGCGCCGCAACTGAACATCTTTTCGATCGGTTTCCCGTTGACCCTGGTATTGGGCATGGGGATTTTCTGGGTCGGCCTGGCTGACATTCTCAATCAGTATCAACCGCTGGCGACCGACGCCTTGCAGTTCTTACGTGACCTGGCACGGGCGCGCTGAGCCATGGCCGAGAGCGAGAGTGGTCAGGACAAAACAGAAGACCCCACGGAGAAACGCAAAAAGGACTCCAGGGAAAAGGGCGAGATTGCGCGCTCCAAAGAGCTCAATACCGTCGCCACCATGATGGCCGGCTCCGGTGCCTTGCTGATCTACGGCGGTGGCCTGGCGCTGGACTTGATGGAGCTGATGAAGCACAACTTCGCCTTGCCTCGTGAAGTGCTGCTCAACCCCGACGCCATGGGCCAGTACCTGCTGCACTCCGGCAAGATCGCGCTCCTGGCGGTGCAGCCGATCCTGATCACCTTGCTGCTGGCCGCGCTGATCGGCCCGGTCGCCCTCGGCGGCTGGCTGTTCGCTGCCGGTAGCATGGCGCCCAAATTCAGCCGCATGAACCCCGGTGCCGGGCTCAAACGCATGTTTTCCGCCAAGGCCTTGGTGGAGCTGCTCAAGGCCTTGGCCAAGTTCATCCTGATCCTGTTTGTGGCGTTGATGGTGTTGTCGTCCGACATCGACGACCTGCTGCGCATTGCCCATGAACCGCTGGAATCGGCGATCATCCACAGCGTGCAGGTGGTGGGCTGGAGCGCGCTGTGGATGGCGGCGGGGCTGATCATCATCGCGGCGGTGGATGCGCCGATTCAGCTGTGGGAAAGCCACAAGAAACTGCTGATGACCAAGCAGGAAGTGCGCGATGAGCACAAGGACCAGGAAGGCCGCCCCGAGGTCAAGCAGCGCATTCGCCAGCTGCAGCGGGAAATGTCCCAGCGCAAGATGATGGCCTCGGTGCCCGACGCCGACGTGATCATCACCAACCCGACCCACTACGCCGTGGCCCTCAAGTACGACCCGGAGAAGGGCGGCGCGCCGATGCTGCTGGCCAAGGGCAGCGATTTTACCGCGTTGAAAATCCGTGAAATTGCGGTGGCCCACGACATCCTCCTGCTGGAGTCGCCGGAGCTGGCGCGGTCGATCTTCTACTCCACCGACCTCGACCAGGAAATCCCTGCCGGGTTGTACCTGGCCGTGGCGCAGGTATTGGCCTATGTCTATCAGATTCGCCAGTACCGCGCGGGCAAGGGCAAACGCCCGGATCCGCTCAAAGACCTGCCAATCCCGCCGGAATTGCGCCGCGATTCCTGATTTCTGTCGGCTACCACTCGTCGTGAATGCCTGTCTACCTGTCAACTTTGACAGTAGCCGGCGTGTGCTTCTCGCGGTTCTATTACAGTCAGCACTGCGCACAGGCTGTAAACGAGATGCAGGGAGAGGGTTTTGAAGGTGTTTAGAGGCACGGTCAAATCTTATGACCGCAATACCGGGAAGGGTTGGATTGCCCTGGAAGGTGAGGACGACGTGCAGGTGGATCTCTTCAGTTCACGATGGATTTGGCTTGCCGTGGGCCAGCAAGTGGAATTTCACATGATCCACCGACCCCGTGGCGTTTTTGCGAGAGACGTCAAAGTTATCCCGCGAGTCCTTGAATGAGATGTGAGGAGAACGGTAATGGCAACAGGCACAGTGAAATGGTTTAACGCGGAGAAGGGGTTTGGGTTTATCACTCAAGATGGTGGGGGCGATGTATTTGTCCACTTCTCGGCCATCAAGGGCGACGGATTCAAGACGCTTGAGGAACATCAAAAAGTGGAGTTCGAGGTTACCCAGGGCCCCAAAGGTGCTCAGGCTGAAAGCGTCCGCATCCTATGAGCTTCATGATCGTTCCCGCAGGGTGGTGCAGGAACGATCGGTCATCAGGCCGTTAAGCGTTCGCTACTCTCCAGCACTCTGTCGGCCAGCAGCTTCGCGAGGCCAATCAACTGCGTAACGCCCAGCGCACCTTCGCGTTTTGCCCCGTCCAATTCAAAGGCAAAGTCACTCATCAGCGCCTCGGCCGAGGCGAGGGTTTCGGTGAGGTTGACCAGCAGGTCTTCGGTTTTCAGGTGGTCTGCGACGGTGAACAGGCTGATGGGGGGATTTGGGGTGGGTTTGATCATTGTGAAACTCCATTGGTAAGTGGAGCCGCCACTGATCGCCGCGATGCGATGGAGGGTGGCAGCTGTGCGCAGGTTCGCGGACCGGTTACCAATGGACCCGGCATACCCGAGGGTATCCCGCGCACAGCCACCATAAGGCCGCACAGTAGACGATAAAAAGGCGTCAACTGAAAGCGGACAATGGCGCTTCTGCGCATTGGTAAGCCGGGCCGCGACGCCCGACCACTGCGTTTGCAGCGGTGTACGGAGACTAGAGAGCGGCTTTCCTAGGGGCAACCGCAAAACCTTGTCAGAAATTTCCTCATCTCTACCCGCGAACCCCTGTGGTGAGGGAGCTTGCTCCCGCTGGGGCGCGTAGCGCCCCCAAATCCTATGTATGCGATCGGTCAGGTAAATCGCATCGGCTGGTTTTGGGGCTGCTACGCAGCCCAGCGGGAGCAAGCTCCCTCGCCACAGGTGCGACATGATCTGCGGCATGGGGCAAAAGTTGGAAGGCTTCTTGCAATACCGCCTGCAGGACGCCTCCCGGCGTCAAAAGTTTGCTTCAAGGAAACGAGGAATACCGGTGGTGGATCGCTCTCAAATGTTCGGCACGGCCCGTACCACCCTGACTGACCTCTCGCGGGGCAATCTGGGTGTGCCGTTGTTGTTGCTGGTCATGCTGGCAATGATGATGTTGCCGATGCCGCCGTTCCTGTTGGACGTGTTCTTCACCTTCAACATCGCCCTGTCGGTGGTGGTGCTGCTGGTGTGCGTCTACGCCTTGCGGCCGCTGGATTTCGCGGTATTCCCCACCATTTTGCTGGTCGCGACCCTGTTGCGCCTGGCGCTGAACGTGGCGTCGACCCGTGTGGTCATGCTCCACGGCCAGGACGGCCACGCCGCCGCCGGTAAGGTGATCCAGGCCTTCGGTGAGGTGGTGATCGGCGGTAACTACGTGGTCGGTATCGTGGTGTTTGCGATCCTGATGATCATCAACTTCGTGGTGGTGACCAAGGGCGCCGGGCGGATTTCCGAGGTGAGCGCGCGCTTTACCCTCGACGCCATGCCCGGCAAACAGATGGCCATCGACGCCGACCTCAACGCCGGCCTGATCGACCAGAACCAAGCCAAATCCCGCCGTTTGGAAGTCGCCCAGGAAGCCGAGTTCTACGGCTCCATGGACGGTGCCAGTAAATTCGTGCGCGGTGACGCCATTGCGGGCCTGCTGATTCTGTTCATCAACCTCATCGGCGGCATGGCAGTCGGCATCTTCCAACACGGCATGACTTTCGGCGATGCGGGCAAGGTGTACGCCTTGCTGACCATCGGTGACGGTTTAGTGGCGCAATTGCCATCACTGTTGTTATCCACAGCAGCGGCGATCATGGTGACCCGTGCTTCGGGCTCCGAAGACATGGGCAAGCAGATCAGCCGCCAGATGTTCGCCTCGCCCAAGGCGCTGGCCGTGGCGGCGGGCATTATGGCGATCATGGGCATCGTGCCGGGCATGCCGCACGTGTCGTTCCTCAGCATGGCTGCGCTGGCCGGTGGCGGTGCGTACCTGTTCTGGAAAAAGCAGAACGCCGTCAAGGTTCAAGCCTTGCAGGAAGTCGCGCGCCAGCAGGAGCTGCTGCCATCCCCGGCCCGCGCCCAGGAAACCAAGGAGCTTGGCTGGGATGACGTGACCCCGATCGACATGATCGGCCTGGAAGTCGGCTATCGCCTGATTCCGCTGGTGGACCGCAACCAGGGCGGGCAATTGCTCGCGCGGATCAAGGGTGTGCGCAAGAAGCTGTCCCAGGACCTGGGCTTTTTGATGCCCACTGTGCATATCCGCGACAACCTCGACCTGGCGCCCAGTGCCTACCGCTTGACGCTGATGGGCGTGATCCTGGCCGAAGCCGAGATCTACCCGGACCGCGAGCTGGCGATCAACCCTGGGCAGGTGTTCGGCAGCCTCAATGGCATCACCGCCAAAGATCCGGCTTTTGGCCTGGAAGCGGTATGGATCGAAATCAGCCAGCGCAGCCAGGCCCAGTCGCTCGGCTATACCGTGGTGGACGCCAGCACCGTGGTTGCCACTCACCTTAACCAGATTCTGTACAAGCACTCCCATGAGCTGATCGGCCACGAGGAAGTCCAGCAATTGATGGGTTTGCTCGGCAAAGCCTCACCAAAACTCGCCGAAGAGCTGGTGCCGGGCGTGCTGTCGTTGTCGCAATTGCTCAAAGTGCTGCAGGCGCTGCTGGCCGAACAAGTGCCGGTACGCGACATTCGCAGCATCGCCGAGGCCATCGCCAACAACGCCGCCAAGAGTCAAGATACTGCCGCCTTGGTGGCTGCGGTGCGCGTCGGATTGTCGCGTGCAATCGTGCAAAGCATTGTAGGGCTTGACTCCGAGCTGCCTGTGATCACCTTGGAACCAAGGTTGGAACAAATATTGCTCAATAGTATTCAGAAGGCAGGACAAGGCCAGGAAGAGGGCGTTCTGCTGGAGCCAAGCATGGCTGAGAAGCTGCAGCGTTCGTTGATCGACGCCGCACAGCGCCAGGAAATGCAGGGCCAACCGGTGATCCTGCTGGTGGCAGGCCCCGTCCGGGCGATGTTGTCGCGGTTTGGACGCCTGGCAGTACCGAATTTGCACGTTTTGGCTTATCAGGAAATTCCTGACAACAAGCAAGTGACTATCGTCGCGACAGTAGGGCCCAACGGCTGAGGGTAGTGGGTTATGCAAGTTAAGCGTTTTTTCGCCGCCGATATGCGTCAGGCCATGAAACTGGTTCGTGATGAGCTGGGCGCCGACGCCGCGATTATCGGAAACCGTCGTATTGCCGGCGGTGTCGAGCTGACGGCTGCCCTGGATTACACCCCCCAGGCCCTGGCGCCACGCGTGCCGAACATGGAGCTTGAAGACGAGCTGCGCAAGACCGCTTCGCGCATTGTCTCGGCCCAGGCTGAGCTGAGCATGCGGGGCGACAGCGATGCCACTACCAATCGCCAGTTGTTCGCCGGCTTGCCGTTGACCGCTGCCGAGCCGCTGGTCGAGCCCACCTTCAAAGAGCCGCCACGTCCGGCCGCGCCTGCCCCGGCTGCGTCTGTCGACCAGCGCGTGTTCGACTCGATGCGCTTTGAACTCAACGGCCTGCGCGAACTGCTCGAAGTGCAGCTTGGCTCGCTGGCCTGGACCCAATTGCAAGGCAGCAAGCCGCAACAGGCCAACCTGTGGCGCCGCCTGCAACGCATCGGCTTGTCCGGCCCGTTGTCCCGCGACCTGCTGGCGCTGACCACCGAAATCGAAGAACCCCGCCAGGCCTGGCGCATGTTGCTGGCCCACTTGGCGCGCATGATTGCCACCCCAGAAATCGAACCCCTGGAAGAGGGCGGTGTGATTGCCATGGTCGGCCCAGCCGGCATGGGCAAGACCACCACCCTGGCCAAGCTGGCCGCACGCTATGTGCTCAAGTACGGCGCGCAGAATATCGCGCTGGTGAGCATGGACAGCTACCGCATTGGCGCCCAGGAACAGCTCAAGACCCTGGGCCGGATCCTCAATGTATCGGTGACCCATGTCGACCCGGGCCAGTCCCTGGCCAACGCCCTCGACCCGCTGCTGCGCAAGCGCGTGGTGCTGATCGATACCGCCGGCCTGCAAGCCAGCGACCCGGCGTTGCGCATGCAACTGGAAAGCCTGGCCGGTCGCGGCATCAAGTCGAAAAATTACCTGGTGCTTGCAACCACCAGCCAGAAACAGGTTCTTACCGCTGCGTACCACAGTTACAAGCGTTGTGGCCTGGCCGGTTGCATCCTCACCAAGCTCGACGAAACTGCGAGCCTGGGCGAGGTGCTGAGCCTGGCCATCAGTCATGAATTGCCGGTCGCCTACCTGACCGACGGACCGCGGATCCCGGATGATCTGCATCTGCCGCGCCGTCATCAGTTGGTCAGCCGCGCAGTCAGCGTGCAAATGCAAGAAGAGCCTAGCGAGGAAGCGATGGCCGATATGTTCGCCGACCTTTACCACAGCCCGGCAAAACGGGTGGGTTGAGTCAGGATGAACACCGTGAAATGTACCTACATCGATGGTCTGCAAGCGATTCACGCGGCCAAGCCATGTAGCCTGCGTCTAAGCAAGACAAGGTAAAGAAATAAAATGGGCAGCATGCATCCCGTACAGGTGATCGCGGTGACCGGCGGCAAA
>Ga0207650_10000181_pt1 | contig 73955 bp, 71 predicted proteins | sample KBSS63metaG_FD_184325 | JGI IMG/M metagenome (GOLD analysis project Ga0207650, IMG submission 184325) | Switchgrass rhizosphere microbial communities from Kellogg Biological Station, Michigan, USA - KBS S6-3 metaG (SPAdes) (version 2) | ecosystem: Host-associated > Plants > Roots > Rhizosphere...
TTTGCCGCCGGTCACCGCGATCACCTGTACGGGATGCATGCTGCCCATTTTATTTCTTTACCTTGTCTTGCTTAGACGCAGGCTACATGGCTTGGCCGCGTGAATCGCTTGCAGACCATCGATGTAGATACTTTTCACGGTGTTCATCTGACTCAACCGACCCGTTTTGCTGGGTTGTGATAGAGATCGGCGAACATGTCGGCCATCGCTTCCTCGCTAGGCTCGTCTTGCATTTGTACGCTGACGGCGCGGCTGACCAACTGATGACGGCGCGGCAGATGCAGATCATCCGGGATCCGCGGCCCATCGGTCAGGTAAGCCACCGGCAGTTCGTGGCTGATAGCCAGGCTCAGCACTTCACCCAGGCTGGCGGTTTCATCCAGTTTAGTCAGGATGCAACCGGCCAGCCCGCAGCGTTTGTAGCTGTGATACGCAGCGGTAAGAACCTGTTTCTGGCTGGTGGTTGCAAGCACCAGGTAATTTTTTGACTTGATGCCACGCCCGGCCAGGCTTTCGAGCTGCATACGCAACGCCGGGTCGCTGGCTTGCAGGCCGGCGGTGTCGATCAGCACCACGCGCTTGCGCAGCAGCGGGTCGAGGGCATTGGCCAGGGATTGACCGGGGTCGACATGGGTAACCGGCACATTGAGGATGCGGCCCAGGGTCTTGAGCTGTTCCTGGGCGCCGATACGGTAGCTGTCCATGCTCACCAGCGCGATATTCTGGGCGCCGTACTTAAGCACATAACGGGCGGCAAGCTTGGCCAGCGTGGTGGTCTTGCCCATGCCGGCCGGGCCGACCATGGCGATCACTCCGCCCTCTTCCAAGGGTTCGATCTGTGGCGTGGTGATCATCCGCGCCAAGTGGGCCAGCAACATGCGCCAGGCCTGGCGAGGCTCTTCGATTTCGTGGGTCAGCGCCAACAGGTCGCGGGACAACGGGCCGGACAGACCGATGCGTTGCAGGCGACGCCACAAGTTGGCCTGTTGCGGTTTGCTGCCTTGCAGTTGGGTCCAGGCCAGCGAGCCGAGCTGCACTTCGAGCAACTCGCGCAGGCCATTGAGTTCAAAGCGCATCGAGTCGAACGCGCGCTGGTCGACTGCGGCGGCCGGGGCGGGCGCGGCAGGACGCGGCGGTTCGATGAAAGTGGGCTCGACCAACGGCTCGGCAGCCGTCAGCGGCAGGCCGGCGAACAACTGGCGATTGGTGGTGGCATCGCTGTCGCCGCGCATGCTCAGTTCGGCCTGGGCCGAGACGATGCGCGAGGCAGTCTTGCGCAGCTCGTCTTCAAGCTCCATGTTCGGCACGCGCGGCGCCAGGGCCTGGGGGGTGTAATCCAGGGCAGCCGTCAGCTCGACACCGCCGGCAATACGACGGTTACCGATAATCGCGGCGTCGGCGCCCAGCTCATCACGGACCAGTTTCATGGCCTGACGCATATCGGCGGCGAAAAAACGCTTCACTTGCATAACCCACTACCCTCAGCCGTTGGGCCCTACTGTCGCGACGATAGTCACTTGCTTGTTGTCAGGAATTTCCTGATAAGCCAAAACGTGCAAATTCGGTACTGCCAGGCGCCCGAACCGCGACAACATTGCCCGGACCGGGCCTGCCACCAGCAGAATCACCGGTTGGCCCTGCATTTCCTGGCGCTGCGCGGCGTCGATCAACGAACGCTGCAGTTTTTCAGCCATGCTTGGCTCCAACAGAACGCCCTCTTCCTGGCCTTGTCCTGCCTTCTGAATACTATTGAGCAATATTTGTTCCAACCTTGGTTCCAAGGTGATCACAGGCAGCTCAGAGTCAAGCCCTACAATGCTTTGCACGATTGCACGCGACAATCCGACACGCACCGCCGCCACCAGCGCGGCGGTATCTTGACTCTTGGCGGCATTGTTGGCGATGGCCTCGGCAATGCTGCGAATGTCGCGCACCGGCACCTGTTCGGCCAGCAGCGCCTGCAGCACTTTGAGCAGTTGCGACAGCGACAGCACGCCCGGCACCAGCTCTTCGGCGAGTTTTGGCGAGGCCTTGCCCAGCAAACCCATCAATTGCTGGACTTCTTCGTGACCGATCAACTCGTGGGAGTGCTTGTACAAAATCTGGTTGAGGTGGGTGGCGACCACGGTGCTGGCGTCCACCACGGTATAGCCCAGGGACTGCGCCTGGCTGCGCTGGCTGATTTCGATCCATACCGCCTCCAGGCCAAAAGCCGGATCTTTGGCGGTAATGCCGTTGAGGCTGCCGAACACCTGGCCGGGGTTGATCGCCAGCTCGCGGTCCGGGTAAATCTCGGCTTCGGCCAGGATCACCCCCATCAGCGTCAGGCGGTAGGCACTGGGCGCCAGGTCGAGGTTGTCGCGGATGTGCACGGTGGGCATCAAAAAGCCCAGGTCCTGGGACAACTTCTTGCGCACCCCCTTGATCCGCGCGAGCAATTGGCCGCCCTGGTTGCGGTCCACCAGCGGAATCAGGCGGTAGCCGACTTCCAGGCCGATCATGTCGATGGGCGTCACGTCGTCCCAGCCCAGCTCCTTGGTTTCCTGGGCACGGGCCGGGGATGGCAGCAGCTCCTGCTGGCGCGCGACCTCCTGCAGCGCCTGCACTTTGACTGCGTTTTGCTTTTTCCAGAACAGGTAGGCACCGCCGCCGGCCAATGCGGCCATGGTCAGGAACGACACATGAGGCATGCCCGGCACGATACCCATGATCGCCATAATGCCCGCCGCCACGGCCAGGGCCTTGGGCGAGGCGAACATCTGCCGGCTGATCTGCTTGCCCATGTCTTCGGAGCCCGACGCACGGGTCACCATGATTGCAGCGGCTGTTGATAACAACAGTGATGGCAATTGCGCCACTAAACCGTCACCGATGGTCAGCAAGGCGTAGACCTTGCCCGCGTCGCCGAAGGTCATACCGTGCTGGAAGATACCCACGGCAATGCCGCCGATCAGGTTGATGAACAGAATCAGCAGGCCGGCGATGGCGTCACCGCGCACGAATTTGCTGGCGCCGTCCATGGAGCCGTAGAACTCGGCTTCCTGGGCCACTTCCAGGCGGCGCGATTTGGCCTGGTTCTGGTCGATCAAGCCGGCGTTGAGGTCGGCGTCGATGGCCATCTGCTTGCCGGGCATGGCGTCGAGGGTAAACCGCGCGCTCACCTCGGAAATCCGTCCGGCGCCTTTGGTCACCACCACGAAGTTGATGATCATCAGGATCGCGAACACCACGATACCGACCACGTAGTTACCACCGATCACCACTTCACCGAAGGCCTGGATCACCTTACCGGCCGCGGCGTGGCCGTCCTGGCCATGAAGCATCACCACGCGGGTAGAGGCCACGTTCAACGCCAGGCGCAGCAGGGTCGCCACCAGCAAAATCGTCGGGAACACCGCAAAATCCAGGGGCCGCAGGGCATACACGCACACCAGCAGCACCACCACCGACAGGGCGATGTTGAAAGTGAAGAACACGTCGAGCAGGAACGGCGGCATCGGCAACATCATCATTGCCAGCATCACCAGCAACAACAACGGCACACCCAGATTGCCCCGCGAGAGGTCAGTCAGGGTCGTACGGGCCGTGCCGAGCATTTGAGAGCGATCCACCACCGGTATTCCTCGTAACGTAAAGCAAACTTTTGACGCCGGGAGGCATCCTGGTGGCGGTATTGCAAGAAGCTGTCCAACTTTGGTTTGGGGGCGTGAACAACCTCACAAGCGAGCGTTTCTAAAGCCCTAGCCCCAGTTAAATGTGGGAGGGGGCTTGCTCCCGATGGCGGTGTATCAGGCAATAGATTAATTGGCTGAACCACCGCTATCGGGAGCAAGCCCCCTCCCACATTTGGATGTGTGTGCGTCCAGCGCTACCCCGCAACGGGTCGTACGTTCATAGCCTGATGCCCTTTCTTTCCTTGCTCGCTCTCGAACTCAACCTTCTGATTTTCTTCGAGCGTCCTGAACCCTTCACCCTGGATCGCGGAAAAGTGAACAAAGAGATCAGCTCCACCCTCATCCTGAGTAATAAACCCAAAGCCCTTTTCCGCGTTGAACCACTTCACCGTACCCCTAGCCATTGTCGTTCTCCGTAATCGTGACTGAGCCGCGACTCAGATATCGGCGCTCGCATCAACACGCAACGCATAAATGCCGTCGGGCCGATGAATCATTCGAAACGTCAGTTTTTTACCTGCATAAAGCACCGTCCCAGCCCAATCGTCCCGGCGAATCATCACGCCCTCTTCCCCGGAGCGCGGCACAACCCACCCCAACCCGGTCTCGGGGTCATACGATCCGACACGCCCTCTGTACCTATTCACCGCCACGCTCCCAGCCTCTCGTCTACGACCTGTGCGCCGTGCCTGCTGTAATGAAACCCGGGCGAGCGGCGGCTGGCTACTGTCAGAGTTGACAGGTAGACACCGATTGAGAAGAGGTGGTAGCGGCAACCGTTGAAGGCCAGGTGAGATGCGAATTAAGAGTCGCGGCGCAATTCCGGCGGAATCGGCAGGTCCTTGAGCGGGTCCGGGCGTTTGCCCGTGCCGGCGCGGTATTGGCGGATTTGATAGACATACGCCAACACCTGCGCCACGGCCAGGTACAACCCGGCAGGGATTTCCTGGTCGAGGTCGGTGGAGTAGAAGATCGAACGCGCCAGCTCCGGCGATTCCAACAGCAGGATGTCGTTGGCCACGGCGATTTCGCGGATTTTAAGGGCGGTGAAGTCACTGCCCTTGGCCAGCAGCATCGGCGCGCCGCCCTTCTCCGGGTCGTACTTGAGGGCCACCGCATAATGGGTCGGGTTGGTGATGACCACATCGGCGTCAGGCACTGCGGCCATCATCTTGCGCTGGGACATTTCGCGCTGCAGTTGGCGGATACGTTGCTTGACCTCGGGCCGGCCTTCCTGGTCCTTGTGCTCGTCACGCACTTCCTGCTTGGTCATCAGCAATTTCTTGTGGCTTTCCCACAGTTGGATCGGCGCATCCACCGCCGCAATGATGATCAAACCGGCCGACATCCACAGCGCGCTCCAGCCGACCACCTGCACGCTGTGGATGATCGCCGACTCCAGCGGCTCGTGGGCGATGCGCAGCAAATCGTCGACGTCGGACGACAACACCGACAGCGCCACGAACAGAATCAGGATGAATTTGGCCAACGCCTTGAGCAGTTCCACCAGCGCCTTGGCGGAAAACATGCGTTTGAGCCCGGCGGCCGGGTTCATGCGGCTGAATTTGGGCGCCATGCTGCCCGCCGCGAACAACCAGCCACCAAGGGCGACCGGGCCGATCAGCGCGGCCAGCAGCAAGGTAATCAGAATCGGCTGTACCGCCAGGATCGCGATTTTCCCCGAGTGCAGCAGGTATTGCCCCATGGAGTCCGGGTTGAGCAACACTTCACGGGGCAGGCTGAAGTTGTGCTTCATCAATTCCAGCAGGTCCAGCGCCAGACCACCGCCGTAGATCAGCAAGGCGCCGGCACCGGCCATCATGGTCGCAACGGTATTGAGTTCTTTGGAACGGGCAATCTCGCCTTTTTCCCGGGAGTCCTTTTTACGTTTCTCCGTGGGGTCTTCTGTCTTGTCCTGACCACTCTCGCTCTCGGCCATGGCTCAGCGCGCCCGTGCCAGGTCACGTAAGAACTGCAGGGCATCGGTCGCCAGCGGTTGATACTGATTGAGAATGTCGGCCATGCCGATCCAGAAAATCCACATGCCCAATACGAGGGTCAATGGGAAACCAATGGAGAAGATGTTCAGTTGCGGTGCGGCGCGGGTCATCACGCCGAACGCGATATTGACCACCAGCAGCGCAGTGATCGCCGGCAGTACCAACAACAGGGACGCGCCCAACACCCAGCCCAGGCGCCCCACCACTTCCCAGAAGTGATTGACCACCAGCCCCGAGCCCACCGGCAGGGTGGTGAAGCTTTCGGTCAGCACCTCGAACGCCACCAAGTGGCCGTTCATGGCCAGGAACAGCAAGGTCACCAGCATGGTCAGAAATTGCCCGATCACCGCCGCCGACACGCCGTTGGTGGGGTCGACCATGGACGCGAAACCCATGCCCATCTGGATCGAAATGATCTGCCCGGCAATCACGAACGCCTGAAAAAACAGCGACAGGGAAAACCCCAGCATGGCACCGATCAACACCTGCTCGGCGATCAGCAGCAACGCGCTCAGGTCCAGCGCATTGACCGGCGGCATCGGCGGCAACCCCGGCACGATCACCACGGTAATCGCCACCGCGAAATACAGGCGAATACGCCGTGGCACCAAGGTCGTGCCGAACACCGGCATAGCCATCAACATGGCCGTCACACGGAACAACGGCAGGATGAACGAAGCCACCCAGGTACTGATCTGGGTATCGGTCAACGCCAGCAGCGAGTTCATCGGATCAGCCGATCAACTGCGGAATACTGCCGTACAACTGCAGGATGTATTCCATGAAGGTCTGCACCAGCCACGGGCCGGCGACAATCAGCGTGACCAGCATCACCAGCAGGCGCGGCAAAAAGCTCAAGGTCTGTTCGTTGATCTGCGTCGCGGCCTGGAACATCGCCACCAGCAGGCCCACCAACAGGCTCGGTACCACCAGCACCGCGACCATCATGGTGGTCAGCCACAGCGCTTCACGGAACAGGTCAACGGCTACTTCTGGAGTCATCGCGCTATACCCCGCCGAAGCTGCCGGCCAAGGTGCCGATAATCAGCGCCCAGCCATCCACCAGCACAAACAGCATGATCTTGAACGGCAACGAAATGATCAGCGGCGAGAGCATCATCATCCCCATGGCCATCAGCACGCTCGCCACCACCAGGTCGATAATCAGGAACGGGATAAAAATCATGAAGCCGATCTGGAACGCCGTCTTGAGTTCCGAGGTCACGAATGCCGGCACCAGAATGGTCAGCGGCGCCTGGTCCGGGGTGGCGATATCGGTACGTTTGGATAGACGCATAAACAGCTCAAGGTCGCTGGAACGGGTCTGCGACAGCATGAAATCCTTGATCGGCCCCTGCGCCTTGTCGATTGCATCCTGGGCCGTCATTTTTTCCGCGAGGTACGGTTGCAGGGCTTGCTGGTTCACCTTGTCGAACACCGGCGCCATGATGAACATCGTCAAGAACAGCGCCATGCCGGTGAGGATCTGGTTCGATGGCGTCTGTTGCAGGCCCAGTGCCTGGCGCAGGATCGAGAACACAATGATGATCCGCGTGAAACTGGTCATCAGCATGACGAACGCCGGAATAAAACTCAGCGCGGTCATGATCAGCAGGATCTGCAGGCTGACCGAATATTCCTGGGCCCCGGCGGCGTTGGTACCCAGCGTAATGGCCGGGATCGACAACGGATCGGCGCCAAACGCCAACGGCGCAGCCAGCAACAGCATGAGCGTCAATAAAACGCGCATTACTTCTTATCCTTCTGATCCTTGCCCAGCAACTCCATGAGGCGCTGAGCGAATTCGGGCGTGGCGGGCTGGGATTGGGTGGTTTGTACCGGCGTCTTGAGCACGTGCAGCGGGGTGATGCGGCCAGGGGTGATGCCCAGCAGGATCTGCTCCTCGCCCACCTGCACCAGCACAAGCCGATCACGCGGACCAAGCGCACGCGAGCCGACCAGCTCAATCACCTGGGCGTTGCCCGGGCCGATGCTCTGCACGCGGCGCATCAGCCAGGCCAGCACGAAAATTACACCGACCACCAGCAGCAGGCCCAACACCAGTTGTGTCAATTGCCCTGCAACGCTGCCGGTAACCGGCGCGGCGACGGCCTGCACCACCGGCTCGGCGGCCCAGGCATCCAGTGGCAGCGCGACCAACAGTCCCACCATCAGCCGTTTCATATCAGCGCAACTTCTTGATGCGTTCACTTGGGCTGATCACGTCAGTCAGGCGGATGCCGAACTTCTCGTTGACCACCACCACTTCACCGTGGGCAATCAGGGTGCCGTTGACCAGTACGTCCAACGGCTCGCCGGCCAGGCGGTCCAACTCGATCACCGAACCCTGGTTGAGTTGCAGCAGGTTGCGGATGTTGATGTCGGTGCTGCCCACTTCCATGGAAATCGACACCGGAATGTCGAGAATCACGTCCAGGTTCGGACCGTCCAGGCTCACCGGCTCATTGTTCTTGGGCACGCTGCCGAATTCTTCCATTTGCAGGCGGTTGCCGGCAGGCGCGGTGGCGGCGTCAGCGGCCAGCAGTGCGTCGATATCGTCCTGGCCAACTTCGCCGGTTTCTTCCAGGGCAGCCGCCCATTCGTCAGCCAGGGCCTGGTCTTCGGCGGAAGTGTTTTCGTGTTCGGTAGCCATTACATGTCCTCGGCGGAGCAAACATTCATAAATAGGGATGTTTCAAACGGGTGGCGTCAACGACGAGTGATCGACTCCACCACCTGCAGCGCCAGGTTGCCCTTGTGGGAACCAAGCTTGACCTTGAACGACGGCACGCCGTTGGCGCGCATGATCATTTCTTCCGGCAACTCGACGGGAATGATGTCCCCCGGTTGCATGTGCAAAATATCTCGCAGGCGCAACTGGCGACGGGCCACGGTGGCGCTCAGCGGTACGTCGACGTCCAGCAGGTCTTCGCGCAGGGCCTTGACCCAACGCTCGTCCTGGTCGTCCAGGTCGGACTGGAAACCGGCGTCGAGCATCTCGCGCACCGGCTCGATCATCGAGTACGGCATGGTCACGTGCAGGTCGCCGCCGCCGCCATCGAGTTCGATGTGGAAGGTGGACACCACAATCGCTTCGCTGGGGCCGACGATGTTGGCCATGGCCGGGTTCACTTCCGAGTTGATGTACTCGAAATTGACTTCCATGATCGCCTGCCAGGCTTCCTTCAAATCGATGAAGGCTTGCTCCAGCACCATGCGCACCACGCGCAATTCGGTTGGGGTGAATTCGCGCCCTTCGATCTTGGCGTGACGGCCGTCACCGCCGAAGAAGTTATCCACCAGCTTGAACACCAGTTTGGCGTCGAGGATGAACAACGCGGTGCCGCGCAGCGGCTTGATCTTGACCAGGTTGAGGCTGGTGGGCACGTACAGCGAGTGCACGTACTCGCCGAACTTCATCACCTGCACGCCGCCCACCGCCACGTCCGCCGAACGGCGCAGCATGTTGAACATGCTGATGCGGGTATAACGGGCAAAACGCTCGTTGATCATCTCCAGGGTCGGCATGCGCCCACGGACGATACGATCCTGGCTGGTGAGGTCATAACTTTTGACGCTGCCGGGGTCGGCAACCATTTCGGTCTGTACCAGACCATCGTCCACACCATGCAGCAGCGCGTCGATTTCATCCTGGGACAGCAGGTCTTGCACGGCCATGTCGTGATCCTACTGCAATACGAAGTTAGTGAAGAGCGCCTGCTCGATCACGACTTTGCCGAGTTCCTTCTGGGCCACTTCCTGCACACTGGCAGTGACCTTCTGACGCAGCATTTCCTGGCCCACCGGAGTGGCCAGGGTGTCGAAGCTCTGGGCGGAGAACAGCATGACCAGGTTGTTGCGGATCACCGGCATGTGCACCTTGAGTGCGTCCAGGTCCGACTGGTTGCGCGCCAGCAAGGTAATGCTCACCTGCAAATAGCGTTGGCGACCGTTCTGGTTGAAGTTGGCGACAAAGGCCGGAAGCATCGGTTCGAAGATAGCCGGTTGCTTGGCGTTACTGGCGGTTTCGGCAACCGGCGCCGGTTTGCTTGCACTGCTGTGCATGATGTACCAGGTGCCACCCACCGAAGCGCCGATGGCCAGGAGCAGGCCCACGACTATCAACAGGATAAGCTTGAGCTTACCTTTGCCTGCGGGTGCTTTTGCTGCGTCGTCGCTCTTCGCCATGCCAATAATCCGTCACTATTCGGGGATTCATAGATCTACGCAAAGGCAAGAGCAAGTGTTATGCCAGAGTTGTCCGGCAAGTCGCAGACGAAAGCACACCCCAAAGCAAATGTGGGAGGGGGCAAGCCCCCTCCCACATTTTGTCCTACGCCAGGCTCAGGTCAGGCGTAGTAGTCCACGGCGCTGGAGCCGATCACGGTTGAGGTCAGGGGCGCCACGGCCTCAGCCACATCAATGGGGTTGCCGCCATCGCCATTATCACCACCGCGCCCGCCGCTGCCGCTCACACCACGGGTCTGGGCCTGCTGTTGTTGTTGCTCCTGGCCACGGGACTGGTCGGAAACGTTGACGTCCACCTGGCCCATGCCCTGCTGCGCGAACATTTCCCGCAGGCGGCCGGACTGGCTTTCCAGCGCTTCACGCACCACCGGGTGGGCGCTCATGAAGTTGACCTGGGCCTGTTGATCGGCGGTCATGTTGACTTTGATATCCAGGCGTCCGAGTTCGGCGGGCTGTAATTGGATCTCCGCCGATTTGAGGTTGGCGCTGGACAGGTACATCACACGGTTGACGATTTCGTCGGTCCAGCCGCTCTGGTGCATGGCCAACGGTGCGTTGGCCACCGGCGGCAAGGCGTTGGCGGTTTTCGGCGTGGCCGCCTGGGTCAGTGCCGCCAGGCGATTGGCGAAGTCGTCGACACGGGTGTCGCTGCTGGCGCCCTTGAGGTCCTTGAGGCCCTCTTCGATCAGCCCGGTAAAAGCTTTGTCGCCGCCCTGGTCGGTGCTGTCCTTGGTGGCCTGCTGGTCGACCATGCCGGCCAGGCCGGCGGCGAAATTCTGCGCGGCGGTCGGCTGATCCTGGGCGGGCGGCGGCGCAGTCTTGGCCGAGGCCTGACTGCTGGCCGACACATGCCCGCCCTGCTCCATCGCCAGGCGCACGGCCGGCATCGCATCCAGCGGGTCGGCCGCGGGGTCGAAGGCGGGCTTGATCTCATCGGTGGCCGTGATCGGCGCGGCAACCTGCGCCTTGGGATCAGTCGGCGCAGCGGCGGGTGCCGGCGTCTCGACGGGAACCGGTACCGCCACCGGGGTGACGGTGGCTACCAACGCCGGATCGACCACCGGGTCAACCGCAGGCTGTTGCGCCAGGGTCGGGTCAACCGGCGCCGCCTCATCCGTACTGGCGCTGTCATCGGAGGTGGCCGCCGGCTTGGCAGGCAAGCTATTGCCGCTATCGGCAACCGCCGGTTTGCTGGCGGCAGGCTTGTCGCTGCCGGCTGCCGGTTTGGCGGCGGCATCGGCGGTCTTGTCGCGCATCGGCTTGGTCGGGGTATCGTCGCCCTTTACCGTCGGTTTCGAGCCTTGGCTGGCAAACACTTGAGCGAAGCCTGGGCCCTTGTCCCGTGGCTCCGCGGCCACCACCGGCGGGTTGGCGGCAGGTGCCTGGGGTTTGGCCGCGGCGGCAGTCTGAAGCAGCGAATTGGGAGCGACTGGCATAGGTAAAGGTCTCCACTGCATGGGGATCGGGGATGCAGTATCAGGAGGTATAGCAAGAGTCGGGCCAGGTTCGCGATTAACCTGCCATCACAGCTGAAACCGTTGCCGCTCGCGCTCATACAAAGGCCGAACCAGGGCGAACTCAAGGTCAATCTCGTTCACCAGCTTCCCCAAGTCTATGTGGGCAGGTTCGGCCGACCCGTCTTCCAGTCGCCGGCAAAGATCGGCCAGCCGCACCGCCCCCAGGTTGCTGCTGCTGCCCTTGAAGCTATGCGCGATCCGCCCCAGCGCCTTGGCATCGTCACGCGCCTTGCGCAGCGCTTCGACGCGTTTCTGGGAGTCGTCAAGAAAGGTGTCGAGCAGCTTGGGATACTCACTTTCCATGACTTCCTGCAAACCCGACAACACCTGCGGGTCCAAATGAACCTCAGCCACTTGCTCGCTCCTTGATCAAGAATCGGCGGATTATGCCAGAGCCTCCCAGCAAAACTCTACGCAGACGCTGCGCCCACCGTCAGACCAGCCTACATCGCTGCTCAATTGGCGCACCAGGCTCAAGCCCCGGCCGGACAGGCGGTCCGTATCCAACGGTCGGGCCAGCACCTGCTCCACGTCGAACCCCGCGCCGCTGTCCTCCAGGCACAGGGTCATTTTGCCGCCCGTCGCGGTCGGCACCACGTGGATGCGCACCCGCACGTACCCATCGCTCAACTGCGCCAGGCGGTCATTGCGCTGGCGGTAGTACTCGGCGAAACCCTCGGCATCGCGTTTGAGCCGCGAGTCCAGGCCAAGCACGCCATGCTCCAGGGCGTTGGAATACAACTCGGCCATCACGCTATAGAGCGCCCCGCTCTGCTCGCGCAGGCCATGGATCTCCAGCAACAGCTGCAGCAGATAAGGCAACGGGTTGTAGCGCTTGAGGGTGTCGGCCCTGAACTCGAAATCCACCGACCAATCCAGCGGGCACGACTGGCCGCTGTCGGCATACAGCGGCCCCGTCACGCGCACCGCCGGGCCGGGCTCCAGGGTGATTTCCAGCAGGCTCACATCATCGCGCGCCTCACCACGAAACGCGGCCAGCGCCTGTTCGATATCTTCGAACAGGCGGTCCGGCTCGCGGTTGGCGGCGAACACCTGATGCAAACGCTGCGTGCCAAACAGTTGCTCATTGGCATCGGCCGTCTCCAGTACGCCGTCGGAGAGCAGGAACACCCGGTCGCCAAGCGCCATCGGCCAGACTTCGGTGCGGTCATCGAACGCTTGCGGCGACAGCACCCCCAAGGGCAAATGCCGCGATTGCAGCGGCGTGCGTTTGCCGCTGGCCACTTCATGCACATAGCCGTCGGGCATGCCGCCGTTCCACACCTCGACCACGCGCCGCTGGGTGCTCAGGCACAGCAGCGTGGCGCAGCAGAACATGTCCACCGGCAGGATGCGTTTGAGCTTGGCGTTCATCTCCCGCAGGGTTTGCGCCAGGCCATAGCCTTTGGCGGTCATGCCATAGAACACTTCGGCCAGGGGCATGGCGCCCACCGCCGCCGGCAGGCCGTGCCCGGTGAAGTCGCCGAGCAGCACGTGCATATCGCCGGACGGCGTGTAGGCCGCCAGCAATAAATCACCGTTGAACAGCGCATAGGGCGATTGCAGATAGCGGATATTCGGCGCGGCGTTGATACAGCCCGAATGCGCGACCTTGTCGAACACCGCCTTGGCCACCCGCTGCTCGTGCAGCAGGTAATCATTGTGCTTGGCGATCAGGTCGCGCTGCTCCAGCACCGTGGCTTGCAGGCGGCGCAGGCGGTCCATGGCATTGATCTTGGCCGCCAGGATCAATGCGTTGTAGGGCTTGGGCAGGAAATCATCGCCACCCGCATCCAGGCATTCGGCGAGGTCGGCGCTTTCGCTCAGAGAGGTCAGAAAAATAATCGGGACCAGCGCTTCACCCGCCAACTGCTTGATCCATCGCGCGGCGATAAAACCGTCCATCACCGGCATCATGGCGTCCATCAGCACCAAGTGCGGACGCGCGCGGGCAAAGACTTCCACGGCTTCCTCGCCGTTGGTGGCGGTGAGCACGTGGTGACCCTGGCGCCGCACGATAGTCGACAGCAGCAACAGGTCGGCCGCGCTGTCTTCGGCGATCAGAATGCTCAGCGGCTCGGAAACTGGGGCCAGGACTCTCAATTGATATCGAACAGCTTGTCGAAGTTGGAGATGGCGAGGATCTTGCGCACGTCGGAGTGGGTGTTGATAACCCTGACTTCCGCGTCGTCACCGCCCGCGTGGTCGCGCAACAGCAGGAGCATGCCCAGGGCCGAGCTGTCCATGTAGGTGGTTTCTTTCAGGTCGACGATGTAAGTCTCGGGAACCTTGTAGAAACGCTCATATGAATCTCGAAACGCCCGGTGACTGCCGAAATCGAACCGGCCCTTGATTGCAATCGTCAACTTCTTCCCATCCAGGGATACTTCTGACTCGACTGACATACGACAGCTTCCTTGTCATTGAGATACACACAAGGTTTAGCAGGTGAACCGGAAGTGGGCAACACAACAAATCAAATGTGGGAGCAAGCCCCCACATTTTTTCCTGCCGGGCGTAGTTAGAACTGTTGTTGGCGCGGAAGGCGTTGTGATAATTCGTCGAGCAGTTTTTGCTCGCGCTTGTCTTCCAGCGCTCGCGCCTCGTCGATATAGCGCTGCACCAGCTTGCGCAGCCCCTCGACCCTGGCAAACGCCGCTTGCCAGCTTTCGCGGGCTTTATCGAGATTGTTCTGATGCCAGGCCAGGCTCTGGCGCTGCTGGGCGACCGCCGTTTCCAACTGGTTGAGAAAGCCCTGGTAGCCCATCAACCACTGGCCCGACACGCCCTTTGTGCCGCGTTCGATCCATTGCTGCTGGTACTCGCTGCGAAAGCGCTCCAGGTCGCCCAGCTTGCTTTCGGCCAGGCGTACCTGGCCTTGGAAGTAACCCAGGCGCTGAACCGCGGTTTTCTCGGCCTTTTCGGCCATCTCCACCACGGGAGCCAGGCGCGCGGCGCGGCTGTTGGCCATGGCTTAGCCGCCTGGCGCAGGGGCAAAAATGGACTGCAAATGCGCTTCGCTTTCACCCATGCTGATCTTGTCATTGAGGCCCTGGCGCAGGTAGGTCACCAACTGCGGCTGCAGGGCGATCGCCAGGTCGGTGTCGCGATCACCACCGGCCACGTAGGCACCGACGCTGATCAGGTCACGACTCTGTTGATAGCGCGACCACAGCTGCTTGAACTGCTGCGCGCGGGTCATATGCTCGGGCGTGACCACCGCCGGCATCACCCGGCTGATGGACGCTTCGATATCAATGGCCGGGTAGTGCCCTTCCTCCGCCAGGCGCCGCGACAGCACGATGTGGCCGTCGAGCACGCCCCGCGCCGAGTCGGCAATCGGGTCCTGCTGGTCGTCGCCTTCGGACAAAACGGTATAGAACGCGGTGATCGAACCGCCACCGGCCTCGGCGTTACCGGCACGCTCCACCAGCTTGGGCAGCTTGGCGAACACCGACGGCGGGTAGCCTTTGGTGGCGGGCGGCTCGCCGATGGCCAGGGCGATTTCCCGCTGGGCCTGGGCGAAACGCGTGAGCGAGTCCATCAGCAACAGGACGTTCTTGCCCTTGTCGCGAAAATATTCGGCAATGCGCGTGCAGTACATGGCAGCGCGCAAGCGCATCAGCGGCGCATCGTCCGCAGGCGAGGCGACCACCACCGAGCGCTTGAGGCCTTCTTCACCGAGGCTGTGCTCGATGAACTCCTTGACTTCCCTACCCCGCTCGCCGATCAGCCCGACCACGATGATGTCGGCCTCGGTAAAGCGGGTCATCATGCCCAGCAACACCGACTTACCCACGCCGGTACCGGCGAACAGGCCCAGACGCTGGCCACGGCCGACCGTCAATAAACCGTTGATGCTGCGAATACCCACGTCCAGCGGCACGCTGATGGGGTTACGGTTGAGGGGGTTGATGGTCGGCCCGTCCATCGGCACCCAATCTTCGGCCTTCATGCCGCCCTTGCCGTCCAGCGCGCGGCCGGCACCGTCGAGCACACGGCCGAGCATGCTCATGCCCATGGGCAGGCGGCCGGTATCGGCCAGTGGCACTACACGCGCACCGGGGGCGATGCCCGCCAGGCTGCCGACCGGCATCAGGAAAATCTTGTTGCCGGAGAAGCCCATCACTTCAGCCTCCACCTGCACCGGGTGGTAGCTGTCGTCGTTGATCACCATGCAGCGGCTGCCCATGGCGGCACGCAGGCCTTCGGCTTCGAGCGTCAGGCCGACCATGCGCAACAGACGCCCTTCGAGGATCGGCTGGCCGGGCAACTCGGTGGCCTCGACGTAGCCGCCCAGGCGCTTGGCGAAGCTGGTGCGATCAAGGCGCATCGGCGGCGTCCAGGTCCACGCTCAGGTCGGGTTCGGCCGGGTTCAGCGCTTGCTCGTGCTGTTGGTCCAACAGCTTGGCCATGATCTGACTGATGCGGGTTTCCACCGTGGCATCGATGCGGCTGTGTTCGGTCTCGACCCGGCATCCACCGGGCTGCAAGGCCGCATCTTCGACGATGCGCCAGGTTTCTTCATGGCGCTCGCGCAGGGCTTTGACCTGCTCGAAATCCTGCGGGTTGATGTACAAGCGCACATTGCCGACGCCCAGGGGCAGCAGCTTGAGGGCCTCGCGCATCACGCTTTCAATATGGCTGGAGTCCAGCACCAGTTCGCGCTGGATCACTTGGCGGGCGATGTGCTCCACCAGGCGCACCATGGCTTTTTCGATCTGCGAGTCCTGCTCGGCGATGGGCTCGAACAGCCCGCCCATCAAGCGCTCCAGGCTGCCCAGCTTGACGCTCAACGCCGCCTCGGCTTCCTGGCGCACTTTGAGGGTGGTGCTGCGAAAGCCGTCTTTCTCACCGGCGGCGAAGCCTTCGTTGTAGGCCTCCTGACGGATGCTTTCCAACTCTTCCAGGGTCAGTGGCTGGACTTCTTCCAGCGGCACTTCTTCCATTTCCACCGGCAGTTCGACCACCGGTTCCGGCTCGGGCTCCGGCACATGCGGGTCGAAACTGGGCAACGACCAGATGTCGAACCCACCGACATCCCGTGCGCGAATCAGATCGCTGGGCGCCTCATCTTTGTTCGACATGCGTGGCGCCTTAGATCATTTCTTCGCCGCCCTTCCCACCGAGAACGATTTCTCCGGCTTCGGCCATACGGCGGGCAATGGTGAGGATTTCTTTCTGCGCGGTTTCCACGTCGCTGACACGCACCGGCCCCTTGGCCTCGAGGTCGTCGCGCAGCAGCTCGGAAGCACGTTTGGACATGTTCTTGAAGATCTTCTCCTTGACGCCTTCGTCGGACCCCTTGAGGGCCAATACCAGCACGTCGGAGGACACTTCGCGCAGCAACGCCTGGATGCCACGGTCGTCGACATCGGAGAGGTTGTTGAACACGAACATCAGGTCTTCGATCTGGCCGGACAGGGTGTCGTCGATCTCGCGGATCGAGTCCATCAACTGGCCTTCGACCGAGCTGTCGAGGAAGTTCATGATGTCGGCCGCGCGCTTGATACCACCCAGGGTGGTGCGCGAGGCGTTCGAGTTGCCGGAGAACTGCTTTTCCAGAATCGTGTTCAATTCTTTCAAGGCCGCCGGCTGTACGGTGTTCAGCGATGACACGCGCAGGATGATGTCCAGGCGCACCTTATGGTCGAAGTGGCCGAGCACTTCACCGGCCTGGTCGGGGTCGAGGTACGCCACCACGATCGCCTGGATTTGCGGGTGCTCGTAGCGGATCACGTCGGCGACGGCGCGCGGCTCCATCCACTTGAGGCTGTCCAGGCCGCTGGTGTTGCCGCCCAACAGGATGCGGTCGATCAGGCCGTTGGCTTTGTCTTCGCCCAGGGCCGAGGTGAGCATCTTGCGGATGTAGCTGTCGGAACCGACGCCCAGGCTGGTCTGGTCGCCGACGATCTCGACGAACTCGCTCATCACCTGTTCGACTTGCTCACGGTGCACATTGCGCATCTGCGCCATGGCCACGCCCACGCGCTGGACCTCTTTGGGGCCCATGTGGCGCAGCACTTGGGCGGCGTCGGTTTCACCCAGCGACAGCAGCAGTACTGCGGCTTTGTCGACCCGGGAGAGTTTGGCAACTGCGGCTCGATCACTCATCTGCGTTAATCCACTCTTTCACGACCTGGGCCACACGGCCCGGGTCTTCTGCCACCAGACTTTTGATTGCGTTCAACTGAGCGTCGTAACCTTCGCTCGGGCTTGGCAACAGAATGCTTTGCGGGCCGCCGAGGCTGACGCGGTCGTTGGCCAGTTCGCCGTCCAGGCCGCCCATGCCACCCAGCTCCACGTCGCCGCCACCAAAGGCCGCCAGTTGTTGTTTCTTGCCGTTGCCGGTGATGTTATTGAGCACCGGACGCAGCACGCCGAACACCAGCACCAGGATGAACAACACACCCAGCACTTGCTTGACGATGTCCCAGAACCACGGCTGCGAGTAGAACGCAGGCTCGGCGATGGTTTCGCCACGCTCGGCGGAGAACGGCATGTTGATCACGCTGACGCTGTCACCCCGGCTGGCATCGAAACCAACGGCGTCCTGCACCAGGCGTGTGAAGCGCGCCAATTCGTCGGCGCTCCACGGAGCGCGGGTGACCACGCCGTCAGCGGGGTTGACCTTGACCTGGTCATCGACCACCACCGACACCGACAGGCGATTGACGCGCCCTTGTTGTTGCTTGGTGTGGCTGATGGAGCGGTCGAGTTCGAAGTTCTTGGTGGACTGGTTCCGCTTGTCCGCCGGGTACGGGGCGAGCATCGGTTGGCCGGTGGCCGGGTCCATGATCTGCTGACCGTTGGCGTCCAACAGTGGCTGCCCAGGCTGGATCGCGCCCGCAGCGGCTGTGGCGCCGCCGGTGGTTTGCGGTGCCGAGGCCGGCGATGGTGGCTGGTTGCTCAGGGCCCCCGGCACACCTTGCGGGCCATTGCTGGCGGTACGTTGTTCGCTGGTGGACTGCTCACTGCGCAGGGCCGGCTGGTCTGGGTTGAACTGCTCGGAGGTCGACTCGACCGCGCTGAAGTCCACGTCGGCGGACACTTCAGCCTTGTAGCGGTCGTTGCCCAGCACCGGCTGCAAGATGTTATGCACACGCTGGGTGAGCATGCTTTCCATACGGCGGCTGTAGTCGAACTGCTTGCCGGCCATGGTCAATGCCGAGTTCTCGGCCTGGTCGGACAGCAGGTTGCCCTTCTGGTCGACCACGGTGATCTGCGACTTGCTCAGCTCGGGAACGCTGGTGGCCACAAGATTGATGATCGCCATGACCTGGCCAGGCTCCAGGGAGCGGCCGGAAAACAGCTCGACCAATACCGAAGCACTTGGCTTGCGTTCATCGCGCACAAACACCGAGCTTTTTGGAATGGCCAGGTGCACGCGGGCACCCTTGACGTTGTTCAAGCTGGAAATGGTGCGCGCCAACTCGCCTTCCAGGCCACGACGGTAGCGGGTGGCTTCCATGAACTGGCTGGTACCCAGGCCCTGGTCCTTGTCGAGGATCTCAAAACCGATGTTGCTGTCGGACGGGGTCACGCCGGCGGCGGCGAGCTTCATGCGCGCGCGGGCCACGTCATCGGCCTTGACCAGCAGCGCGCCGGAGTTGGGCTCCACGGTATAAGCGATGTCGGCGGCGGCCAGGGTTTCCATGATCTGCTTGGAATCCATGCCCGCCAGGCTGCCGTACAGCGGCCGGTAATCGGGTTGCTGCGACCACAACACCACGGCAAAACCAATCGCCACGCTGGCAGCCAGGCCGACCAACAGGCCCACCTGACGCAACATGGTCATTTCCGAGAGGTTTTCCAGGAACGACAGGCCAAACAGCGGCGGTTTGCCGTCTGCCTTGGCGGGGACGTTGTCGGAGACTGCTTCTGCCATGATTTAAATCTCGCCCTTAAACCGGCATCTGCATGATGTCTTGATAGGCCTGAACCAGCTTGTTGCGCACTTGGGTCAGGGCCTGGAAGGAGACGCTGGCCTTTTGCGAGGCAACCATCACATCGGTAAGGTCCACGCCACTTTTGCCGATCTCGAACGCATTGGCCAACTGGCTGGAGGCTTGCTGGGTATCACTGACTTTGTTGATCGCCTGGCCGAGCATGTCGGCAAAGCTGCTTTGGCCCAATTCCGGCGCTGGCGCGACGGATTTCGGTTGAGCCATGGCATCCATCTGCATGGAGCGCATATCCAACATCAACCGATTGAACTCAATACCCTGGCTCATGACCTTTCTCTCTCCGACAACCCGTATTTTTTTGACGCTACGCCGTACTTACCTGGGGAGGTAGCAACAAGGGTGCCAGATTCCTATCAGCTCGTAAGAAAAGGCGACAAAGCTTGTCCAAATTGTTACCGGCTATAGGCATGGGTATCTACACGACTGCAGGCTGTTGCTCTGGCTTTTGATCTTGATCTAAGGCGCCCCGTCAAACACGCTGGGCGAACGCAGGTTCGGGCACACCGAGCCTAAGCGAGGGGCCGAGTGTTGGGGCAAGAGCCCTTTTGGTTACTTTTGGGGCTCTTTTCCAAAAGTGACCCGCTGTAAAAGCGGAACCAATAGCCGCCGTTACCGCAGAAACGGATATGTACTCGGTCAGATCCAAAAAATAGTCGCCTGACACGCCGCCATCGGGGGCAAGCCCCCTCCCACATTTTTAGTCGCGGGGCATCAGTTAGATAGTCGTATGCGCCCGAACCGCCACAGGTTAAAACCCGCGCCAACGTTGTGTAGAGACCAATGGCTATAGGGCGAAGTCAGGTGGCAAACAGATACGCCTCCACATCCATCCCGGCATCACGCATTTGCGCCAGCTTGTAGCGCAGGGTACGCGGGCTGATACCCAGGCGTTCAGCCGCCTCTTTGCGGCGGCCGCGCTCGGCGCGCAGGGTGTCGATGATCATCTGGAACTCGCGACGGCGCAGGTCGTCGCCCAGGGCACCGGCAGACTCCGCCTCGGCAACCACCGGCGCGGCGGCCAACATGGGCAGCGGCGCGGCGCCGCTGCCCATGGCCAGGCAAAAATCCTGGGGCTGGATCAGGCCGCCCTGCTGCAGGATCAACGCACGCTGGATGGCGTTGTCCAGTTCACGCACGTTGCCGGGCCATGGGTAACCGACCAGGCACGCCTGGGCCTCGGCCGACAGCCGTGCCTGGGCGTGCTTCATTTTTTTGACGTGGTTATTCAGCAGGCGCTCGGCCAGCGGGAGGATGTCCGCCGGACGCTCGCGCAGCGGGCGCCAGGCCAGCGGAAATACCGAAAGCCGGTAGAACAGGTCTTCACGGAAACGCCCCGCCGCCACTTCGCCGGCGAGGTCGCGGTTGGTCGTAGCGATCACCCGGATATCCAATTGGATCGGCTTGCGCGCGCCCACCCGCTCCACTTCGCGCTCCTGCAACACCCGCAGCAGCTTGGCTTGCAGGCCCAGGGGCATTTCCGAGATTTCATCGAGCAGCAGGGTGCCGCCGTCGGCCTGTTCGAACTTGCCCGCCTGGGACGCGATGGCACCGGTGAACGAGCCCTTTTCGTGACCGAACAACGTGGCTTCGAGCATGTTGTCGGGGATCGCCGCGCAGTTGATGGCGATAAACGGTTGCGTGGCGCGGGTCGATTGCTGGTGGATATACCGCGCCAGCACCTCTTTACCGGTACCCGACTCGCCGGAAATCAGCACCGTGGAATCACTGCGTGCGACACGGGCCGCCAGGTCGAGCAATTGCGCGCTGGCCGGCTCGAACGCAATCGGGCCTTCGCCTTCGCCGGCCGCGACCACGCCCAGGGCATGCCGCGCCACCAGTTCGATCAGCGCCTTGGGCTCGAACGGCTTGACTAAATAATCCGCCGCGCCTTGGCGCATGGCGTCCACCGCCCGCTCCACGGCACCGTGGGCGGTCATCAGCAACACCGGCAGTTGCGGCTGGCGCGCGCGCAGCAGGCCCAGCAACTGATGGCCGTCCATGCCGGGCATATTCACGTCGCTGACCACCAGGCTGAAGGCCTCTTGTTCCACCGCTTCCAAGGCGTCCTCGGCGGAACCGACCGCACGGTAGTCATGGCCCGCCAGCAGCAGCGTGTCAGCCAATGCTTCACGCAGGGCGCGATCGTCTTCGACCAATAGAACCTTGATAGCCATTTCCTTTTACTCCGCGCTTGCCGCGCATGAAAACAGCGGCAAGGTCATCAATGCACAAGTGCCACGCCCGACACGGGAACGCAGTTGCAATTCTCCCTGATGGGCACGCGCCACGGCCTTGACCACGGTCAGGCCCAGCCCGGTGCCGTTGGTCTTGGTGGTAAAAAAGGGTTCGCCGAGGCGTCGCAACACGGTCGGCTCAATGCCGCTGCCGTTGTCGCTGATGCACAGGCGCAGGGTTTGCTCGCGGTGGTACAGGTGCACCTTGAGCCGCACGCCGGGGCCGCTGGCCTGGATGGCGTTTTCGATCAGGTTGAGCAGCGAGCCCACCAGGGTGTCGCGGTTGCACAGCAACTCACCAAGGTGGCTGTCGCATTGCCAGCGCACGTGGGCATCCTGGATATGCGTGGAGGCCGCCGCTTGCAGGGCCTGCATCAACTGGCCGGGGGTGACGCGGTCGGTCAGCGGCAATTCGCCACGGGCGAACACCAGCATATCGCGCACCTGATGCTCCAACTCGTGCAGGCGCTCTTTGAGGCGCCCGGCAAAACGTTGGTGGGTGGCGGCGGGCAACTGCTCGTCGGTCAAATGGCTGGCATAGATCAACGCCGCCGACAATGGCGTGCGGATCTGATGGGCCAACGAAGCAACCATGCGTCCCAACGACGACAAACGCTCGTGGCGCGCCAGTTGGTCTTGCAGGTGACGGGTTTCAGTCAGGTCATTGAGCAGCACCAACTGACCGGGCTCGGCATCCAGAGAACGCGTGGCGATAGACAGGCGGCGCCCGTCCTTGAGGGAAATTTCGTGGCCGTCGTCTTCACGCGGCGCAAAGCAGCGGGTGATGACATGACGCCACAGCTCGCCTTCCAGCGGCAGGCCGAGCAGGTCGCAGGCTGCCGGGTTGGCTTCGCGCACGCGGCCCTGGTCGTCGATGACGATGACGCCACCGGGCAACAAATCCAGCAGGTTTTGCAAACGGTTGGCCAGGCGCTCTTTCTCGGCCAGCTCTTCCATGCGCTGGGCGCTGACCACCGCCAGTTCGCCCTTGAGCTCGGATACGCGGGCTTCCAGCAGGCTGTAGGAATCGCTCAGTTGGCTCGACATCTGGCTGAACTGCGAGAACGCGTGCTCAAGACCCTGCCGGGCCAGCGGTTCTACAGGCGGAACCAGCCCCTGGATGGCAGGGGCCGAAGGAAGTTGGGCGGCGTGGGGCATCATGCTCTCTCGCTTGGCTGACCGTCAGTTAAACGGAACGTTGCGAGGGCTGTAGCAATACCCGTGCCTAAAAAAAACCAGCTATAAATCAGTCAGTTGAAAAACAGGCGTCAATCATCCGCCTGTTCATCACCTTCGCGACGGCTCATACCGTACTTGCGCATCTTCTCCACCAGGGTGGTTCGGCGGATGCGCAAGCGCTCGGCGGCACGGGCGACGATGCCGTTGGCGTCGTCCAGGGCCTGCTGGATCAAGCCTTGTTCCAGGTTGCCGAGGTAGTCTTTGAGGTCCAGGCCTTCCGGCGGCAGCATGGCGGTGGACGCGAAGTCCGGCGCATGGCCGTTGATGGCCACTCGCTCTTCCATGTCGCTGCGCAGGCTGTCGACCATTTGCTCGTCTTCGTCGTCGACATAGCGGAATTTCTTCGGCAACTCGACCACGCCGATCACACCGTAGGGGTGCATGATCGCCATGCGCTCCACCAGGTTGGCCAGTTCACGGACGTTGCCCGGCCAGCCATGACGGCACAGGGACATGATCGCGGCGGAATTGAAGCGAATCGAGCCGCGTTTTTCGTGTTCCATGCGCGAGATCAATTCGTTCATCAGCAGCGGGATGTCTTCCACGCGCTCACGCAGCGGGGCCATCTCGATAGGGAAGACGTTGAGGCGGTAGTAAAGGTCTTCGCGGAAGCTGCCGACCTCGATCATGCTTTCGAGGTTCTTGTGGGTCGCGGCAATGATGCGCACGTCGACGCTCTGGGTCTTGTTGCTGCCCACGCGTTCGAACGTACGTTCCTGCAACACGCGCAGCAGCTTGACCTGCATCGGCAGCGGCATGTCGCCGATTTCGTCAAGGAACAGGGTGCCGCCGTTGGCCAGCTCGAAACGCCCGGCACGGCTGGTGATCGCCCCGGTAAAGGCGCCCTTCTCGTGGCCGAACAACTCACTTTCAAGCAACTCTGCCGGGATCGCCCCGCAGTTGACCGGCACAAACGGCCCGTCGCGACGCTTGGAATGGTAGTGCAGGTTGCGCGCGACCACTTCCTTGCCGGTGCCCGACTCGCCGAGGATCAGCACGCTGGCGTCGGTATCGGCCACTTGCTGCATCATCTGGCGCACGTGCTGGATGGCACGGCTGGTGCCGACCAGGCTGCGGAACAGGTTGGGTTCGCGGTGGCGACCGCGCTCGCGGGCCTGGTCGTACATCTCGCGATAGACCTGGGCACGGTGCAGGGAATCGAGCAATTTGCTGTAGCTGGGTGGCATTTCCAGGGTGGAAAGCACACGGCGGCGCTGGTCTTCCGGCAGCTCGACAGAAGAAATATCGCCGATCAGCAACACCGGAAGGAACTCATCCCAGGTAGACAGTGTCTTTAACAAGCCCAAAACAGCGCCAGGAGCATTTACCGTCCCGATCAGTACACAAATGACTTCACGGCTCGATGACAATGAGCTCGCAGCCTGCTGCCAATCATGGCTACCGCAGGGCAAATTTTCTTCGCCAAGAAAATTTAAAATCACCGCCAAGTCGCGGCGACGGACGCTATCGTCATCAATCAGCAGAATTTTGGTTTCACGCCACATGCAATAGCAACTTCCCTAGTAAAACTTCCTGCCCGGTGTAAGGGCAATCGAGACGGCTGTAGGACTTCGTACTCTATAGACGTCTGAACTCTGAAAACAGCACTAGTTAAGTCAAAAAAGCTGGCACGGTCAAATTTATGACGCGCCGGTTGGATTAACTGCGTCTGCTCAGCCGAAAAGATGGTAGACCTTTGACGCATTCTTCGCTTGGTTGATCTGCGACATCTCTTCAAAAATCGCCTGGCGCTCGCCCGTCGTCACCTCGAGCAACTGCTGGTAAACCGCCAACAGGCTCTCTAGCTTCTCGCGCAATGCAGCTTCGTCCACCGGTGGCTCACTGAGCACCTCATCAATCGCTGCGCGGCATCCCAGGTCCAACTCGCCAACGGCCTCCCAGTTGCGCTCAGCCAGCGCGCCGATCAGGGCTTCGCGGGTTTCGTCGATGCGTTGCAGTGCTTGGCTCATGATGCGTACCTCAAGGCGATCCGCCTTATTGTGGAGCGATGGCATCCCAGCCGGTCTTGACTGTGATCAGCAGACGGGCGACTTCGTCGATCATGTCGGCATCATTGACCTGATTAGCCTCCACCAAACGATTGCCCATGTAGTTATACAGCGCATCCAGACGCTGTATGGCTGCCGGATCTTCAGCTTTCTCCGGCTCCAGCCCATCGCGCAGGCCGGAAATAATTTCAATTGCCTTGCCCAGCATCAGCCCTTTTTGTGCAATATCACCGCGACTCAACGCCCCCTTGGCCTGCGCCATACGATCCAGACCGCCTTCCATCAGCATCTGCACCAGGCGATGCGGGCTGGCCTCGGAGACCTGAGCATGGGAATTGACCTTCTGGTACTGGCGAAGGGCTCTCATCGGGTTCATGTTGCTACCTCGTTACTGGCGACAATCGAATAGGTTTGCTTAACCAGTTTTTCGACCGTGGCGGCTAAAACTTTAATCCAGAACCACGCGCCAGGGCCCTGAAGCAGGGCCTGCCGGCGCACCGCCCATCAGCTCGACTTCGGATTATTCAGCGAGTTGAGGGTGGTCATGATGCTGGAGCTGCTGGAGTTGATCTGCGCGATCATGGTGTCCATGGCGGTGTACTTGGCCGTCAGGGATTTTTGCAAAGCATCCATACGCCGTGTCAGGTCGTCCGTCTCTTTGGTCAAGTCGGTCAACTTGTTATTCAGATCAGTGGCACGGGTCGCCAGGGTGCCCGTGGTGCCCACGTAGCTGCTGGTCGCCTTGTTCATGCGCGTGATCAAGCCAGTGTCGCCTGTGAACAGCTTGGCAATATCGCCAGCGCCCTTGACCACCGCCTTGTTCCACGCCGTATCGTCCAGGCTCAGCAGGCCGGTTTTCTGGTCAGTGGTGATCCCCATCTGCGCCAGGCTGGTCATGGTGCCCGCGCCGGAGCCGCTCACCAGTTCGGAACGCAGGCTGTTCACCAATTGACGCATCGAGGCATCGCCGGTCAACGCGCCTGCGGTGGTGGTCGAGGCGTCGCCGGTCGCGGTGACTTTGGTCTGGGTGTTGACGGCCGTCATCAGCGCGTTGTACGCGGTAACGAAGGACTGTACCGAGGTTTTCAGCGTGTCGGTGTTACTGGACACGGTGATAGTCGTCGGCTTGGCGATGTCGAATGTGTCCAACAGATCCAGGGTCACGCCACTGATGGCATTCGTGATCTTGTTGCTGGTGGATGACATGGCAACGCCATCAATGGAGTATTTGGCGTTAGTCGGCGCCGCACCCTTGTCATAACCGACAGCCAGTTGCGAGTCGCCTGTCAGGGTGATGTCGGTGCCTTCACCCATATTGGTCGAGGTCAACACGAGGCGCGCGCCGTTGGAGTCACTCAGCACGTTGGCGCTGATGCCCTGGGACGAGAACTGGGCATTGATGGACTCGCGCACCTGCTGCAAGGTCGCGCCGCCCGGAATCACCACGTCGTAGCTCTTGCCCGACTGGTTGATGGTCAGCGTCTGGTCTTCGTCCGTGCTGTTGGCCTTGCCCGATGCGCCGTCCGCATTGACGGCTGTAGTGACTTTCGAGGCCGTGGCTAGGCTGGCAATTTCCAATCGGTATTTGCCGCTGGACGCACCGTCAGTCAGGGTGACCTTAGCGTTTTTCTCTTCCGAAGAAGTCGCCGCCAGACCGTTGAAGGCCGAGGCATTGTTCAACTTGGTGATCGCCGCCTGGTAGGCTTCCAGCGCCGTCTTGACCGAACCAACCGCAGACAGCTGCACGGTGGCCTTTTTCTGCTCGCTGGTGATCTGAGCTTGCTTGGGTGCCTGTTCAGCCCCCACCAATGCCTTGACGATAGCCTGGGTGTCATAGCCCGAACCTGGGCCGGAAATCGTTGAACTAGCCATTTGCCATTCTCCTTGTTCTGCAGCGGCCGTTTTTTTGGCGCGAGCGCGCCCTGACCGCAATCAGAAACATGTTTCGTGCCAACTCAAGCCTTGCTGTCAAACAACAGGCTGCTGGCATCGCTCAGGTTCTGCGCCAACTTCAGCGCAGTTTCCGATGGAATCTGTCGAATTACTTCACCACTGTCAGTGGCGATCACCTTGACGACCACTTTGCCGGTGGAGTCATCGATGGAAAAATCCAGGTTGCGCTGTGAAGCCTGCACAAACTCACGTATATCGGTTACCGCTTTTTCCAGCGCAACGCGCTGTGGCTCTTCGCCTTGGACTGGCTCAATGCTGGCTGCAGGCTTGGCCTGAGCGACCACGGGTGTGGCGCTGGGCTGGACTGTGCCAGAGAGGTAAGGCGTGTTCAGCTTGATGCTCATGTCCATGTCACCACCTCCAAACTGAAAAAACGGAAGGGCACGTTGTTAAACGCACCCTCCCGTTATTTAACCGCTACCGCCTATTACTGAAGCAGCTTCAGAACAGAGGATGGCAGTTGGTTGGCCTGGGACAGGATCGCAGTGGAAGCCTGTTGCAGGGTTTGTTGCTTGGTCAGTTCAGCAGCTTCAGAAGCAAAGTCAGCGTCTTCTACGCGGCCTTTGGCAGCGGAGGAGTTCTGCGAAATGCTCTGCAGGTTGGCCACGGTGCTGGCGAAGCGGTTTTGTACGGCACCCAGCTGCGAACGCTGGCTGTCGATCTGCTGCATGGCGTCGTCCAGAGCCTGGATAGCCTGCTGCGAAGAAGCGGCAGTCAGGATGTTCAGGTCGGAAACGGTGGTTTCCATGGTCACAGCAGCCTTGGTGCCGGCAGCAGCGACAGTGGTCAGACCCAGTGCAGCCAGGCCAGTACCTGCGCTGCCGTCTTTAACGGTAATGTCTTTGTCAGCGAACAAGTTCAGAGTGCCGTCAGCGTTTTTGCTGGCTTGAACACCGGTGCTGGCGCTGTTGATCGAAGAAACGATCGCGTCAGCGGTATCGCCTTTCTTGAACTTGACTTCAACACCGTTGAGGCTGATCGAGGTATCTGCGGTCAACTTGGCCTGAGTAGTACCGGCGGACAGACCCAACTGCGACAGAGAACCGCTGGTGTTGTTGGCCAGCTTGATGTCAGCGCCCTGACCAGAGGTCACCTGGAAACGACCGTTGGTGAACGATGCAGTACCACCAGTACCGGCAGCGGTTGTCAGGCTTGTTACGACGCTGGCGATGGTAGCGTTCGCAGCCCAAGTCACGTTGTTGCCATTTACAGAAACCGAACCGGCAGCAGCCAGAGTGGTCGGGGTAGCGGCAGCGGTAGTACCAGCTGTCATGCCCAGAGCGGTAGGACCGGTAGCTGGGGTGGCACCAATGGTGATTGCACTGCTGGAAGACAGAGAGACAATGCCTGCAGCGGTTGTGCTTGCGGTAACGCCAGTGGTTGCTGTTTGTGCGTTGATAGCGGCGACAGCAGCGGTACCAGCAGCTGCACCAGCAGCAACTGCACCAGTGGCCAGAGTGATTGAAGTACCGTTAATGGTAATTGCATCACCAGCAGCAAGTGCAGTCGCAGCGGCGGAACCTGTAACAGTTGCCTTATCGCCAACAACCGAACCAGTAGCGGTAGCAGCTAGGCCAGTCATTGCAGCGCCGTTTACGGCAGCTTCTTTGTAGTTGCCTTTCAGAGCGGTAGAGCTGATATCGGTCATACCGAACGAGATAGTCTCGTTGGCGTTGGCGCCGATCTGGAATGCTACGTTGTTGAACGAGCCGTCCAGCAGGTTACGACCACCGAAGGTGGTGGTGCTGGCGATACGGTTCAGCTCGCCCACTTTAGCGGTGAATTCTTGCTGCAGGGAAACACGGTCAGCGTCGCTTTTATCACCGTTCGCCGCTTGCAGGGCGAGTTCACGCAGACGCTGCAGGGTGTTGGTGGATTCTTGCATCGCGCCTTCAGCGGTCTGGGCAATCGACACGCCGTTGTTGGCGTTGGAGATTGCAACGTTCAGGCCTTTGACCTGGTTGTTCAGACGGTTGGCGATCTGCATGCCGGCAGCGTCGTCTTTGGCGCTGTTGATTTTCAGGCCGGAGGACAGACGGTTCATCGACTGGCTCAGAGCGTCGGAAGCTTTGTTCAGGTTCTTCTGGACACCCAGGGAAGTGATGTTGGTGTTTACTGATAATGCCATGACGAAATCCTCGTTGATTGGATGCTGCGGCTTCCGGCCCTGGCAACCGCCGGGTGTGGCCTAGAGAACCTACGTAATAGTTATCGTCGTGGTAGCCGGTTGCTTGAGGGTTTTTTTGATTTTTTTTACTGGCGCGGTGCCACCCCTTGTAATTCAAGGGTTTAGACCCCCGCAAACACCCACTTTTACGGGTTTTTTTGGCGCCAAATAAAAAACGCCGATGATCTTTTGATCATCGGCGTTTGCTTTTGCGGTGAACGCGGTCTACGACAGCCTCACGGACGATAAAGAATCGCCGACCCCCACGACAACCCCACGCCAAAACCACTGACTGCCACGCGTTTCCAGGTGGCATCCATCACGTGCTTTTCCAGCAGCAACGGAATGCTCGACGACACGGTGTTACCGGTCTCGACCATGTCCTTGATGAACTTGTCCACCGGTGCATCTTCGAAACGGCGCGCCACGGCGTCGACAATCGCCGCGCTGCCCTGGTGAATACAGAACGCATCGATCTCATCGGCCTTGAGGTCCGACTCATTGAGCAGCTCGTGCAGATGCGCCGGCACCTTGAGCAAGGCGAAGTTGAAGACCTGGCGGCCGTTCATGAAGAACACGCCGTCGCTGACCTTCAAGTGCGGCGCGCCGGAACCGTCGGTCCCGAACTTGGCCTTGCCGAGCTGCCAGGAGGCGTCTTCGCCCATCCAGGTGGCGGTGGCGGCATCGCCGAACAGCATGGTGGTGTTGCGGTCTTCCGGGTCGACGATCTTGGAGTACGGGTCGGCGGTGACCAGCAGGCCGTTTTTCAGGCCGGCGGCTTCCATGAAGCCCTTCATCGCGTAGATGCCGTAGACATAACCGGAGCAGCCCAGGGAAATATCAAACGCGGCAACGTGGGTCGGCAGGCCCAGTTTGTCCTGGACGATGGCCGCTGTGTGGGGCAAGCCCTCTTCATCACCGTTCTGCGTGACGACGATCAGCGCGTCAATCGATTCGCGCTTCAAATCCGGGTTGTTGGCAAACAAAGCGTTGACCGCCTCGACACACAGATCGGAGGTTTCCTGCGCAGCTGCCTTGCGCGGCAGGAACGCGGAACCGATCTTGCCGATGATGAATTCTTCATCCTTGGCGAATTTGGCACCCTGGGCGTAGTTATCGATCCCGTCTACCGGCACGTAACTGGCGATGCTTTTTATGCCAATCATTGTGGCTTCCCAATACTAAATAGCTGGAGAACACCCCTCGGGCTACGCCTGGAGTGCTGACAATAAAGGGGATAACCCCGTAACAATCTCACTGAAAGCCGCCCCGCAAGGACCCTGTGACGACTTATCCTTTTCACACGATACAGTGAAGATGCGCTTTATGACTCACAGGTCACCTAATTGTGTGTGGTTTATGCAAAACCTTCAAACAATTAAGCCGCGAAAACGACAATGGCCCAGCCTGTTTCCAGGCTGGGCCATTGCATGACAGAGCGCCGATCACATCTTGTTGAACAGGCTCAACTGCGAGATTTTCACGAACGCCAGCTGCGACGCCTGCAGCATGGTTTGTTGCAGGCTGAGGTTGATGGCGGCTTCGGCGAAGTCGACATTGCCCAACGAATTCATGGTGGTGGTGTTGGCCAGGCTGAGGCTGGTGTTTTCCTGCACCTGAATATCCAGGGTATTGAGGCGCGCACCGATGCCCCCGCGGATCTGGTCGACCTGACTGTAGGCATTGGTCAGGTTACCGATGGACCTGGCCACCACATCCTTGAGTTCCTTTTGCGCTGCCGGGTTGCCATCCGACGGTGTCTCCAGGGTTTTACGCAGACGCCCCAGGGTATCGAGCACATTTTCATTCTTGTTGCTGGTGGCACCGACCAGGAACTGGTCACCGTCTTGCGGGTCGGCACTCACGCCCAGCGTGACGCCCACCACTGTGATTGAGGTGGCACCGGCGGCGAGTGTATCGCTGGCAATGGCTTTGCTGTCGGCAGTGTATGGCTGGGCATAGACACTGTAAGCCCCCGCCGCGCCAAACTTGACCACCATGCCGGAGTTGGGAAAGGTACTCGAATAGGCCGCCGGATCGGTCACTGCGCCGCCCGTCAACTGCGCCGTGCTCGGGTTGCTCGGCGTACGGGATACGCTGAACGAGTCTGGCTTGATCGAGAGGCTGAACTCACGTCCCGCGACCACGGCGTCCGACGGCGCGCCCGGCAATACGCCTTTGCCCAGGTTCAAGCCGATATCGAACTTGACCCCACGCAGGTTGATGGTGGAAGCCCCTTCCTTGGTGGAATCGAAGGTGCCGTTGCCCGGGATCTCGGCGGTGATGTCCTGGCCGGCGGCGTCCTGGACGGTGTACTGCGTACTGCTGACAAACGTCAGCTTATACGGTTGGCCGTCGGCAAATTTAACGCTGGTGGTGCCTGAAGCGATCAGGCCCGCGGACACGGTGACTTTACCGTCATCCACATCCACAAGCGGGTTCGGCAGCACGCGCGTGGCTTGCGTACGCCCGGTGTTGGCGGCCGTCTCAAGCATGCTCTTGGCGGTATCACCCATCGAAATCGACAAGTTCTCCGCCACTTTCAGGGTCAGCGGAGTGTCGTCGCCCTTATACGTGTAGGTGCCGTCGTTGTTGCGCGAATACGGTGGGGTATCGGTCTTGCTTCCGGAAAACAGGTAATTGCCGCTGGCGTCCTTGGTGTTGAGCAGGCCCATGATCTGGTCTTCAAGGGAACCGACCTCAGCTGCAATCGACTTGCGGTCGGCATCACTGATACCCACGTTACCCGCCTTCAGGGCCAACTCACTGGCCTTCTGCACAGCGATATTGATGTTTTCCAGCACGCTGTCTTCGGTACTCAATGAATTTTTCAGCGTGTCGATATTGCCATTGAACTGCGCCAGCATATCTTTCTGCTGTTGCAGCATCAGCAACCGCGCCGCCGCCACCGGATCATCCGCCGCCGTTTGCACGCGCACGCCGCTGCTGGCCTGATCCTGGGCCTTCACCACGCTGGAATAATTCTGCTGGTAGTTGGCGGAGCTGGTTTCGAAATATTGCTGTGTAGAAATACGCATCTTCCCAGGCTCCCTTAAAGGCTATTGATCAATGTGGTGAAGGTTTCTTGCGCAGCCTTAATGATCTGTGACGATGCGGTGTAGTACTGCTGGAACTTGATCATGTCGCCCGCCTCGTCATCCAGGTTGACCCCGGACACCGAGTTACGCGCGGCTTTGTTGGCTGCCAGCAACGCCCCTGTCGCGGAAACATCAACGCCAGACTGGTTCGCCTTGGCACCCACCTGGGAAACCAGGCGGCTGTTGGCGCCGGTCAGGCTCACCCCGACGTTACCGTCGCCCAGGCCGACCGTGGCCTTGGTCTGCAGATCGAGCAACTGCTGAGCGTTACGGCCATCGGATTTGCCGCCACTGTTGAACGAAAAGGTCGTGCTGTCACCACCCGCCGGCGAACCGTTGATGGTGGTGTCGAATTTGAAACCGGACCCCGGGATCACGGCGCCAGTGGCGTCCAGTTCGGGCACATTCACGGTGATCTTGTTGCCCTGCCCCGGAATGATGGTGCCGGTACCCAGCGGTTTGCCCTGGGCATTGCTGATCGTGTACGACTGCGTGCCATCCGCCGCCGGCTTGTCGAAGACCATTTTTACCGGCATCAGCGCTTTGATATCCGTACGCAACTGCGCAGTCGCAGCGCCCCCGTGGATATCCAGCGGCACGGTCAACGACGGCTGGGTAAACGTGCCCGTGCCAGCGTTGGTCTTGCCACTTTCGCCAATCAGCGGCCCGGCAAACGCGAGCTTGTTGGCATCGACCATATCCACTCCGATGGCGCTGGCCCCGGTAGCGGTTGGACTGACCTTGAAGCTGTCCGGGTAGCTCATGGTGCCCTTACCATCGAGCGCCAGAGTGAAGCCGTCCATCGGCACCTGGTTCGCGGCCGTGATGTCGAAGGTGCCCATGGCCTTACCGTCGGAGCGCAGCACCGTCACCATGTTCGGGTTGGCCTGGTCGCTGAAGGTGACCTTGTAGTCGAATGTCGTGAGCTTACTGCTGTCGGTGATCGTCACGTTCAGGTTGCTTGCCGTCGCGCTGTTACCCGACGCGCCCTGGCTGCGTGAAGCGATGGCCGTGGCACTGTTGATGTCCTTGAACAGCGAGGTGCCGAATTCACCGTTCAGGTCCAGGCCCTGGCCCAGCTGATTGTTGACGGTGTCCGCGGTGGCCACGGCCAGACGGCCCAGCTCATTGATGGCGGGCATCAACGCATCGCTGCGATAACGCAACAGGCCACCAATGCTGCCGCCGGTGACGACCGAACCGAGGTCCAGGGTGGTGCCGCTGACATTCAACTGAATGGTGTATTGGCTGTTATCGCTTTTGCTCGGCACCGCCGAAATAGTGTTGGAAATACCGCCTTCCACCAGCGACTGCCCGGTACCGGTGTTAATGCTGAACTGGCCGTTCTTTTCCGTCGCCGTCACGCCGATCAGCTCGTTGAGCGCACGCACGGCCTCGTTGCGCGAGTCCAGCAGGTTAGCCGGTGGGCTGCTGGCCGAACCCTGGGCCTGTTTGATCTGCTTGTTGAGCGAAGCGATCGAAGACGTCAGTTGGTTGACCTGATCGCTCATCGTGCTCAACTGGCTATTGATGGTTTCTTTTTGCTGGGTCAGTTGCGTCGACAGCGAGTTGAAGCGATTGGTCAGGGTCTGGGCATTGGCAACCAGCAGCTGCCGGGCCGAAAGATCATTGGGGTTCGAAGACGCCGTCTGCAACGTTGCGAAAAACGTGCTGAGGACCGACGACATGCCCGTGGTGCGATCCGACAACAGCTTGTCCACGCTGCTGACCTGACCCAGGTACGCATTGGCATCGGCACTCAGCGAGGTACTGTTCTGATACGCGGCATCGAGGTACTCGTTGTACACCCGGCGCACATCCGCCAGGGTCGTACCGCTGCCGATAAACACACCGCCGAACTGGTTCGACGCATTGGCGGTCTGACTGCTCTGCTGGCGCGAATAGCCCGGCGTATTAACGTTGGCGATGTTGTTACTCAAGACCGACAACGATCCTTGAGCGGCGTTAAGACCCGACATCCCGATATTGAGCAAACTCATGGTTCAGACCTTATAAATGAGTGGTCGCGCCAGCGGCAGCGTAATTCTGGTAACTGTTCATCGTTTTTGCGATCTGCGAAATCTTGCTGGCGTAGGCCGGGTCGGTGGCGTAACCGGCTTTTTGCAACTCGCGCACAAACTGTTCCGGGTTGTCGGCCGACTTCAGTACTTCTTTATAGCGATCATTGCTTTGCAGCAAAGTCACCAGGTCATGGAAGCTGTCCTGGTAGGAGTCGTAGGAGCGGAACTGCGCCGTTTCCTTGACCATCGCCCCATCACGAAACTCGCTGGTAATCGCACGTGCCTGGCCGCCCTGCCAGCTCTGGCCGGCCTTGATGCCGAACAGGTTGTGGCTGCTGCTGCCGTCCTCGGCGCGCATCACCGATTTGCCCCAACCGGTCTCCAGGGCGGCCTGGGCCACCAGGTACTTCGGATCGACACCGATGCGCGCAGCGGCCGCCTTGGCCATCGGCAACATGGTGGCGACGAATTCATCCTGTGAACTGAACGCCTTTTTCGCCGGCGCCAATGGCGGCTGGGCCACGGCGCGGCTGTAGATCTGCATGCGGTCGCTGGGCACGGCAAAGCTGCGCGCGGCGCTGTTGACCACGTTGTCTTGCAAGGCGCTGTTACGCAGCGGCGCGGCCTTGGCCTCGCTGGCGGCCTGGGTGGTCGGCACGATGCCGGCGAGCAGGCGATCGGTCAGCTTGCTCGGCAAGGCGATACGGCGCTGGTTCATCAGCTCCATGTCGTTGCTGTGGGCAGCAGCGGCACCGGCCTGGGGCTCGGCTACGCGGTAAGCCCACAGCGGGCGCTGACCATTGGAGCGGCCCAGCGGCCCGGTGGCCTGGGTGCCGGCGGCAATTTCGGTCGGCACATCGGCTTTTTTCGCAGGCTCGGCAGCCGCCGGGCCCTGCAAGGTGGCCGCCTGGGCGTCCACCGGTTTGTTCTTCTGCATCTGGCGCATCAGCACGTCGGCCAGGCCGATACCGCCGCCTTCGCGGGACATCGACACGGCCAATTGCTGGTCGTACATCTCCTGATACTGCTTGGCGGCCGGGGTGTTCATCGGGTTGTCCTTGCCCAACACCTCGGTGGCCGAGCGCATCGACTTGAGCATCTCGTTGAGAAACAGCGACTCGAACTCCTGCGCCACCTTGCGCATGTTGCCTTCGCTGTTCTTGTCGTCACCGACCTTGAGCTGGTTAAGCCGGTTCAGGTCGGAGTAAGACCCCGAGTCCGCCGTGCTGGTAAGACCGCTCTTGCGCATATCCATGACCATGGCCTCAGATCACGATCAGGTCGGCTTGAAGGGCGCCGGCCTGTTTCAAGGCTTCGAGGATCGCCATCAAGTCGCCGGGGGCTGCGCCCACCTGGTTCACCGCGCGGACAATTTCATCCAGGGTGGTACCGGGGCCGAACTTGAACATCGGCTTGGCTTCTTGCTGGGCATTGACCCGCGAGCGTGGCACCACGGCAGTCTGGCCATTGGACAGCGGCCCGGGCTGGCTGACGATCGGGTCTTCGGTGATGGTCACGGTCAGGCTGCCGTGGGTCACCGCGGCTGGCGACACCTTGACGTTCTGGCCGATCACGATGGTGCCGGTACGCGAGTTGATGATGACTTTGGCCACGGCCTGGCCCGGGTCGACTTCGAGGTTTTCCAGGATCGACAGGTAATCCACGCGCTGGCTTGGGTCCAGCGGCGCGGTTACACGGATCGAGCCGCCATCGATGGCCTGGGCCACGCCAGGGCCGAGCATATCGTTGATCTTGTCGACCACGCGCTTGGCGGTGGTGAAGTCGGAGCGGTTGAGGTTCAGGGTCAGGCTATTGCCCTGGTTGAAACCGCTGGGCACGGTACGTTCCACCGTGGCGCCGCCGGGAATACGACCGGCCGACGGCACGTTGACGGTGATCTTCGAACCGTCACGGCCCTCGGCGTCAAACCCGCCCACCACCAGGTTGCCCTGGGCGATGGCGTAGACGTTGCCGTCGATACCTTTGAGCGGCGTCATCAGCAAGGTGCCACCACGCAGGCTTTTCGAGTTACCGATGGACGACACGGTAATGTCCACCGCCTGGCCCGGCTTTGAAAACGCCGGTAATTCGGCGCTGATGGACACTGCCGCGACGTTCTTGAGTTGCACGTTGCCCGAGCCCGCCGGCACCTTGATGCCGAACTGCGAGAGCATGTTGTTGAAGGTCTGCAGGGTGAACGGGGTCTGAGTGGTCTGGTCACCCGTACCGTTGAGCCCTACCACCAGGCCGTAGCCGATCAACTGGTTGGACCGCACGCCGGAGATGCTGGCGATGTCTTTCAGGCGCTCGGCCTGGGCGACAGCGCTCAACGAGAGCAGGAGTGCGGCCGCCATCAGCTGTTTGAGTTTCAAAGTGGCCACCTAGAAAGGGAACAGCGGGCTAAGGAAGAAACGGTCGAACCAGCCCGGCTGGCTTGCATCAGCGAACGCGCCGGTGCCGGAATAGGTAATGCGTGCATCGGCAATCCGCGTGGACGGCACGGTGTTGTCGGTGGAGATGTCATCGGCGCGCACCATGCCGGCGATGCGTACCAGCTCGTCACCGGTGTTGAGGGTCATCCACTTCTCACCGCGCACGGCGATGATGCCGTTGGGCAATACATCGGCCACGGTCACGGTGATCGAACCGGTCAGGCTGTTGCCCTGCCCTGCCGCGCTCTTGCCGTTGGTGGCACGGTCGCCGCTGTAGCCGGCGCTCAGGCTCAGGTCGCCATCGCCCAACGGGTTATTGACGTTGGGCACCGCGCCGAACAACGAGGTCAGGCCAATGCCCGCCTTGCTGGTTTTACCCACCTGGGAGTTGGCGTTCTTGCTCGCCTGGGTGCGCTCGTTGAGGGTGATGGTGATGATGTCACCGACCCGGAACGCCTTGCGGTCGCTGTACAGGTTCTGTTCGAAACCGGCCTGGTAGATCGAGCCATTGTTGGCCGCCGCCGGCAACGGCGTGCGCGGCAACACCGGCGCGTAGTACGGGTCATTGGGTTTTGGCGTCGGGGCGACGCAGCCCGCGAGCACGGCAATCCCACTCAATGCCAGAACGGAAACATAGCGATTCATGACCCTACCTCACGGTGTTGCAGGCGCCCTCAAGAGCGCCCCATAGACTTGATTACAGATTCTGCGTTACGAACGAAAGCATCTGGTCGGCGGTGGAGATCACCTTGGAGTTCATCTCGTAGGCGCGCTGAGTGGTGATCATGTTGACCATCTCTTCAACGGTGCTCACGTTGGACGTTTCCAGGGTGCTTTGCAGCGTGGTACCGAAACCGTTCAGGCCAGGGGTGCCGATTTGCGGCGCGCCGCTGGAGGCGGTTTCCAGGAACAGGTTGTTGCCCATCGCCTGCAGGCCGGCCGGGTTGATGAAGTCGGCGGTTTGCAGGTTGCCGATCACTTGCGACGCCGGGTTGCCGGCCACGGTGATCGACACGGTGCCGTCGTTGCCGACAGTGAAGGTCTTGGCATCGGCCGGCACGATCACGGCCGGTTCCAGGGAGAACCCGTTGGCGGTGACGATCTGGCCATTGGAGTCCAGGTGGAAGGTACCGTCACGGGTGTAGGACGTGGTGCCATCCGGTTGAAGGATCTGGAAGAAACCACGGCCGTTGATGGCCATGTCCAGCGGCTGGCCGGTCTGCTGCAGGTTGCCGGCGCTGAAGTTTTTCTGGGTGCCGACAATTGCCACACCTGTACCCAATTGCAGGCCCGACGGCAGTTCGCTGTCCTGGGTCGACTGGGCGCCAGGCTGCTTCTTGATCTGATAGAGCAGGTCCTGGAATTCGGCGCGGTCACGTTTGAAACCCGTGGTCGACACGTTGGCCAGGTTGTTGGAAATGGTGGTCAGGTTGGTGTCCTGGGCGGACAGGCCTGTTTTGGCAACCCATAGAGCCGGAAGCATGCTGTTCTCCTCTGTGCGCCTGTTTGTTGGCGCCGTGCTGCGAAATTAGTGAATGACTTAGCTCATCTGCATGACGCGAGTCATGGCCTGGTCGTCTTCCTTGGCGCTGTTCATCATCTTGATGTGCAGCTCGAATTGCTTGGAGAGCGCCAATACCGCCGTCATTTCTTCCACAGCATTGACGTTGCTCGCCTGCAGGAAACCCGAGGTCAGCTTGACGCTCGCATCGACCACGGCCGGCTGGCCATCCTTGGTGTGGATGGTGCCATCGAGGCCCTTGTTCATGTTCTTGAGGTCCGGCTGGACCAGCTTGATGCGGTCTACCTCGGCCATCACGCGCGGGCCTTCGCCCATGGCGCGAATGCTGATGGTGCCGTCGGCGCCCACTTCAATCTTCTGCTGCGGCGGTACGGCAATCGGCCCACCGTTGCCCATGATCGGCATGCCGTTACCAGCACGCAGCACGCCCAATGCATCGACGTTCATGCTGGCGCTGCGCACGTAGGCTTCGCCGCCATCCGGGGTTTGCACGGCCATCCAGCCATCACCATTGACGGCCACGTCCAGGTCACGACCGGTTTCGATCATCGCGCCAGGGCTGAAATCGGTGGCTGGGCGTTCGGTCATGGCAAACGCCCGCGCCGGAAAGCTGTCACCGAACACCGGCATCGAACGCGCCTGTTCCAGGTCACGCTGAAAACCGTTGGTGGAAATGTTCGCCAAGTTGTTGGCATGGGCCTTCTGCGCCAGTGCATTCTGGCTGGCGCCGGTCATTGCCACATAAAGGTACTTGTCCACACTCTTTCCTCTTTCTGACGCAGGCTTGCCGCCTACCGCTGTACTGAGGAGGCTTAAGCAATTTGCGAACCAACTTTTCAAAAGAGGACGAAGCCCAGCAACCACGGGGGCTTGCGCAAAGGCATTAAAAAATATGGAGGGAGGGATAGTCGAAAAAACGGCGGACTACTGCCGCTTACGGCAACGGCGCAGATCAATGTGAGAGGGTGTAGCCCCCTCCCACCTTGGGTTATTTGTCGGCCTTGAGAATCTCGTAATCGCGCAGTTTGTTGGCGATGGTGGTATGCGACACGCCCAGTCGCTTGCCCAATTGCCGACTGCTGGGGTGCTCGGCATACAAACTTTCCAGCACCGCCTTCTCGAAGCGCCCGACAATCGCCTCCAAGCCGCCCTCCAGGGAAAAATCGCCAAGCGGCTGACGCACGCCATAGTCCGGCAGGCGAATATGCTCAGCCTTGACCGTCCCGCCCTCGCACAACGACACCGCCTGGAACAGCACGTTTTCCAACTGCCGCACATTGCCCGGCCAGTGGTAGTGGCTGAGCTTGTCCATCGCGGCAGGCGCCAACCTGGGCAGCGGGCAGCCGATCTGCCGACTGGCCTGATCGAGAAAGTGCTCGACCAACGGCGCCAGGCCATCGAGGCATTCGCGCAGTGGCGGAATATGCAACGACAGCACGTTGAGGCGGTGATAGAGGTCCTGGCGGAATTCGCCACGGGCGCACAGTTCGGACAAATCGACCTGGGTCGCGCAGATCACCCGCACATCCAGGTACACCTCCTCATCGCTGCCGACCCGTCGGAAGCAGCCGTCCTGCAGAAAGCGCAGCAATTTCACCTGCAGGCGCGCGCTCATTTCCCCGACGCCATCCAGAAACAACGTACCGCCCGCCGTCAGTTCCAACAGCCCCAACTTGCCCTCGGCCCGCGCGCCTTCAAACGCGCCAGGTCCATAGCCGAACAGCTCGGTCTCGGCCATCGATTCGGGCAAACCGGCGCAGTTCAACGCCATCAGCGGCGATTGGCCACGCGGGCTGGCCAGGTGACAGGCGCGCGCCAGCAGCTCTTTGCCGGTGCCGGTTTCGCCTTCTATTAATAGAGGCGCGTCCAGCGGTGCCATGCGCCGGGCTTCACGCACCACCGCCGCCATGACTCTGGAACTTTGGAAAATGCTGTCAAAGCCGCGCAGCTCCTGCTTGCGCACGTTGTAGATGCGCTCCCCCACACGGTCGGCGCGGTGCAGGGTCAGCACGGCGCCGGCCATGGCTTCGCTGTCATCGTGCTCGGACGATTGCAGCGGCGCGATATCCGCCAGGAACACGTCGCCCTTGACCTTGACCCGCAGGCCGTTGATCCGCGATTTGCTCGCACGCACCAACTCCGGCAGGTCGAAATCCTCGGCATAGCGCGACAGCGGAATGCCCGGCACCTCGTCCACCCGCACACCGAGCAACTGCGCCGCCGCACGGTTGGCGGCGACGATGGAGCCGCCCATATCGATGGACAGCACCGGGAACTCCAGGGCGCCGAGCAACGCGTTGAGTTCCATGTGTCGACGCTCGCTGGGCATCAGCCCTACCCTTTTCACGCCAAACACCCCGGCAATCGCTTCGAACTGCGGGCGCAGTGCCTGGAACTGCATGTTCACCAGGTTCGGGCAAAACAAATAGATGGCATTGCCATGTTCCCCGCCGACCTCGCCCTTGGCGACGTTGACGCCGTACTCCACCAGCAGGTTGAGAATGTCCCGCAGGATGCCGATGCGGTTCTGGCAGTGCACTTTGATACGCATGAAGAGGCCCGAACAATGGGTAGGCGCCGCGTCTTTTTGTCGCTGGGCGCAGATAGTCGTCAAGATTATGTTACAGCCTGTGAGCTTTTCACAGCCCGGCGCGGCGATGGGCTACAGAAACGTAACGAATACTTTACGAAAAGCCGCGTCTTTTCCTACAAGAACACCGCGCAGGCGGGTGGAATCCTGCCCTTCACGGGTTATCAATAGGTACATCGCAGGACATAACAAGAACGAATGCCTAGCAGGAGAACCGTATGAAGCAGACGCACTACGTGGCCCGCGAGCCCGATGCGCAAGGTTTTATCCACTACCCGCCGGAAGAACACGCGGTGTGGAACACCCTGATCACACGTCAGTTGAAAGTGATCGAGGGTCGCGCCTGCCAGGAATACCTGGACGGCATCGACAAGCTCGGCCTGCCGCTGGACCGCATCCCCCAGTTGGGCGAAATCAACGCCGTGCTGGCCGAAACCACCGGCTGGCAAGTCGCACGGGTACCGGCGTTGATTCCCTTCCAGACTTTTTTCGAATTGCTCGCCAGCAAGCAGTTTCCGGTGGCGACCTTTATTCGTACCCGTGAAGAACTGGACTACCTGCAAGAGCCGGATATTTTCCACGAGATCTTCGGCCACTGCCCCCTGCTGACCAACCCCTGGTTCGCTGAATTCACCCACACCTACGGCAAACTCGGCCTGGCGGCCACCAAGGAGCAGCGGGTGTACCTGGCGCGCCTGTACTGGATGACCATCGAGTTCGGCCTGGTGGACACTCCCCTGGGTCGACGCATCTACGGCGGCGGGATCCTGTCGTCGCCCAAGGAGACGGTGTACAGCCTGTCCTCCGAGTCCGAGCACCAGGCCTTCGACCCGCTGGAGGCGATGCGCACGCCGTATCGCATCGACATCCTGCAACCGCTCTATTTTGTGCTGCCCGAGCTCAAGCGCCTGTTCGAGGTAGCCCAGGAAGACATCATGGGCATGGTCGAACGCGGCATGCAGCTGGGTCTGCACGCCCCCAAGTTCCCGCCCAAACCCAAAGCCGCGTGAACCACGATTTTTATGGCCAGGTGAGCCTTTTCCCTGGCCCCGCGTTGCTTTAGGGTGACGCTCACTGATCTTCAATCATTCGAATTCAGGACACCGCACATGACCACCTTGAACCAAGCCCACTGCGAAGCCTGCCGCGCCGATGCCCCACAGGTCAGCGATGAAGAACTGCCGGTACTGATCAAGCAGATCCCCGACTGGAACATCGAAGTACGCGACGGTGTGATGCAGCTGGAAAAAGTCTTCCTGTTCAAGAACTTCAAGTTTGCCCTGGCCTTTACCAACGCCATGGGTGAAATCTCCGAAGCCGAAGGCCATCACCCAGGCCTGCTCACCGAGTGGGGCAAAGTCACCGTGACCTGGTGGAGCCACTCGATCAAGGGCCTGCACCGCAACGACTTCATCATGGCCGCGCGCACCGACGAAGTGGCCAAGACCGCCGAGGGCCGCAAGTAATGCATTTCGATGCCATTGGCCGCGTACCCGGCGACCCGATCCTGGGGCTGATGGACCTGTACGCCCAGGATCCCAACCCGAACAAGTTCGATCTGGGCGTGGGCGTGTACAAGGACGACCAGGGCCTGACGCCGATTCCCCCTTCGGTGAAGCTGGCGGAGCAGCGCCTGGTGGAGCGGCAAACCACCAAGACCTACATCGGCGGCCACGGCGATGCAGCCTTCGGCGCGTTGATCAGCGAACTGGTGCTCGGTGCCGATTGCGCGCTGATTCGCGACCGCCGTGCCGGCGCCACCCAGACGCCTGGCGGCACCGGCGCCCTGCGCCTGAGCGCCGACTTTATCGCCCACAGCCTGCCCGGCCGGGGCGTGTGGCTGAGCAACCCGACCTGGCCGATCCACGAAACCATCTTCGCCAAGGCCGGCCTCAAGGTCAGCCACTACCCCTACGTAGGCGCGGACAACCGCCTGGATGTAGCCGCGATGCTGGCAACATTGGCCCGCGTACCCGAGGGTGATGTGGTGCTGCTGCATGCCTGTTGCCACAACCCCACCGGTTTCGACCTGTCCCGGGATGACTGGCGCCAAGTGCTGCAGATCGTGCGCGAGCGCCAGTTGCTGCCGCTGATCGACTTTGCCTACCAGGGTTTCGGCGATGGCCTGGAGCAAGACGCCTGGGCCGTGCGATTGTTTGCCGCCGAACTGCCGGAAGTGCTGGTCACCAGTTCTTGCTCGAAGAACTTCGGCCTGTACCGCGACCGGGTCGGCGCGCTGATCGTGTGCGCCGCGGATGCCGAGAAGCTGACGGATGTACGCAGCCAACTGGCGAATATCGCGCGCAACCTGTGGTCGACGCCGCCGGATCATGGCGCGGCCGTGGTCGCGACCATCCTCGGTGATGCCCAGTTGAAAAAGCAGTGGAGCGACGAGGTCGAAGCCATGCGTTCACGGATCGCGCAGTTGCGTTCCGGGCTGGTGGAGGCGCTCGCGCCCCATGGGCTGGCCGAGCGGTTTGCGCATATTGGCGCGCAACGCGGGATGTTTTCCTACACCGGTTTGAACGCCGAGCAGGTCAAGCAACTGCGCGAGAAGCACAGTGTGTATATGGTCAGTTCGGGCCGGGCCAACGTGGCCGGGGCGGATGCAACGCGGTTGGCGCTATTGGCCGAAGCGATCGCCGACGTCTGCAACTGAACAAACCGGTTCAAATGAGGGAGGGGTTTTCCACCTCCCTCATTTGGACTGTGGTTGGCCTTCAGCTTGCGACCATCTCAGCCTTGAGCAGTGCCTCTCTGGCCTGCGCATCCGCCAGCCGATACAACTCGATATGCCCATCCCAGTGCTCGATCAGCGCCGTGCACGACTCCACCCAATCCCCACAGTTGAGGTAGTCCACCTCGCCCACTTTGCGGATCTCCGCATGGTGGATATGCCCGCACACCACGCCATGCAATTCGCGCTTGGTCACTTCGTGGGCGATGGCTTCTTCGAAATCGCTGATAAAACTCACGGCGGTTTTGACCTTGTGCTTCAAATACGCCGAGAGTGACCAATAGCCATAGCCGTACCGTGCGCGCCAATGGTTCAGCCAGCGGTTCAAGGTGAGGGTGAACTCGTAGGCCGAGTCGCCGAGAAACGCCAGCCAACGGTGATAACGGGTGATCACATCGAACTGATCGCCATGGATCACCAACAGATGACGGCCATCGGCAGTCACGTGCACCGCCTCATCGACCAATTGGATATTGCCCAGGATCAACTTGGAATAGCGGCGCAGGAACTCGTCATGGTTACCGGTGACGTAGATCACCTCGGTGCCGCGCTTGGCCATGGTCAGCAGGCGGCGGATGACGTTGGTGTGCGCTTGTGGCCAATACATGCCCCCGCGCATTTTCCAGCCGTCGATGATGTCACCCACCAAGTACACTTTGTCGGCGTGGTAGCCCTTGAGGAACTGCGACAAGTGTTCGGCCTGGCAATCCCGGGTGCCCAGGTGCACATCGGAAATCCATAAAGTACGTACGCGCTGTTTACGGCTGGGCTGGGTGAGCTCGGCACTGGTCATGGGCATCCCTCGACGCTGTTTTGGCGAGCTTGCGCCCTGGCGATTAATAGCCCATGACAGCTGTGCGTCAGTCTGATGACAGCGACGAGCCTGTTCGGCCGGGTTTGGCCAAACGCGCTGCAACCCACAGACATCGGCATGACCAACCCATTAGACTGCGAGGCTGTTAGCTCGTTTGCTCAAGGATCGCAATGACTCCCCGCTCAGCCCTCGGCGCCCTGCATATCGGCGCATTGATGTTTGGCCTCACCGGCGTCTTCGGCAAGCTGGCGGCCGCCTCACCGTCGATCATCGTATTTGGGCGCGCCCTGTTTGCCGTGCTGGCGCTGGCGGTATTCGCCCGATTTGCCAGCAACACCGCGTGGAAAACCCTGGAGCGGCGCGATTGGCGCCGCCTGTTGGTCAGCGGCGTATTGCTGGCGGCGCATTGGGTGACGTTCTTCATCGCGGTCAAGGTGGCCGGTGTGGCCGTCGCCACGCTGGGGTTCACGGCGTTCCCGGCGTTTACCGTGATCCTTGAGGGGCTGATTTTCCGCGAACGCATCCGCGCCAATGAAATCGTACTGGTGGTACTGGTGAGCGTTGGCCTGGTGCTGGTCACCCCGGACTTCAACCTGGCCAGCGAAGCCACCGGTGGCTTGCTGTGGGGCATCGCCTCGGGGCTGCTGTTCTCCCTGCTTTCGCTGAACAATCGCGCCAGCTCCGGGCGTATACCGGCGGTGCAGGCGGCGTTGTGCCAGAACGTGGTGGTCGCGGTATGCCTGCTGCCCGTGGCCGCGCCGGGCCTGATGCAAGTAAGCGCGCTGGACTGGTTGTGGATCGGCCTGCTCGGCGTGTTCTGCACTGGCCTGGCCCACAGCTTGTTTGTGGCCAGCCTCGCGGTGATCAAGGCCCGTACCGCCTCGGTGGTGTTTGCCATGGAACCGGTCTACGGCATCACGGCGGCCTGGCTGTTGTTCGCCGAAACGCCGACGCTGCGCATGCTGCTGGGCGGCGTGCTGATCATCGTCGCCATCGTGCTTTCGGGGCTGCTGGGCAGCGCCAGCCAGGCTAAACAACCGGCTGCAACGGCCTGATCTATACTTTAAACATCCGCAACAGTCTGTAGTCGTTCAACGGATAAAGACCGCTCGACGGCAGCCATGGCGTTTTCTGAAGTTGCTGCACGTGGGTGGTCATCCCTCAACGCGATGCAGGAGCTTTAACCATGGAAATGCTCATCAGCTTGCTGGTTCAGGTGATCAGCGGCGCCGTCGGCGGTAACCTCGCCGGCATGACCAAACAAAGCCTGGGCACCGGGCTCAATACCACTCTCGGTGGCGTCGGCGGCCTGATCCTGGGCCAGGTTGTTTCGGCGCTGACCGGCACCTCCGGTGGCGAAGCACTGGATGTGGCGGCGGTCGGCAGCAATATTGTCGGCGGTGGCGTCGGCGGCCTGGTGCTCACCTGGGTGGTAGGCTTGATCAAAAGCAAGATGGCCGAGAAATAACGGCGCACCGCCGGGTCACCGCCCAACAGCGGCGGTGACTTTTACTGCGTACGGTCGTTGTGCCCCAGGTCGCGCTGCGGGTCGATCCGATCGCGCACGCGCTGCTTGAGCACCTTGGCTTCGGGGAAACCACCGTCCGCCTTGCGCTCCCAGATCTGCACGCCATCACAGGTGATGCGGAACGCCCCACCGCTGGCCGGCTCCAGCGACACCTTGGCCAGGTCATCGCTGAAAGTGCTCAACAGCTCCTGGGCCAGCCAGGCCGCACGCAACAGCCACTGACACTGGGTGCAATAGGTGATGACGATCTCGGGTTTGCTCGCGGACATAATTCAGAAATTCCTGGCGTAACGAGGGATGAGGGTCAGGCGGCTATAATAGCGGCCTTTATCGCCCAGCCTCGAGATTCACGATGCGCCGCCTGTTGCCCTACCTGTTTCTGTGCCTCATCCCTCTGTTTACCGATGCCGTCGAAGCCCCACGCCCTAAAATCGGCCTGGTGCTGTCTGGTGGCGCCGCCCGTGGGCTGGCGCATATCGGTGTGCTCAAGGCGCTGGAGGAACAAGGTATCCACATCGACGCCATCGCCGGCACCAGCATGGGCGCGGTGATCGGCGGGCTGTACGCCTCGGGCTACAAGATCGATGAGCTGGAAAAACTCGCGCTGAGTATCGACTGGCAGCAGGCCTTGTCCGATGCGCCGCCGCGCGAAGACGTGCCGTTTCGGCGCAAGCAGGACGACCGTGATTTCCTGGTCAAGCAAAAGCTGAGCTTTCGTGATGACGGCAGCCTCGGCCTGCCGCTCGGAGTGATCCAGGGCCAGAACCTGGCGCTGCTGCTGGAAAGCATGTTCGCCCACAGCAGCAACACGCGTAATTTCGACAAGCTGCCGATCCCCTTCCGCGCCGTGGCCACCGATATCACCACCGGCGAAAAGGTGGTGTTCAGCAAGGGCCACCTGCCCCAGGTAATCCGCGCCAGCATGTCGATCCCGGCGGTGTTCGCCCCGGTGGAGCTGGACGGCCGCCTGCTGGTGGATGGCGGCATGACCGACAACATCCCCCTGGATGTGGCACGGGAGATGGGGGTCGATATCGCCATCGTCGTCGATATCGGCACCCCGCTGCGCTCGCGCAAACAACTGGCAACGGTGGTGGACGTGCTCAACCAGTCCATTACCCTGATGACCCGGCGCAATTCCGAAGAGCAGCTCAAGGCGCTGAACCCCAAGGACGTGCTGATCCAGCCGCCCCTGGCCGCCTATGGCGTGACCGACTTCGGCCGCGCCAAAGACATGATCGACGCCGGCTACCGTGCCACCCGCGCCCTGGACTTGCGCCTGGCCCACTTGCGCCCCGCCGAACCCATCGACCCCACACTGGTGGCCGCGCGTACACCGGGCGAACGCACCCCGGTGATCACTGCAATCAAGCTGGAGAACGACTCGAAAGTCAGCGACGACGTGATCCGCTACTACATCCGTCAACCGCTGGGTGAACCGCTGAACCTCGGCCGTTTGCAAACCGACATGGGCACCCTGTATGGCCTGGACTACTTCGATCAGGTGCAATACCGCGTCGTGAAAAAAGGCCAGGACAATACGCTGGTCATCAGCGCACGCGGCAAACGCAGCGGCACCGATTACCTGCGCCTGGGCTTGAACCTGTCGGACGACATGCGCGGCGACAGCGCCTTCAACCTCGGCGCCAGCTACCGCATCAATGGCATCAACCGCCTCGGCGCCGAATGGCTGACGCGCGTGCAGATCGGTGATCGGCAAGAACTGTACAGCGAGTTCTACCAACCGATGGACGCCGGTTCACGCTACTTTATCGCGCCCTATCTCAGCGCCCAGGCGCAGAACGTCGAGTTGATCCTGGACAACGACCCCATCTCCGAATACCGCCTGGAACGCTATGGTTTCGGTTTGAACGTGGGGCGCCAGATCGGCAACAGCGGCGAGATCCGCTTCGGCGTCGGCGAGGCCTGGGGCAAAGCCGATGTGCGCATTGGCGACCGCGACCTACCGAGTTTGAGCTTCAACGAGGGTTTCTATGAGTTGAAGTATTCCTTCGACTCCCTGGACAACGTGTACTTCCCGCACACCGGCGAGGACATTGGCCTGGCCTTCCGTGAGTTCGAGCCCGGCCTGGGCTCGGACCAGCGTTACCGGCAGTGGGAATTCAAGCTCGACAAAGCCATGAGCCACGGCCCGGACACGTTGGTGCTGGGCGGTCGCTACGGGCGCACCCTGGATGATTCGGACGTGGTGATTTCCAGCTTCCTGCTGGGCGGTGCGCGGCAATTGTCGGGCTTTCGCCAGGATGCGATTTCAGGGCAGAACATCAGCCTGATGCGCGCGGTGTACTACCGCCGGCTGACGCCGCGTTCGTACCTGCCGCTGGATTTCCCGCTGTACCTCGGCGCGTCGCTGGAACGCGGTCGGGCGTGGAACAACGACAATGAATTCGATAGCGGTTATATCAACGCCGCGAGTATTTTCCTGGGGTTTGATACACCGCTGGGGCCGCTGAATTTCAGCTATGGCTTCAATGATGATAATCAGAAGGCGGTGTACCTGAACCTCGGGCAGACGTTCTAGAGCCCTACGCAAATCAAATGTGTGGGGGGGGTGGTGATGAGCGGGACTTAATGAGGTGAGCGGGCCCGCTCACCACAACAAGTCCGGCCGGCATACATCAGCGTTCAGGTCAGGACTTTTCCAGATTCGCCAGGATGTGCCCATGCACGCGCATGCACACGCGCAGATCCGCCTCGTCCACGCCCACAAAGAGCTCGTGGCGCAAAGCGGTGGCAATGGTTTCAATCTGCTCGATCAACGGCCGGGCGGTGTCACACAGCAGGATGCGTTTGGCGCGACGGTCTTCCACCACGGCCTGGCGTTGCACCAGGCCTTGGCCTTCGAGGCTGTCGAGCAAACGGGCCAGGGTCGGCCCTTCTACACCGACGCTTTGCGCCAGCTCACGCTGTGTCGGTGCTTCTTCGAAACGGGCCAGGTGCAACAGCACCAGCCAGCGCGCCTGGGACAAACCCAGCCCCGCCAAACGGCGGTCCAGCTCAGCGCGCCAACCTCGGGACATTTGCGCCAGCTGCATGCCAAAACGGTGTTGATCGGTTAACGGCATAAAAAACTCATGATTTAGACTAAAAACAAATTGTGGCTAATTATTAGTCAGCTAAGCATGCGCCATGCCCGTAGGCAAGAGTCGCTATGTACTGATTCGTTACATTGTCGTAATTGGCACACTAAATTTCGAATTCAGACTGCAAAGCGGCCCGCACGCAGTACAACACACCGTCTGGAACGCGCCCTGAAAACAGCGGCGCGATCTCGGCCACCGGTGGCAGTTCGCCCTCGCCATCAAGAAACGCGTCCTGGATCTCGCCGAGCAAATCTTCCGGCAAATCAAGCGCCTGCTCCAGCGACAGCTGTTGTTTGCCGATGGCTTCGGCCAGCAACGTGTAGACGTTCTTTTCCGAGCATTGCAACTGGCCGGCGATCTGGATCGGCGTCATGCCGGCACGTGCCAGGCTGATCAGCTCGTGGCGAATATCCGCGATTTCCTTCGGCGCTTCGGCCTGGCCGCCGAGCACTTCGAGGAACGCCTGGCCGTAGCGCTCAAGCTTGCGCGCCCCCACACCACTGACCCGCCCCATTTGCGCCATCGTGGTCGGCTGCTCGCGCAGCATCTCCAGCAAGGTGGAGTCGGGGAAAATAACGTAAGGCGGCACGCTGTGTTCCTGCGCCAGTTTGCGTCGAAGGGTACGCAGGGCTTCCCACTGTTCGCGTTCCTCCAAGCGCACCAACTGGCTGGCCTGGCTGGTGCTGCTCTTGGCCGTGGTCTGCGGCTTGAGGTCGCGGCGCAGCTCCAGGCTCACCTCGCCCTTGAGCAGCGGCCGGCAACTGTCGTTCAGGCGCAGGCCGCCATAGCCCTCAATGTCGATGTCCACCAGGCCGCGCGCGACCATCTGCCGGAACAGCGAACGCCACTCACCTTCGGCGCGGGCCTTGCCGACCCCATAGACCGACAGCTTTTCGTGACCGAAGCTGCGCACCTTTTCGTTGTCCTTGCCCAGCAGTACATCCACCAGATGCCCCACGCCATAACGCTGGCCGGTGCGATAGATCGTGGACAAGGCCTGACGCGCAGGCTCAGTGGCGTCCCAGGTCTGCACGCCGTCCATGCAGTTATCGCAGTGGCCACACGGCTGTGGCATGTCTTCGTCGAAGTACGCCAGCAAGGTCTGGCGCCGGCAGCGGGTCTCTTCACACAGGGAGAGCATGGCGTCGAGCTTGTGCTGCTCCAGTCGCTTGTGGCGTTCGTCGCCTTCGGAGTTCTGCAACATCTGCTTGAGCATCACCACGTCTTGCAGGCCGTAGACCATCCAGGCATCCGCCGGCAGGCCATCACGGCCGGCACGACCGGTTTCCTGGTAGTACGCCTCAAGGGACTTGGGAAGGTCCATATGAGCCACGAAACGTACGTTGGATTTGTCGATACCCATGCCGAACGCGATGGTGGCCACCATGATCAGGCCTTCCTCGTTAAGGAAGCGCTTCTGGTGCGCAGAGCGCGTTTCATTCGGCAACCCTGCGTGGTACGGCAGTGCCGGGTAGCCCTGCTCGCAGAGGAACGCGGCCACTTCGTCGACCTTCTTGCGCGACAGGCAATAAACGATGCCCGCATCGCTGCGCCGTTCGGAGAGGAACGCCAGCAACTGCTTGCGCGGCTGCTCCTTGGGCACAATGCGGTAGAAGATATTCGGACGGTCGAAGCTCGACAGGAAACGCTCGGCATTCTGCAGGTGCAGGCGCTCGACGATTTCTTCGCGGGTGCGCTTGTCGGCAGTGGCGGTCAGGGCGATACGCGGCACATCGGGGAACAGTTCGGCCAACTGACCCAGTTGCAGGTATTCGCGACGGAAATCGTGGCCCCACTGCGAGACGCAGTGCGCTTCATCGATGGCGAACAAGGCGATTTCCAGGCTTTGCAAAAAGGCCAGCATGCGCGGCTGCACCAGGCGCTCAGGGGCCAGGTACAGCATTTTCACTTCGCCACGCTTGATGCGCGCAGCCAGATCGCGCTGCTGCTCGGCGCTGAGGGTGGAGTTCAAGGACGCAGCCGCGACGCCGAGTTCTTCCAGGGTAGCGACCTGATCGTCCATCAACGCGATCAACGGCGACACCACCACGGCCAACCCATTGCGCAGCAAGGCCGGCACCTGGAAGCACAAGGATTTGCCGCCGCCGGTAGGCATCAATACCAGGGCGTCTCCACCACTGGCCACGCGCTCAATGATCGCACCCTGGCGGCCACGAAAACTGTCGTAGCCGAAGATGTCCTTGAGGACGCGTTGAGCCTGCTCGAGCATGTAAAACTCCAAAAATAATCCCGAAAACCCTCTGTACAGGCTGGCCGAAAAAATACGGCTTTACGGGAAATAATCCGTAAGCGAAGTTTTCGCGGACTGGCGCCTAACCTGTAAGGGCATCACAAAACGCGGCAGTATACCCGAGCGTCATCCACCGAAGGGCACCACTGACGAATTGCAGCCCGTCTCTAAAACCTGGCAAATCTGCATGGCGACTGGCTTGGGCGCGCAAGAACGCCTAGAATTCAGCATCGTTTATTCCCAAGGTAGTCCTTCAATGTCCTTCGCTGAGCAACTAACCCGCCTGCAAGCCTTCCTCGACGCCGATGAGCTGCATGACGAGGCGCTGGACTATGTGGCCGCCCACGGCTACCTGACCGCCCTGTCGATCTGCGCCGAAGAAGTGCCTGATCGTGAATGGATCGACGCACTGTTCGCCGAAGAGCCGCATTACGCCAACGACGCCCAGCGCGAAGAAATCGAAGCCACCCTGCTCGCCCTCAAGGCCCACATCGGTCGTCAACTGGCCTCCGACGAGGAATTCGAGCTGCCATGCGAGCTGGACCTGGGTGAAGACCCGGATGACTCCGACCTGCGCGGCTGGTGCATCGGCTTCATGGAAGGCGTGTTCCTGCGCGAAGCCGCCTGGTTCGAAACCGCCGAGGAAGAAGTCAGCGAAATGCTCCTGCCGATCATGGTCGGTTCGGGCCTGTTCGACGACCAGCCGGAATTCGCCGACATCGCCAGCGATGCCAACCTGATGGACGACATGATCGTCCAGATCCCGGAAGCCCTGACCGCGCTGTACCTGCTGTGCAACGCGCCTGACGAAAAACCGGCGATCCTCAAGCCTCGTCACCACTGAGTCGCTTGCCCGTGACACCCATGGGCAACCGCTCGCTGCTCCTGCGTTACGCACTGCTGGCCATCGGCTGGTTGAGCGTTGCGCTGGGAGTGATCGGCATTTTCCTCCCGGTGCTGCCGACCACGCCCTTCCTCCTGCTCGCTGCCGCCTGCTTCGCTCGAAGCTCACCGCGCTTCTACCAGTGGCTGGTCGAACACCCACGCCTGGGCCCCTGGATCCGTGACTATTTGGAGGGCAACGGCATCCCGCTCAAGGGCAAGGTCTACGCCATCGGCCTGATGTGGCTGAGTATCGGCCTCTCCTGCTACCTGGTGCCGCTGCCGTGGGCACGTGGGTTCATGCTGACCAGTGCCGTGCTGGTGACTGTCTACATCCTGCGCCAGAAAACCCTGCCGCCTCGATAGGCCGCGACATCACGTCGCGCTCAGACCATGGTCGACACTGACTAACCCCAAGCATCATGCGAGACTGTCCAACCGGGCCTGGAATGCCCGGGCGTTCTTGTGCTCGGAGTTACCATGACGCTGTCCAGCGGGCTGATTGCCGCCGTTGCCCTGGCCTATATGGCCATTATGTTTGCCATCGCCTTCTACGGTGACCGTCGCCACGCGCCCTTGCCGCCGCGTGTGCGCGCCTGGGTGTACAGCCTGTCGCTGGCGGTTTACTGCACCAGTTGGACTTTCTTCGGCGCTGTAGGCCAGGCCGCCGAACAGTTGTGGGCGTTCTTACCGATATACCTGGGGCCGGTGCTGCTGCTGGTGTTAGCGCCCTGGGTTCTGCAGAAGATGATCCTGATCAGCAAGCAGGAAAACATCACCTCAATCGCCGACTTTATCGCCGCGCGCTACGGTAAATCCCAAGCCCTGGCGGTCGTGGTCGCACTGATCTGCCTCGTCGGCGTATTGCCTTATATCGCCCTGCAACTCAAAGGCATCGTGCTGGGGGTGAACCTGCTGATTGGCGCGGGTGCCGACACCACCGGCACCCGCGCCCAGGACACGGCATTGATCGTGTCGCTGGTGCTGGCGTTGTTCACCATTGTGTTTGGTACGCGCAACCTCGACGCCACCGAACACCACCGTGGCATGGTGTTGGCGATTGCATTTGAATCTCTGGTCAAGCTGCTGGCTTTTCTTGCCGTCGGCGCGTTTGTGACCTACGGCCTGTACGACGGTTTCGGCGACCTGTTCAGCCAGGCGATGCTTGCGCCACGGCTGGAAGAGTACTGGAAAGAAACCATCAACTGGCCGTCGATGGTGGTACAGACCGGCGTGGCGATGATGGCGATCATTTGCCTGCCGCGCCAGTTCCACGTGACGGTGGTGGAGAACATCGACCCTCAGGATCTGCGCCTGGCCAAATGGGTCTTCCCTGCCTACCTGATCCTCGCCGCGCTGTTTGTGGTACCCATCGCCCTCGGCGGCAAAATGATGTTACCCACGTCGGTATTGCCGGACTCCTACGTGATCAGCCTGCCCATGGCCGAAGCTCACCCGGCACTCGCCGTGCTGGCCTTTATCGGCGGCGCCTCGGCAGCCACGGGCATGGTGATTGTGGCCAGCATCGCCTTGTCGACCATGGTCTCCAACGACATGCTGCTGCCATGGCTGTTGCGCCGCTCCAGCGCCGAGCGGCCATTCGAAGTGTTCCGCCACTGGATGCTCTCGGTACGCCGGGTCAGCATCGTGATCATTCTGTTGCTGGCGTATGTCAGCTACCGCTTGCTGGGGTCTACCGCGAGCCTGGCCACCATCGGCCAGATCGCGTTTGCCGCCGTGACGCAGCTCGCCCCCGCCATGCTCGGCGCGCTGTACTGGAAGCAGGCTAACCGACGGGGCGTGTTTGCCGGGTTGGCGGCAGGTACGTTCCTGTGGTTCTACACCTTGGTCCTACCGGTAACGGCGAAAAGCCTGGGTTGGTCACTCAGCCTTTTCCCTGGCCTGACGTGGATGCATTCCCACCCGCTCGGCTTGTCGGTGACCTCTCTTACACTGGGCACGGTGTTTTCCCTGGCGGGGAATTTCACCTTATTTGTGTGGGTGTCGATGTTGTCGCGCACGCGGGTGTCCGAACACTGGCAAGCCGGGCGTTTCATCGGCCAGGAAATCAGCCAGCGTGCCAGCGCCCGCTCGATGTTGTCGGTACAGATCAGCGACCTGCTCAGCCTGGCGGCGCGCTTTGTCGGTGAAGAACGCGCCCAACAGAGCTTTATCCGCTTCGCTTACCGCCAGGGCAAAGGCTTCAACCCCAACCAGAATGCCGACAACGACTGGATTGCTCACACCGAGCGCCTGCTGGCCGGTGTACTCGGCGCTTCTTCGACACGCGCCGTAGTAAAAGCTGCGATTGAAGGGCGGGAAATGCAGCTGGAGGACGTGGTACGCATTGCCGACGAAGCGTCTGAAGTGCTGCAATTCAACCGCGCGCTGTTACAAGGCGCCATCGAGAACATCACCCAGGGCATCAGCGTGGTGGACCAGTCCCTCAAGCTGGTGGCCTGGAACCGGCGCTACCTGGAGCTGTTCAATTACCCGGACGGTTTGATCAGCGTGGGCCGACCGATTGCCGATATCATCCGCTACAACGCCGAGCGCGGCCTGTGTGGCCCCGGCGAGGCCGAAGTGCATGTGGCGCGACGCCTGCACTGGATGCGCCAGGGCCGCGCGCATACCTCTGAGCGCTTGTTCCCCAATGGGCGAGTGATCGAGCTGATCGGCAACCCAATGCCGGGCGGCGGTTTTGTCATGAGTTTCACCGACATCACCGCGTTCCGCGAAGCCGAACAGGCCCTCACCGAGGCCAACGAAGGCCTTGAACAACGGGTGACCGAGCGTACCCATGAACTGTCGCAGCTCAATGTGGCGCTGACCGATGCCAAAGGCGTGGCCGAATCCGCCAGCCAGTCGAAGACACGCTTCCTCGCGGCCGTCAGCCATGACTTGATGCAGCCGTTGAACGCCGCACGCCTTTTCTCCGCCGCCCTCTCCCACCAGAACGACGGGCTGTCCAGCGAAGCCCGGCAACTGGTGCAGCACCTGGACAGTTCGCTGCGCTCCGCCGAAGACCTGATCAGTGACTTGCTGGATATCTCACGACTGGAAAACGGCAAGATCAACCCGCAACGTCAGCCCTTTGTCCTCAACGAGCTGTTCGACACCCTGGGTGCCGAATTCAAGGCGCTCGCCCACGAACAAGGCCTGCGCTTTCGCTTGCGCGGCAGCCGTTTGCGCGTCGACAGTGACATCAAGCTGCTACGGCGGATTTTGCAGAATTTCCTGACCAACGCCTTCCGCTATGCCGACGGCCCGGTGCTGCTTGGCGTACGTCGACGCAAGGGCGAACTGTGCCTGGAAGTCTGGGATCGTGGCCCCGGTATTCCGCAGGACAAACAGAAGGTGATCTTCGAAGAGTTCAAGCGCCTGGACAGCCATCAGACTCGCGCTGAAAAAGGCCTGGGCCTGGGCCTGGCGATTGCCGATGGCCTATGTCGCGTGCTGGGCCATCGCCTCAGCGTGCGCTCATGGCCGGGCCAAGGCAGCGTGTTCAGCGTGCGCGTGCCATTGGCGCGCAACCAAACCGCTGCACCGGTCAAGGCCCCGCAGGAAAATGGCCTGCCACTGAGCGGCGCGCAAGTACTGTGCGTGGATAACGAGGAGAGCATCCTGATCGGCATGCGCAGTTTGCTGACACGCTGGGGTTGCGAAGTGTGGACCGCCACCGACCAGGCGCAGTGCGCGGCGTTGCTGGCAGAGGGTGTGCGGCCACAACTGGCACTGGTGGATTACCACCTGGACCACGGCGAGACCGGCACCGAATTGATGGGCTGGCTGCGCGCGCAATTGGCGGAGCCGATTCCCGGCGTGGTCATCAGTGCCGACGGCCGCCCCGAGATGGTCGCCGAAGTGCATGCAGCGGGGCTGGACTACCTGGCCAAACCGGTGAAGCCGGCGGCGTTGCGTGCGTTGATCAGCCGGCACTTACCGCTGTAGGCAAGCAGATCAACCTGTGGGAGCGGCTTGCTCCGCCAGCGGGATGCCAGTCAATAAATACCGACTGGCACTGCGCTATCGGGAGCAAGCCCCCACATTTAGCACTGCGTTTACTCGGGAAGGTGCGCCACGCCGTCTGAGTCGGTCATGGCCCGTTCCAGCAAATCCGCCGACAGGCTTTTACTGGCGCGCGCGCCGAGCAATTTTAATTGCTCTGTGCGGCTGACCAGATTTCCACGTCCATCCGTCAGCTTGTTTCTCGCAGCGCTGTAAGCCTTGTCCAACTGCTGCAGACGGTTGCCCACCTCATCCAGGTCTTCGATAAACAGCACAAACTTGTCATACAGCCAGCCGGCGCGCTCGGCGATTTCACGGGCGTTCTGGCTTTGGCGTTCCTGCTTCCACAGGCTGTCGATCACCCGCAAGGTGGCCAGCAAGGTGGTGGGGCTGACGATCACGATGTGGCGGTCGAAGGCTTCCTGAAACAGGTTCGGCTCAGCCTGCAACGCGGCGGAAAACGCCGCTTCGATCGGCACGAACAACAACACGAAATCCAGGCTGTGCAAGCCTTCCAGGCGCTTGTAGTCCTTGCCGGCCAAACCTTTGACGTGATTACGCAATGACAGCACATGCTGTTTCAACGCCGCCTGGCCGATCAGTTCATCATCGGCGGCGATGTATTGTTGATAGGCCGTCAGGCTGACCTTGGAATCCACCACCACCTGCTTGTCGCCGGGCAACATGATCAGCACATCCGGTTGGAAGCGCTCACCATCCGGCCCCTTGAGGCTGACCTGGGTCTGGTACTCGCGACCCTTCTCAAGACCTGCATGTTCCAGCACGCGCTCGAGGATCAGTTCACCCCAGTTGCCCTGGGTTTTCTGGCCCTTGAGCGCGCGGGTCAGGTTGGTGGCTTCATCCGACAGACGCAGGTTCAATTGCTGTAGGCGCTCAAGCTCCTTGGCCAGGGAAAAACGCTCGCGCGCTTCGTTCTGGTAGCTCTCTTCCACGCGTTTTTCGAAGGACTGAATGCGCTCCTTCAGCGGGTCGAGCAACTGCCCGAGGCGTTCCTGGCTGGTTTGCGCAAAGCGCTGTTCACGCTCATCGAAGATCTTGCCGGCCAGCTCGGCGAACTGTGCACGCAGTTCATCCCGCGAACCTTGCAGGTCATTGAGGCGCTGTTGCTGGCTTTCCTGTTGCTCGCGCAGTTCGGCGCGCAGGGCGGCCGACAACGCATCGAGGCGCCGCAATTCGGTTTCCTTGGCGCTGCGGTCGAGGCTCCAGGCGTGGGCGGCGTCGCGTGCGTTGTCGCGGTCGATGTGGAGCAACTCGACTTCGCGGCGCAGCGCGGCCAGGTCGGCTTGCTTGGCGGCATTGGCGTGGCTCAGGTCGCTGATTTCATCGCGGCTGGCATCCAACTGCGCAGCGAGGCCTTCCTGGGCCAATTGCGCCGTGGCCAGGCGTTCTTCCAGCAATTCCCAGCCGGTGGTGCGCGCGGTCAGCCGCCGTTGAAGCTGCCAGCACACCGCCAATAAAGGCACTGCGGCACCCGCCAGGCCCAAGGCAATACTGGTCCAGTCAAAAGCCATAGCCATTTCTGCCATCACCGAAAAAGAGCAAGGTTAACCAAGCATAGAGCGGGAGGACAGCTCAGTCTTCGACCTGACCCAGTTCACGTTGGGCGCGGCGGTCACCGGCGCGCGCAGCTGAACGCAGCAGCTCATGGCCAATGCGGCGGTCGCGCGCGTTGCCGCACTCACGGCACATCAATTGGCCCAGGCGGCTTTGCGCGGCGACTACGCCTTCACGGGCCGACTGCTTGAGCAAGCGCCCGGCAAAGTGCTTGACGTTGGTGCTGTGGCCCAGGCGCGGGCTGTCGAGCAACCACAGGGCGACTTTCAAGGAGAAGCGCCTGGGTGCGGTAACAGCTTGCGGGGCGTCGGTAACAGAAGGTGATACTGAGCGAAACTTCATAAAGCACTGTGGGACAGAACGGAAGGCGCGCAACTCTACTCTTTTTTTCGTACAGGTAAAGCTGAAAAAACCGTGCACGCCCGTCCTAGAGCAAGCGCTTGGGACAATCCACAGAAGCTGTGGATAACTCAGTGGACAACCTCCCCTTAACTCGCGCAAACGCCCATGGAGCGGGCCTCGCAGTCAAACTGACGATTTTTTCACCAATTAAAAAAAGCCAGATTTTTCATTGACTTAAATTTCCATTACAGGCAAATGGCGACCCTGCCTTACCCTTGACAGCCTGGCTACACACGCCGCAACTAATGTGCACAAGTACCCACCCGATGGTTATATCACCGGCTTTTTTTGGAGCTGCCAGCCTCAAAAATGTTACCGGCAGGACATAACAGGCACTTTTCAAACCCTCAAAGGCTCGCCACACTGCCCGACCGACAGCGCAACGGTGGGAGGCGCGATGAAAGGAATTCTGATATTCGCCGGGTTATTGCTGGTGATTTGCGCCACTTCCCTGGGGATCAACGCCGCACTGCCGTCGCCGGACGGGGCCTTGTTTGCCATTGCGATCTTGCTGTCGGCGGCTTTCACAGCCGTGAGCCTGTGTATCGAACTGGGTGAAGGCCGCATCAATGACATGGGCGATGTGATGAAGGTGGTCGAGACCGGCCAATCCCTGCGCCTGACCCTGGCCGCTTACGCACTGGGCTGTTCACTGGCCGCAGCCGTCACGGTGCTGGTCTATCGCGGCGTGTTGGGGGGCTGATTGAAGTTTTTTGGTCAGTGCGCTTCCTTTCCCTGTATCAATCCGTTACTATCCGCGGCGTTAGTACCAAGCTGAAAGTCAATTCTGGTCGAATAACTCCCCTGAACAACACGGGATCGACCACCTCGATGGTTTCCAGGTATCACTTGCGACGACACTGCCTTTGAATAAGCAAAGGGTGGCGCGAAGTTTTCATACTCTGACCGAACCAACCTGCAAATTGATCAGGATCTTCACCTCGGGCCCAGAACCTTTGCCCCTGTTGTGATGCCTGCCCTCCTAAGTACCTACCTGCCAGCCCAAGCGCGCCCATTAACAGCGCTTTAAACTGGCTGCTTTGTTCCAGTCGGGTTCTTCGTTTGATCAATAGTGATCAACGTTACTGGAACGTTTTAACGTTGCACGGTTCTTATCCGTGTCATTTGTAGGAACACCAATAATATGTCCACTCAAATCCATACTCAGGATGCCATTCGCACCCTCACCAATGCTTTTGCCCCGATGAACTGCCTGATCATGGCCGCTCGCAAAGGCTGCTTCAGTTTTACCCTGGTCAACGAACACGGTATCGCTCGTCACAGCGAACGCCTGTACCCCGATCAATACTCCAGCGCAGAACCGCTGCAGGCCGTGATCGAGCGTACCCGTCAGGCACTGGTTGCCTGATCGACCCGAGTTGCTGAAACCCAAAAAACCCTGTTTAAAACACAGGGTTTTTTATTGCCTGATATTTACGTATTGAGCTTTTGCACTAAGTTCAAATAGATATAAACGTTATAACTGAATAACGAAGATGTTTTAAAAACAGTCCTTTACATCATGAATATGACACTACACTTCAACTCAAGCGGCGTGATCCGCTTCCGGCGAGCCTGAGATCCGATTCACTGCTGCCAAGCCCCCCCTCTCAGGCCTCGCCAACCACTTTCACGGATTGAGGCATGTATGGGTATCGCAGCCAGTGAATTGTGTTGTTATGTGATCCGACCGACATTGACGTACCTCGGCCGGCAGAGCCCGACGGCCGAGGCTCTGCTGCTGGGCATTGCGGCCAGCCAGTCGGAACTGGGCTCGGCACTGCACGACCGGCGCGGCCACGGCCTGTACAGCATCACCGAACCCCGGCATCGCGCCTTGTGGGACACCTACCTGGCGCTCGATCCAGAACGTGCCAGCCTGGTACGCGGGCTGGCCAGTCAACATGCCTTTCTCAGCGCCCCCCAGTTGGAACTCACGGTAAACCTGCGTTACGCCACGGCCATCGCCTGGCTCCTGGTGGAACAACACAGCCCCGCCCTGCCACCACCCGGTGATGTTTTAGCCATGGCGCGTATCTGGAAAGAAATATTTCATCCGCAAGGAAGGCTGCGTGATTTCACCCAAACCTGGAAAACCTGTGTTTCACCCTTGAATCACGTGGTTTGCTGACCGGGCAATTTGCAAGATTCGCCAAAAACGCTGAATTTTGGTCTGATTGTCCTACAAAACCGCTCTATCTCCTACATTACAGCCTATAGCGCGATGTTAATTTTATTGTTACTTTCCGCAGCGGTGATCACCCCGGAGTTCTAATAATGAAAAAAGTAATGCTCAAGACCACACTTAGCCTCGCCGTTGCCATGGCATCCTCCCAACTGTTCGCGAGCGGTTTCGCACTGAACGAACAGAGCGTCAGCGGGATGGGTACGGGTTTCGCAGGTCGCTCTTCTTCTGCCGATGATGCAAGCACTGTCTACGGTAACCCTGCCGGTATGGCCCGCCTCAATGGCCAGCAGATTACCGGTGGTGTCGCGGCGATTGACGCCTCCACCAATATCAGCGATACCAGCGGCCGTTCGCGTGGCAGCAACAAAGGCGACATGGTGCCTTTCACTGCGGTTCCTTTCGGTTTCTACACCAATAAACTCAATGATCAGTGGGCTGTCGGCTTCGGCGTCTATGCGCCGTTCGGCCTGGTGACCGATTACGAAAAAAACTTCCAGGGCCGCAGTTTCGGCAGCAACAGCGAAGTTAAAGTCATGACTTTTCAACCGACCGTCAGCTACGCCTTCAATGATCGCGTTTCCGTTGGTTTTGGCCCGACCATCAACCGCATCTCCGGCACGCTGGAATCGGATCTGTCGTTCAACCAAGCGTTACCCGACACCAATATCAAGATCAAGGGCGACGACACGGCGCTCGGCTTCAACGTCGGCGTACTGGTGCAAGCCACCGACACCACTCGCGTGGGCCTGACCTATCACTCCAAGGTCAGCTACAAGCTGGACGGTCACACCGAAGTCAGCGCGCCCGCTGCAACGTCCGGCCTCTTGCGCAGCAACCGTTATGACGCGTCTCTGAAAATCGACACGCCTGAGTCCTATGACCTTTCGGTGACTCAAGACCTGACCGACGCCTGGAAACTCTACGCAGGCGCCACCTGGACCCGCTGGAGCCGCCTGAAAGACATCACCGTCAAGAACGAAGGTGTCGTTGGCGGTGCCAGCGGCGGCGCGCTCGCGCCTAGTCTGGTCGGCACCATCAAGGAAGATCAGAACTGGCACGATACCTGGGCTTACGCCGTGGGTACTTCGTACCAGTTGACCAAACAGGTCGTGCTGCGTACCGGCCTGACATTCGACCAGTCGCCAACCAACAACACTGATCGTTCGCCACGCATTCCTACCGGCGACCGCACCATCTTCAGCCTGGGCCTGGGCTACGAGGTCATGCCGAACATGACCATCGACGTCGCCTACTCCTACCTGAAGGAAGAAGACGTCAAGGTCACGCGCTCCAACCAACTGGCCAGCTACAACGCCAAGTATGAAAACAGCGCCAACGGCTTCGGCCTGGGCATGACCTACCGCTTCTGATTCACAGTGGTGTAAAAAAGCCCCGCTCTCCTGCAAAGGAGGCGGGGCTTTTTAGTCGGGGTTGCTCAGGGTTTGGAGGCGATGGCCTTCTCCACCGCCTCGATCAGCTCCGGGCTGTCCGGCTTGGTCAGGCTGGAGAAATCGGCGACCACCTTGCCCTGACGGTCCACCACGTACTTGTAGAAATTCCACTTCGGCGCATTGCTCTGCTGCGCCAGCACCTTGAACAGGTGTACCGCGTCCGGCCCCTTGACCTTCTGCGGCTCGGTCATGGTGAAGGTCACGCCATAATTCACGTAGCAGACCTTGGCGGTTTCCTCGCCCGTCTTGGCTTCCTGCTTGAAGTCATCGGACGGCACGCCGATCACTTCCAGCCCTTGGTCCTTGTAGCGCTGATACAAGGCTTCGAGGCCTTTGAACTGCGGCGCGAACCCACAAAAGCTTGCGGTGTTGACGATGACCAGTGGCTTGCCGGCAAAGCGCTGGCACAGGTCGATGGACTCCTTGGCGCGCAGCTTGGGCAATTGGCCCTCAAGCAAGGAAGGGCACTCGGCGGCCAACGCCACGCCGCCAAAGGTCGCCATCAGCACAGGTACAGCCAGCCAGCGCATCTGCATGTCAAAAAGTCCTTTAAAGAATCCGGACATCGAACTTAACAGATCGACATACCCAGTTGCATCAATGCCAGCCCACCCCGCTGCCAGCCCCACCATGCCAACACCAGCAGCAGCGCTATCGCGCCAACCCCGCCGAACAGGTACCCCATCGAATTCATGCTGCCTCCATCTGTGCCTGCAATCGCGCGACCGGCCGCTCACGCACCGGCCAATTCAGGGCCGCAGCGAGCAGGCTAAGCAGGATCGCCATTTGCCAGATCAAATCGTAGTTGCCGGTTCGATCATAGACCACTCCGCCTAACCAACCGCCCAGGAATGAACCCAGTTGATGGAACAGGAACACGATCCCACCGAGCATGGACAGGTTTCGCACACCAAACAGCGTGGCGACCGTGCCGTTGGTTAGCGGCACCGTGGACAGCCACAGAAAGCCCATGGCCATGCCGAACAGATAAGCGCTGATTTCGGTGACCGGCGCCCACAGGAACAACACGATCACCACCGCGCGCAACAGGTACAAACCCGTCAACAAGCGTGGTTTGGACATGCGCCCACCGAGCCAGCCGGCGGTGTAGGTACCGAAGATGTTGAACAGGCCGATCAGCGCCAATACGGTCGTGCCGACGGTGGCCGGCAAGTGTTGGTCCACCAGGTATGCCGGCAGATGCACGCCGATAAACACCACCTGGAAACCGCAGACGAAAAAGCCAAAGGCCAGCAGCCAGAACCCGGAGTGCGAGCAGGCTTCCTTCAAAGCTTCGCGCAGGGTTTGCTGGCCGGCCAGCACCGGCAGCGGCCGGTCCTTGAGCATTATCACCAGCGGCAGGATCAGCGCCACCATCAAGCCCAGCGCCAGCAGCGCGGCCGACCACCCCAACCAACTGATCAAGCCCAACGTGCCCGGCACCATGGCGAATTGGCCAAAAGAACCGGCGGCGCTGGCAATGCCCATGGCCATGCTGCGTTTTTCCGGCGCCACCGCGCGGCCGACCACACCCAGAATCACCGAGAACGAGGTGCCGGACAGGCCAATGCCGATGAGCAGGCCCGCACTCAACGACAACGTCCAGGCCGAATCGGACATGCCCATCAGCACCAGGCCGGCGGCGTACAACACCCCACCGACAAAGACGGCCTTGGTGGCGCCGAAACGGTCGGCCAACGCACCGGTAAATGGCTGCGCCAGACCCCAGATCAGGTTCTGCAAGGCGATGGCGAAGGCAAAGGTCTCACGGCCCCAGCCGAATTCGCTGCTCATCGGCGCCAGAAACAGGCCGAAACCATGCCGCACGCCCAAAGACAGCGCCAGGATCAGCGCACTCCCCACAAGGATCCAACCGCTGGTGCGCCACATCGAGGTCATTTCTTATTCTCCGCTCACGGGTATATACCCGCTTGTGTTCGAACAAACCCGCACTCAGGCGAGTTCATCCAGCAAGGCCAACAAGGTTTCGCGTTTTTGCGCGCCGAGTCGATCGATCAATTTCTGTTGTGCCGCTTCCCAGGCCGGCAAGGCGTCGGCCAGGCGCTGCGCACCCGCTTCGGTGAGCAACACCAGGCGGTTGCGCAGGTCATTGCCCTCGACCAATTGCACCAAGCCTTCGCATTCCAGCACCCGCAGGTTTCGCCCCAGGGTGCTGCGATCCAGGCCCATGGCCTCGGCCAGGCTGGAAATGCTCGGTTGATCGAGGCGCTGCAGATTACACAGCAAGGAATACTGGGCGACGTTGATCCCGAAGCCGTCGAGAGCGCCGTCATAGTGCCTGCTGACGCCACGGGCGGCACGTCGCAGGTTGGTGCATAAACATTGGGAGGCAAGCATGGAACGTGTATATACCCGCGATTAAGGGAATGCAAGAAAGTGTTACAGCGCCAGGCCGACCACTACCGCGACCTCAAGCAACTCCAGCAAGGCCCCAGCGGTGTCGCCCGTGGTGCCGCCGAGACGCTTGATCATCAATTGGCGCAGCCCCATAAAGCACAGCGTGGCGAGCAACACGGCCACCCCGCCGTTGAAACCGCCGATGAGGACGCACGCCAGACCGCTGAGAACCAGCACCTGCTGGCCGACGGTCCTGGGTAAATGATCCGACAGTGCCTGACCCAATCCGCCTGCCCGCACATAGCGCGTGGTGAGGAACAACGCCAGCATCGAGGCCCGCCCGATCAGCGGCGCCAGGATCAATGCCGCACCGTTGTGCTGTTCGATCAAGGCCACCAACGCGGTGAATTTGAGCAGCAGCACCAAACTCAGCGTGACCACGGCAATCGGCCCGCTGCGTGGGTCTTTCATGATGGTAAGGGTGCGTTCGCGGTCGCCGAAGCCACCCAGCCAGGCATCGGCGCTGTCCGCCAGGCCATCCAGGTGCAGGCCGCCGCTGAGCAACACCCAGGCGGTCAACAGCAGCGCGGCATGCAGCAACAGCGGCGCGCCCAGCAGGGCCGCATTCAAACTCCACAGCAGCAACCCGAACAGCAACCCGACCAACGGATAAAACAGCAATGAACGCCCCAATTCCAGGGGCTGCGGCATCCCCGGCAGGCGAATCGGCAAACTGCTGAGAAATTGCAGAGCGATCCAGAACGGCAGCATCGTCAGATTCCTTCCTTCAACCCACCATCGGCGGCCACCCGCAGGCTGAACAAGCCGCCATGGCCGACCTCCACGTTCAGCAGTTGCTCACGGGGCAACCCCCGCGCACGCGCCAGCAGCAAGCGCATCACGCCGCCATGGCTGATCAACAACACCCGCTTACCGGCATAGGCCTGATACAAGCGTGAGACAGCGCCCAGAACCCGCTCAGAAAATTCGCCCACCGGCTCGCCATCGGGCGGCGTAAAGCTGTAGGGATCGGCCCAGAACAGCCCCAGGCCTTCGGCATCGGTGTTCATCAACGCCGCCGCGCTCTGACCTTCCCAAGCGCCGAAATGCAGTTCTTGCAGATCGTTCTCCAGGCTCACCGGCAGGTTGAACCGCGCACCCAATTCATCGGCGAACCGCGCGCAGCGCTGCAATGGCGAACTGACCACCCGGTCCCAAGGTCCTCGCTGCGCCACTGCGGCGCGCATCTGCTCCCAGCCCCTGACGGTCAATGCGTCGTCCAGGCTGCCACGCAGGCCGCCGCCCAGTTCGGTTTCGCCGTGACGCAGCAGGTCCAGGTGCAAGGTCATGCCGGGCGGTCCGCTACGGCCGCTTCGGCAAAGGTCGCCATTTGCCCGTGCAACGCACAGGCCAGGCGCAGCAGCGGCACGGCCAACGCGGCGCCACTGCCCTCACCCAGGCGCAGGCCCAGGTCGAGCAACGGTTGCGCATCAAGGCTGTGCAACACGTGCCGATGGCCGGGCTCCGCCCCGCGATGGCCGAACAGCAACCAGTCGCGGCACGCCGGGTTCAACCGCGTGGCGACCAGCGCAGCGACGGTGCAGATAAACCCGTCCACCAGCACGACGATGCCTTCCTGGGCGCACGCCAGGTAGGCCCCCACCAATGCGGCAATCTCAAAACCGCCAAGATTGAACAGGGTGTGCAGGGCATCATCGCGCTGCCCGGCGTGCAGCGCCAACGCGCGTTCAATCACGGCCACCTTGTGGCTGACACCGTCGGCGTTCAAGCCCGTGCCAGGGCCTGTCAGGTCACTGGCCTGGCACTTGAGCAACGCACACGCCAGCGCGCTGGCGGCGGTGGTGTTGCCGATGCCCATTTCGCCGCCGATAAACAATTGCGCAGCGTTTTCACGGGCACGCAGCACGCTATCGCGACCCGCTTGCAGCGCCAATCTGCCCTGGGCAGCAGTCATTGCCGGGCCCTTGACGAAATTGGCGGTGCCGACGCCTATGTTCAGGTGATGCACGCCAGGCAAGTTCAGCGAAGGGTTCACCGTGCCGAGGTCCACCACTTCCAGCTGCGCGCCCAACTGACGCGCCAACACGCTGATGGCCGCACCGCCGGTGACAAAGTTATGCAGCATTTGCCCGGTGACTTCCTGGGGATAGGCCGACACGCCCTCGGCGACCACGCCGTGGTCACCGGCAAAAATAGCGATCCACAGCCGGTCCATCGACGGTTTGACCTGGCCCTGCAAGCCGGCCAATTGCACGGCCAGCGCTTCCAACTGGCCGAGGGAGCCGGCAGGTTTGGTCAATTGCTGTTGGCGCGCCAGCGCCTGCTCGTACGCAGAGGCGTCAATCGCCTTACACGGGTTGAGCCACCAAGTGTCAGTCATAACGCAGTACCTTTCAAAGTCAGGGGCAGGCCGGCAACGGTCAGGACCACGCGCTGACACCGTTCGGCCAAGGCTTGATGCAGCCAACCGGCTTCATCCACATAGCGGCGAGTCAATTCGCCCAGCGGCACGACACCCAGACCGGTCTCGTTGCTGACAAAAATGATTTCACCCGCCAGCGTGCCCAGGCTTTCCAACAATTGCTCGCGCTCGAACGCCAGGCGCTCCGGGTCTTCGAGCATGAGCAGGTTGGTCAACCACAACGTCAGGCAATCCACTAGCAGGCAGCGGCCGGGGGCGGCGTTTTCGCGCAGCACCCGCGCCAACTCGATCGGTTCTTCGATCAAGCCCCACTGCTCGGGGCGACGCTTGCGATGCAAGGCCACGCGGGTGTTCATCTCGCCGTCCAGCGGTTGGCTGGTAGCGATATAAATGACAGGCAACGCGCTGTCGCTGGCGAGTTTTTCGGCGAGGCGACTTTTACCGGAACGGGCGCCGCCCAGGATCAGTTGGTGCATGAGGCGACTCCACACAAGGTGCGCAACAAATCCGTATCCAGGTGGCGCTCCACCAGGTCCGCCAACCGCTCGATGTCGCGCTCGCGCAGGGCGTGGTAATCCACCGCCTGCACGTTGGCCAACCCCGCCCAGCGCAGCAAGGCGCTGCACGCGGCCGGGGTTTCGAACAGCCCGTGCAGGTAGGTGCCGAGGATCTGCCCGTCGGCACTCAGGGCGCCATCGGTACGGCCGTCATCCAAGTGCACGGCAGCGCTCGACAAGGCTTCGCCCGATGTTACGCCGGCATGGATCTCATAGCCGCTGACCTCGGCATCTTCCAGCAACAAGCGACCGCGAACGTTGCGCAGCTGTTTTTCGTGCTCCAGCGTGGTGCTGAACGCCAGCAGGCCCAGGCCATCGCTGGAACCCGCCGGCCCTTCCAGGCCCAACGGGTCGTGCACCTGCTCGCCAAGCATCTGCAAGCCGCCGCAAATACCGAGCACCTTGCCGCCATAACGCAGGTGCCGCGCCACGGCGGTGTGCCAGCCATTGGCGCGCAGATACGCCAGATCGCTGCGCACGCTTTTCGAGCCCGGCAGGATAATCAGGTCGGCGGCGGGTATAGGTTGGCCCGGCCCGACGAACTGCAGATCCACTTGGGGATGCAGGCGCAGCGGGTCGAAATCCGTATGGTTGCTGATGCGCGGCAACACCGGGACCACCACCTTGAGTACCTGCGCGGCCTTGTCGATCTGGCGATGGTCAATGCCGTCTTCGGCTTCCAGGTGCAGGTCCATCACGTACGGCAATACGCCCACTACCGGTTTGCCGGTACGCGCTTGCAGCCAATCGAGGCCAGGCTGCAGCAGCGCGATATCACCGCGAAAACGGTTGATGATGAAGCCTTTGACCCGCGCCTGTTCGCTGGGTGAGAGCAACTCCAGCGTGCCGACCAAATGGGCGAACACCCCGCCCCGATTGATATCGGCGATCAACAACACCGGGCAATCCACCGCCTCGGCGAAGCCCATATTGGCGATGTCGTTGGCGCGCAGGTTGATCTCTGCCGGCGACCCCGCCCCTTCCACCATCACCACCGGGTAGGCCTGGCTCAAGCGCGAGTGGGACGCCAGCACCGCTTGCATCGCGATGGCTTTGTAGTCGTGATAGGCCACCGCGTTCATGCTGGTGACCGCACGGCCATGGATGATCACTTGGGAGCCGGTGTCGCTGTTGGGTTTGAGCAGCACCGGGTTCATATCGGTATGCGGCGCCAGGTTGGCCGCCTGGGCCTGCACCGCCTGGGCGCGGCCTATTTCGCCGCCTTCGGCGGTCACCGCACTGTTGAGCGCCATGTTCTGCGGTTTGAACGGTGCCACTGCAATGCCTTGGCGCACCAGCCAACGGCACAGCGCAGTCACCAGGGTGCTTTTACCCGCATCGGAGGTGGTGCCTTGCACCATCAGCGTACTCATGCAGCGTCCTTATAGGCAGCCAGCGCCGCGTCGAGGCGCAGCCAATCGACCTCGGTGTCGGGCAGGCCGAAGCGCAGGCTGCTGTCGTGCACAAACAGGCGCAGCAGAATGCCGCGCTGGGCCATGAATTCGTGCATGCGTTCGGCATGCGGAGTGATCAACCATTGGAACAAGGCGCAGCCGCCCTGCGGTTCAAAGCCATGGCGTTGCAGCAACTCGAACAAGCGCCGGCCGGCCTCCAGGCACCGGGCGCGCTGGTGCGCGTGGCCGGCGGTGTCGCGCAGGCACGCTTGGCCAAGCACCCGCGTCGGCCCACTGACCGCCCACGGCCCGACCTGCTCGGCGAGCAACTTGAGCAGCCGGCGCTCGGCCAGCACAAAGCCCAGCCGTACACCCGCCAGGCCGAAAAACTTGCCGAACGAGCGCAGTACAATCAGGCCAACCTGATGGGCCTGGCTCGCCAGGCTCAATTGCGGGGTCACGTCCATAAACGCTTCGTCCACCACCAGCCAGCCGCCGCGCTGGGCCAGCCGCGTGTGCCAATCCAGCAGGCGCTGCGGGCTGAGGCTCAGACCGGTGGGGTTGTTGGGGTTGACCACCACCAGCACATCGAGGCCATCGAGGAAAAAGTCGACTTCCTGCTCCTGCACCTCACGCACCACGTAACCCGCGCGGCGCCAAGCTTCGGCGTGCTCGGCGTAGCACGGCGATAACACGCCGACCTTGCCCGCACGGCGCAGGCGTGGCAGCAACTGGATCGCCGCCTGGGAACCGGGCACCGGCAACACGTGCGCCGCGCCGTAATACTCGCCGGCGGCCTGCTCCAGGCCGTCGTCGGTTTCCGGCAGGCGCGCCCAAGCGCGTAGCGGTATCTCGGGGATCGGCCAGGGCCAGGGCGCAAGGCCGCTGGAGAGATCCAGCCAGTTGGCCTCGGCAATCCCGTATTGAACCGACGCTTTGCGCAGCCGACCACCGTGTTCAAGCATAGAATTGCGCCCCCGCGCATAGGATCAGCAGCCACAGCCAAACGCCGCGCTGCACCAGTTGCCAGCCTCGTTCGATTGAATCGGCATCCGCCGCCGGGCCTTCGCCCAATGGCGGGCGCTGGTGCAGCTCGCCGTGATAAATCGCCGCACCGCCCAATTCGACGCCCAGTGCGCCGGCCCCGGACGCCATCACCGGCCCCGCGTTGGGGCTGTCCCATGTCGGCCCCTGGGTACGCCAGCATTTGAGCGCCAGGGCGGTTTTGCCCAGCACCGCGTAGGTCAAGGCCACCAGGCGCGCAGGAATGTAGTTCAGTACGTCGTCGATTTTCGCCGCCGCCCAGCCAAAGCGTTCGAAGCGCTCATTGCGATAGCCCCACATGGCGTCGAGGGTATTGCTCAAACGGTAGAGCACCACCCCCGGTACGCCAGCGACCACGAACCAGAACAACGCGGCAAACACCGCATCACTGCCGTTTTCGAGCACCGATTCGGTGGCGGCACGGGCTACTTCGGTGCTGTCCAGCTCGCTGGTCTGGCGGCTCACCAGGTAACTCACCCGCGTGCGCGCTTCATCCAGGTCATCGCTGCGCAACGCCTGGGCGACAGGCAGTACATGTTCACCCAGGCTGCGCATGCCGAGGGCACAGTACAGCGCCAGAATCTCCAGCGCCCACCCGATATAGGGCGCCCACGACAGCGCGGTGGCCAGCAGCGTCAACGGCACCACGGCGATAAACCATGCCGTCACGCCATGGCTGCGCCAGCCACGGCCACCGCTATTGAAGCGTTGCTCGATGCGCCCGGCAAAATTGCCGAACGCCACCAGCGGATGCCGACGCCTGGGTTCACCCAGCAGCGCATCCAACGCCACCCCGGCGACACACAGCAAGGCCACACTCATTGACTCGCTCCCCACGTATTCTCATACAACATGTCTTTCAGCGGCCGCGGTTCGGCCCAGCCTTCGAGCTGCAACATCGGTGCCGGATAGAATTCGGCCACCGGCCCCAGGCACAGCACGGCCAGGGGTTTGGCGCCGGGCGGCAGGCCCAGCAGATCGGCCAGGGCCTGGGGGTCGAACAACGATACCCAGCCCATGCCCAGCCCTTCGACACGGGCAGCCAGCCATAGATTCTGGATCGCACAGGACAGCGAAGCCATGTCCATTTCCGGCAAGGTACGGCGGCCGAAAATGTGCCGCTCGCGATCATCCATCAACGCCGCCACCAGTACTTCAGCGCAGTCGTGAATGCCTTCGACCTTGAGCTTCATGAATTCATCGGAACGTTCGCCCAGGGCTTGGGCGGTGCGCACGCGCTCTTCTTCGACCACTTGCTGGATTTGCCCACGCAGGTGGCGGTCGCTGATGCGGATAAAACGCCACGGCTGCATCAAACCCACACTGGGTGCCTGATGCGCGGCCTGGAGCAGGCGATGAAGCAATTCGGGAGCCACCGTACCGCCGCTGAAGTGGCGCATGTCGCGGCGCTCGGCGATGGCGCGGTAGACGGCGTCGCGGTCGGCCGGGGCAAATGCGTTGTCGGTCATGGCCCTATCGAGGGCAAGCCCCCTCCCACATTGGGTGCAAACAAGGCGGCGACCGCTGATGGGTTCGACGGGAAATAAAAGTGCACATAAGAGGCTGTCATCCGCCCCTGTCGGTAAACCGCCTCGGCACCGCGCCCACCGTTAGGGCTCAGGCCACGGGCAATCGGCTGGCACTCGGTGCTGGTCAGGGAATGGTGATACGTGTGCCCACGCAACACGCCTTCCGGCAGTTCGACGCTTTGCAGGGCCAGGGCCGCGAGTTTCTTTTGCATCACCGCATCGCCCGGTAAAAGGCCGAGCAGTTCGGCACGGTTGCCGTCGACGTCGGTGAGCGAGTCCAGCAGGTAGAGCATGCCGCCGCATTCGGCGAGCAACGGCTTGCCGGCGGCGTGGTGGGCGCGGATGGCAGCGAGCATCGGGGTATTTTCCGACAGCGCCTGGTGGTGCAGTTCCGGGTAACCACCGGGCAGATAGAGGCTGTCGGCGTCGGGCAGTGCGTGATCATGGATCGGCGAAAAGAAGCTCAACTGAGCCCCCATCGCTCGCAGCAGGTCGAGGCTGGCGCCGTAGGTGAACGCGAAGGCTTCGTCACGGGCGACGGCGATGCGCACGCCCTTGAGCAATGGCTCCGCCTCGATCACCTGCGGTGCGGCGAAGGCCACCGGCGGCGGCAGCGCGACTTCGCAACTGCTGCCCAGGGCCTGGGCGGCGGCGTCCAGGCGCACATCGAGATCATTCAATTCGCTGGCCTGCACCAGCCCCAGGTGACGGCTGGGCAGCTCGATACCGGTCTCACGTGACAACGCGCCGTACCAGCGCAGGCCTTCGGTGAGGCTGCCTTCGAGCAACTGCGCATGGCGCAGCGTGCCGACGCGGTTGGCCAGTACCCCGGCAAACGGCAGGTCCGGCTGATAGCGCGCCAGGCCCAATGCCAGCGCGCCAAAGGTCTGGGCCATGGCGGTGCCGTCGATCACGCCCAACACCGGCACGCCGAAGTGCCGCGCCAGGTCGGCGCTGGACGGCGTGCCGTCGAACAGGCCCATCACGCCCTCGATCAGGATCAGGTCCGCCTCCCCCGCCGCTTCCCACAACAAGCGGCGACTTTCCTGCTCGCCCACCATCCACATGTCCAATTGATAAACCGGCGCACCGCTGGCGCGCTCATGGATCATCGGGTCCAGAAAGTCCGGGCCGCATTTGAACACGCGCACGTTGCGCCCCAGGTTGCGATGCAAACGGGCGAGCGCGGCGGTGACGGTGGTTTTGCCCTGGCCGGACGCCGGAGCGGCGATCAATACAGCCGGGCAATGACGGGGCGGGTTCACAGTTCGACGCCCTTCTGTGCCTTGATACCGGCCTGGAACGCATGCTTGAGCATGCCCATTTCAGTGACGGTGTCGCCCATTTCGATCAACTCGGGCTTGGCGCCACGGCCGGTGACGACCACGTGTTGCATCGGTGGGCGGGCTTGCAGGTCGCTCAGAACATGATCGAGGTCGAGGTAGCCATGCTTGAGGGCAATATTGAGCTCATCCAGCACCACCAGGCCAATGGACGGGTCTTGCAGTAATTGGCGCGACACGGCCCAGGCGGCTTCGGCGGCGGCAATATCGCGCTGCCGGTCCTGGGTTTCCCAAGTGAAGCCTTCGCCCATCACGTGAAAGCGCACTTGCTCGGGGAAACGGCGGAAAAACAATTCTTCGCCGGTACTGTTACGCCCCTTGATGAACTGCACCACGCCGCACTGCATGCCATGGCCCATGGCGCGGGCGAGCATGCCGAATGCCGAGCTGCTCTTGCCTTTGCCATTACCGGTGAGCACCAATAGCAAGCCGCATTCATTGGGTGAATTGGCGATGCGCTCGTCGATCACGGCTTTTTTGCGCAGCATGCGTGCCAGGTGGCGTTCATCGCGGTCGGGGGTATCGGTCATGGCAGCTCTCCGTTGGGGCTGAACAAAAACGGCGGGCAGGGAAAAGAAAAAACAGACAGCCAAGCATCGCCCACCGTGATGCTGTTGGATGATCCTGGCCGGTCTCCGGGCTCATGAGTGGCGTTCTGAAGCGAACAGGCCGACGCTGCGCCTTCCCATATCGCGAGCGATACAGTGGCTCAATGCAGGGTCTTGACTCATTTACCGTTGCGGGGGCAGCGCCGGAATTGCGGCGGCGCTGTGTATAAGCGCGCTCACTCACCGGCTTCCCTGTTTCACTCTGTCGACCCACGGGTCACAGAGCACCTGGAACAAGCGGCGAAGGTTAGTGGGTTGGAGGGCTAGCTGCAAGCGTCAAGCCTAAAGCTACAAGCAGGCATTGCGCCGTCTTGCAGCTTTAAGCGTGCAACGTGGCATTGATTCTAAGGATTACGCGCCAGATTGCCCGGCAATACGCGCTTGGCACTCAGGTAAGCATTCTGCCAATACGCTTTGGACAGGGTGTCCAGTTTCACCGTGCCACCGGTTTGCGGCGCATGGACAAAGCGACCTTCACCCACGTAGATCCCAGCATGGCTGACCTGCGAGCCACCACCGGTGGCGAAGAACAATAGGTCGCCGGTTTGCAGGTTCTGCTCGCTCACATCCTGGGCGCGCATCACGATCAGCTCGCGCGTGGTGCGTGGCAGGGAAATGCCGGCGGCGTCGCGGTAGACGAAGCCGATCAGACCGCTGCAATCAAAACCGGAGTCTGGCGTGTTACCGCCCCAGCGATAAGGCGTGCCGACCAGGCCCAGCGCACGAAAGAGCACGTCTTCGGCAGCAGGCGAAAAGTTCTGGGTGGAATAATTGAACACCGGCTTGGGCTTGACCGCGATGGGCGCGGGCGGCGGTGTGCGGCTGGCGCAGGCGCTGAGAAGCGCGGCGCAAACAATTAGAATCAGGCGGGCCGAGGTCGACATGTGCAGAACAATCCTGGTCTGGATGCGGCTTTCGCTGCCGAACGCTGAAAACCAGAACGCGCAAGCAAAGCTCGCGCGAACGGGTTACAACAATATCCAGGGATTCTAGCGCTTACGCGTCAAACTTCAAGTATCACTTTAAGTTTACTTACTGGCGGTAACCGTAGTCGGGGCCATGGCGAGT
>Ga0207650_10000183_pt1 | contig 72930 bp, 66 predicted proteins | sample KBSS63metaG_FD_184325 | JGI IMG/M metagenome (GOLD analysis project Ga0207650, IMG submission 184325) | Switchgrass rhizosphere microbial communities from Kellogg Biological Station, Michigan, USA - KBS S6-3 metaG (SPAdes) (version 2) | ecosystem: Host-associated > Plants > Roots > Rhizosphere...
CTGCGCAAGTTGATTGAGCAGACAGACGCTTGGGAAGTCGTGACCTTCGAAGATGCCAGCACCGCACCGATCTCTTACATGCGTCCCGTTGCGGCGGTGTAAGTAACAACTCTCTTTCTTTAGTTTTTAAAGGCTGCCTTCGGGTGGCCTTTTTTTATATCCATTTTTATGTGAGCACGTTTGCGAAGCCGGGTTAGAGCCCGTCCGCATCCACGATCCGATTGCGCCCCGTGTGTTTGGCCTCGTACAAGGCCTGATCGGCGCTGAGCAGCAAAGCCTCCAATGGCGTGCCACTACGCTTGTGCCAAGTGCTCATGCCAATACTCACGGTAATGGGGCGTTGATCCCCGGCCACCCGCGGCAAATGCTCGACGCTGCTGCGAATATGTTCGGCAATCAGCCAGGCGCCCTTGGCATCGGTGTTCGGCAACACCACCGCAAACTCTTCCCCGCCATACCGCGCCGCCAGGTCGGCAGGTCGGCGGATGTTGCTGCCGATCACCTGGGCAACTGTGCGCAAGGCTTCGTCGCCACCTTGATGGCCATGACGATCGTTGAACGCTTTGAAGTGGTCTACGTCGATCATCAGCAGCGTCAGCGGCTCCGTCGAGCGTTGGGCGCGGTCCCATTCCAGGCGCAGGCGCTCATCCAGGGTGCGACGATTGGCCAGGCCGGTCAGGGCGTCGGTGGCTGCCAGTTCTGACAGCACCCGTTCGGCGCGAAAGCGGCGCCGCAGTTCGCGACGCAACATCCAGGTAAGCCATAGCAAGCCGATACAGAGGATGCCGGTCGCGCCGCTGGTCAGCAGGGCCGCACGTCTCCAGGGGGCGAAAACATCGTCACTGGACAAGGCCACCACCACGATCAGCGGCAGCTCGCCAACGTTGGTGAAGGTGTACAGGCGCTCCTTGCCGCTGATGGCCGAGATCGCCTGAAAGCTGCCCATGCCTTCGCGCAGAATGCGTTTGAAATTCGGTCGATCGCTCAAGTCCTTGTCGATCATGTCGCGTTCGAGCAGTGGCTGCTGGGCCAGCAGGATGCCCCTGTTGTTGAGCAGGTTGACGCTGCTGCTGTTGCCGATCGTGAGGGTGCTGAACAACTGATCGAAATACGCCAGGCGCATGGTTGCCACCGCAACGCCGATAAACTCACCGTTGGGGCCTGATACGCGCCGGCTGAATGCCATGCGCCATACCTGCTCGCAGTCGCAATCAATCTTGAACGGCCGACTGATGAACAAGCCGGTCTGCGGCTCTCTCACATGCACCTGGAAATAGTCACGGTCGGCGAAGTTGCGGGGCGTAGGGTGCAGGGTCGAGGAGTCGGCGATGACAGTGCCATCGGCGTCCAGCAGCAACACTTCGCCTTTGAACGGCGCGGCGGTGGATAAATCAAATTGCACCAGGTGTTGAATGCTCGGCGTCACCTGGGCCAGGTCTTCGCGTTGTTTGGCGGCGATCAGCCCTTTGAGCGCCAGGTCGTAGAGTTCGACGTTGCGCAACACATCGGCATTGATCAACTGGGCGATGTTGGTGGTCGCGCGCGTGGCCGCCTGCAAGGTGCTGGCATGTTCGCGGATCAACAACGCCGCCACGATCACCACGATCAGGACGACGGTCAGGCCGCTGCCCAGAATCAATAGCAGCTCGGGGTGTGCAGTGCGGGGATGACGACGGCGTTGACTCATCGGGCGGACTTCAGCGGTGTGAATGCTGGCAGTTTAGTTCTACCCGACGAAAATTAAATAGCGGGTTAAAAAGAAAGATCGGCGCCTTAAAACACCGCTGACGGATAGACGACCCACTATGAAGGGCGAGTTGATCAGGCCGGCAGCGTAATGCCAAAGGTATTGCCGTGGCTGTCGCTGTGTACGAACACATCGCCGCCATGCATCAGCGCAATCGCCTTGACGATGGCCAGGCCCAGCCCGTGATTGGCGCCGCTGTTACTGCGCGAGGCGTCCACCCGATAGAAACGCTCGAACAGCCGCGGCAGGTGCTCGCTGGCAATCGCCTCGCCAGGGTTGGTCACGCCGATGGCTACCTGACGGTCCCGCACGACGATGTTGACTTCGATGACCTGCCCCGGCGCGGTGTGCTGCACCGCATTGCTCAGCAGGTTGATCAGCGCACGGCGCAGGTGGGCTTTTTCGATCTGTACCTGCGCATCGCCCTTGACCTGCACCCGCACCTGGGCGTCCTCAAGGATGAAGTCCAAATAGTCGAGGGTAGTTGCCACTTCATCGGCCAGGGAGCTTTCGATCAGTTTGGTGGCCTTGGTGCCCTGGTCGGCGCTGGCCAGAAACAACATGTCGTTGATAATCGAGCGCAGGCGTTCCAGCTCTTCCAGGTTGGATTCCAGCACCTCCAGGTAATGCTCGGCGGACCGCCCACGCGTCAGCGCCACTTGGGTCTGGCCGATCAGGTTGGTCAATGGCGAGCGCAGTTCATGGGCCACGTCGGCATTGAACGACTCAAGGCGCGAATACGCCTGCTCGACGCGGTCGAGGGTGGCGTTGAACGAGTTGACGAATTGCTTGAGCTCCGGCGGCAATGGCGACAGTTGCAGGCGCCCGGAGAGTTTGGGCGGCGCAAGTTTTTGCGCTTCCTCGGACAGTTTTTCCAGCGGCTTGAGACCGAGGCGCGAGACCCAGAAGCCCAGCAGCGCCGCCAGCACCACGCCGACCAACGCCAGGCTGACCAGCGCCACCAGTAAGTGATGTTGGGTCGCGCGGAAATTTTCGGTGTCGATGGCAATCATGAAGCGCAGTGGCGGGCGTTGCTCCTTGGCCGGGAACTGGCTTACCAGCACTTTGAAGGGGTAAGCGTAGCCGGGCAGGTGCAAGTCGCGTTTACCCGTGGCGCCTTGGGCGAAGGCTCGGATCTGCGCGTCCGGCTCACCGTATTCGTAGCTCGGGTCAGTGCTGACCACCCAGAAACGGATACGCTTGTCTTCCTCCCCCAGCAGCTTGAGCTTGGCCTTGATCTTCAGCCAATGCTCGGGCGTGCCGAAGCGATTGACCGATGACTCCAGCACGCTGTAGCGCGCGTCCAACTCCGCCCCCGGCAACAGGCCGAGGCCACGGTCCACCTGTTGATAGAGCGCGCCGCCGATCAACACAAAGATCAGCAGCGCCACCAAGGTGAACATGCCGCTCAGGCGCAGGGCGATGGAGTTAGTTGACACTGCGGTTCTCCAGCACGTAGCCCATGCCGCGGATGGTGTGCAGCAGCTTATGTTCGAACGGCCCGTCCAGCTTGGCGCGCAGGCGCTTGATCGCGACTTCGACCACGTTGGCGTCGCTGTCGAAATTGATGTCCCAGACCATCTCTGCAATCGCCGTTTTCGACAGGATTTCGCCCTGGCGCCGCGCCAGTACGCTGAGCAGCGAAAACTCTTTGGCGGTCAGGTCCAGGCGCACGCCGTTGCGGCTGGCCTTGCGGCTGATCAAGTCGATCCACAAGTCGGCAACCGTGACTTGCACCGGCTCGTGGCCGCCACTGCGCCGGGTCAGGGCTTGCAGGCGCGCCACCAGCTCCAGGAACGAAAACGGCTTGCCCAGGTAATCGTCGGCGCCTTCGCGCAGGCCGCGAATGCGGTCTTCCACGCGTTCACGGGCGGTGAGCATGATCACCGGCGTCTGCTTGCGCGCGCGCAAGGCTCGCAGCACGCCAAAGCCGTCGAGGCCGGGCAGCATCACATCGAGCACGATTACCGCGTAATCGTTTTCCAGCGCCAGGTGCAGGCCCTCGACGCCTTCGCGGGCCACGTCGACGGTGTAGCCCTGTTCCGTCAGGCCACGGTGCAGGTAGTCGGCGGTTTTTTCTTCATCTTCAACAATCAGGACGCGCATGACACCGCCTCAATCTGTGGTCGCCAACGCGAGCGTTGGTTTGGGTCGGTGGAAGAATTTTTCGAGGTACAAGTATATGACCGGCGTGGTGAATAGCGTCAGCGCCTGGCTTACCAGCAGGCCGCCGACCACCGCGATGCCCAACGGTTGGCGCAGTTCCGCGCCGGGGCCGCTGCCGAGCATCAGCGGCACCGCGCCGAGCAGGGCGGCGAGCGTGGTCATGATGATGGGGCGGAACCGCGTCACGCAGGCTTCATAAATCGCGTCCTGCGGCGCCAACCCGCGCACGCGCTGGGCTTCCAGGGCGAAGTCGATCATCAGGATGCCGTTCTTCTTGACGATGCCGATCAACAGCACCAGGCCGATCAGCGCCATGATCGAAAAGTCCTGGCCCATCAGCCACAGCATGATCAGCGCGCCCAAACCCGCCGAGGGCAAGGTGGAAATAATCGTCAGCGGGTGCACGAAGCTCTCGTACAACACCCCCAAAATAATGTAGACCGCCACCAGCGCCGCGAGGATCAGCCACGGCTGGCTGGCCAGCGAACTCTGGAACGCCTGGGCCGCGCCCTGGAAGTTGCCGATCAGGGTGGCCGGCATGCCGATGTCGTTCTTGGCCTGGTTGAGCATGATCACCGCATCGCCCAACGCCACGCCGGGCGCCAGGTTGAACGACAGGTTGGCGGCCGGGAACATACCGTCATGGCTGATGGACAACGGGCCCACGGTGGGCGGGTCGACCTTGGCCAACGCCGACAGCGGCACCATCTCGTTGGTGAGGGGCGAGCGCAGGTAGAAGTAGTTCAGGCTCTCGGCCTTGCCGCGTTGTTGGGTGTCCAGTTCCAGCACCACCTGGTATTGGTTGATCTCGGTCTGGAACTCGTTGATCTGGCGCTGGCCGAAGGCGTCGTAAAGGGCCTGGTCGACATCGGTGGCGGTCAGGCCGAAGCGGGCGGCGGCCTGCCGGTCGATGCTGATGTGGGTGATGCTGCCGCCCAGTTGCAGGTCGTTGGACAGGTCGCGAAACGCCGGGTTGGCGCGCAGTTTTTCGGTCAGGCGCTGGGTCCAGGTATTGAGCGTCGCGCCGTCGTTGCTCTTGAGCACATATTGGTACTGGGCGCGGCTGGGGCCGGAGCTGAGGTTGATGTCTTGCCCCGCGCGCAGGTACAGCACGATGCCAGGCACCTTTGCCAGTTTCGTACGGATGCGGTCGATGAATTGGCTGGCGGACACATCGCGATTACCGCGATCTTTCAACGCAATCCAGAAGCGGCCGTTGGCGATGGTCTGGTTGCTGCCGGTCACGCCCACCGAATGGGAAAACGCCTGCACCGCCGGGTCGTCCTGGATGATCTGGGCCAGGGCTTTGTGCTTGGCGACCATGTCCGGGTACGACACGTCGGCCGCCGCTTCGCTGGTGCCGAGTACAAAGCCGGTGTCTTGCACCGGAAAGAAACCCTTGGGGATAAACACGTAGCCGACCACGGCCAGGGCCAACGTCATGATGAAGAGCGCGGCCATGCTGCGTTGATGCGCCAGGGCACGGCGCAGGTTGCGTGCATAACCGGCCAGCAGGCGTTCGCTGAAGCCGGGTTTGTCGTGGCCGGGGTGAGTGGGCGCGCGCATGAACAGTGCGGCCAGGGTCGGCGCCAGGGTCAACGAGACCACCACCGAAATCAGGATGGTCGAGGTCGCCGTCAACGCAAATTCCTTGAACAAGCGCCCGACCACGCCGCCCATGAACAGCAGCGGGATAAAGGCCGCCACCAGCGAGAAGCTGATGGAGACCACGGTAAACCCGATCTCGCCGGCGCCCTTGATCGCCGCTTCGCGCTTGTCGAGCCCGGCCTCCAGGTGGCGATGGATGTTCTCCACCACCACGATGGCATCGTCCACCACAAAGCCCACGGCAATGACGATCGCCACCAGGGTCAGGTTATTCAGGCTGAAACCCATCAGGTACATCAGCGCAAAACTGGCCACCAGCGACACGCCGAGCACGCTGGACACAATCAGCGTCGCCGACAATTGGCGCAGGAACAACGCCATCACCGCCACCACCAGCAGAATCGCGATCAGCAGGGTCACTTCCACTTCATGCAGGGACGCGCGGATGGTCTTGGTGCGGTCGCTCAACACGCTGACCTGCACCGAGGCCGGCAACATGGCTTGCAGGCGCGGCAACTCGGCTTGAATGCGGTCCACGGTCTCGACGATATTCGCGCCGGGCTGGCGCGAAATCACCAGATTGACCCCCGGCGTGTCACCGGACCAGGCCTGTACGTAGGCGTTTTCCGAGCCGTTGATGACTTTGGCGATATCGCGCAATTGAACCGGTGCGCCATTTTTGTAGGACACGATCAGTTGGGCGTAGTCCTCGGGGTGAAACAGCTGATCGTTGGTCGAGAGCGTCGATACGCTGTTCTCGCCGTAGATGGCCCCCTTCGCCAGGTTGAGGCTCGATTGCTGGATGGCCAGGCGCACATCGGCGAGCGTCAGGCCAATGGCCGCGAGTTTATCGGGTGACGCCTGCACGCGGATCGCCGGGCGTTGCTGGCCGGTGATGTTGATCTGCCCCACACCGTCGATCTGGCTGATCTGCCGGGCGAGCAGGGTTTCCACGTAGTCGCTCAGTTCGGTGCTGGGCATGCTGTCGGAGCTGACGCTGAGGATCAGCACCGGGCTGTCCGCCGGGTTGACCTTCTTCCAGGTCGGCAGGCTCGGCATGTCGCTGGGCAGTTTGCCGGCTGCGGTGTTGATGGCCGCCTGCACTTCTTGCGCGGCGGTGTCGATGCTCTTGTTGAGGGTAAATTGCAGGGTCAAGAGGCTGGAGCCCAAGGCGCTGCTGGAGGTCATTTGGGTGACGCCGGGGATGGCGCTGAATTGCACCTCCAAAGGCGTGGCCACCGAGGAGGCCATGGTGTCGGGGCTGGCTCCGGGCAATTGTGCGGTCACCTGGATGGTCGGAAATTCCGCCTCGGGCAGTGGCGCGATGGCCAGTCGGGGGAAGGCAATCATCCCGAGCAGCACCAGGGCGAAGGTCAGCAGCAGGGTGGCGACCGGGTGGTCGACACACCATGCCGATGGCGAGCGACTCACGGCTGCACCTTGGCGTCGACCGTCTGGATCAATTGCGGCGGCTCTTTGAGCACCTCCACTTGCGCGCCGGCCTTGAGCCGCGACTGGCCATCGCTGACTAGCACGTCACCGGCCTGTACCCCTTTGATGATGTTGATGTCGCTGTCTTGATAGGCCACTTGCACCGGTACTGCCTCGACCTTGTCGCCTTTGACCCGGTACACGAAGTGCGAGTCCAGGCCGCGTTGCACCACGGTTGGCGGCACCACCAGGGCGTTTTTGTCGAGGGCGGTCTGGATCTTGATGGTCACCAGTTGCCCCGGCCACAGGCGTTGCGACGCGTTGTTGAACGTTGCCTTGGCGCGCAGGGTACCGGTGGTTGAGCTGACCTGGTTGTCGATCAGGCTCAAGTGGCCTTCAGCGAGCAAGTCGCCGGTCCGGCCGTCGGTGTCGGCGCCCAGGTAAGCGTCGACACGGGCTTGGGTGGGGGCGGCGAGCAGGCCTTGCAGGGTGGGCAGCATCTGTTGCGGCAGGGAGAACTCGACGGCAATCGGGTCGATCTGAGTCACCGAAAACAGGCCTTGGGTATCGCTGGTCCGCAGGAAATTACCTTCATCCACATTGCGGATGCCGACGCGGCCACTGACCGGCGAGCGAATCTGAGTGTAGGAAAGCTGTACCTGAGCCGAATCAATCGCCGCCTGGTTGCCCTGGGCGGTCGCCTTCAACTGGTTGACCAGGGCTTGTTGCTGGTCATAGGTCTGCCTGGACACGCCATCGTCCACGCTCAGTTCCTTGTAGCGCTTGAGGTTGACCAGTGCCACTTGCAGTTGTGCCTGGCTCTCACCCAGTTGCGCCCTGGCCTGGTCGAGGCTGGCGCGGATCGAGCGATCATCGATTCTGGCCAGGAGGTCGCCGGCCTTGACCCATTGCCCTTCCTTGACCAGCAACTGGGTGAGGATGCCGTCGACCTGCGGACGAATCACCACGCTGTGCAGCGATAACACGGTGCCGATACCGCTGACAAACCGCGGGACATCCTGTTGCGCCACGCTCACCACCCGTACCGGAGTCGCCGTGGGCGCCGCCAGTTTGGCCTTGGCCGGGCGGTTCAGCGCCCATGCCGCAACCGCCGTTACCACAAGTACACCCACGATCAAGGCGGTTTTTGGTCGAATCTGCATGGATGAGGCGCCGGGGACAAAGGATGGGGAGAGTGAGCGGTCTTTATAAGCCTGTGATCCGGTCAGCACGGTGACTACTAACTGACAGCGCTGTCAGCAAACGCTGGACCATTCGTACAGGCGGTGGTTAAAGATCCGAAGCGCGCAGGTATACTGCGTGCCAGTGCGGCCCGCAAGTCGGCCCCGCCTCATTTTTTGCACGCTCCGGAGCTTCCATGACTTCCCCGACACAACCTCCTGTTGAAGCGGCCGACATCGTCGATCCGGCCAGCGCCGATGGCGTTGAAAAAGCCGAGATCCCGGCGTTCAAGTTTCCGTTCAAACCGGGTGAACTGGCTGGCGCCAAGCAGGCGGCCCAGCCTTGGTACAAGAACGGCGCCAAGAACGGTCACACCAAGTCGCCGGGCATGGCGCCGCCGGGTACACGCCGCTCCATGGGTAAACGCTGAGGTTAAATAGTCGTACGCTGCATCGACTCTTGCCTACAAAACCTGCTGAGATTTCTGATTGTAGGCCTACGTCCGTTTCTTGAAAGCTTGCACAGCCCTTGCTGTCCCGCACGGTTTACCGAGCGGGTGTGGCGAGGCTGCTCTTTTCGGAAAAGGACGTTTCCCGTGGCCCTGATACACATCTGTGTAATGCTTGCCCTGATGTTCTCGGTGGATACCGTGGCGGCCGGCGACTCACCCCGACGCGAAATCCGTTTTGGCGTTGCCGCGCAATTCCCCCCCTTTCAGAGCCGCAACCCGCAAGGGCAGTTGGTAGGCCTGAACATCGAGCTGGGCAACGCGTTGTGCGAGCAGTTGAATGTGCGCTGCACCTGGGTCGACCAGGTGATTGTCGAGGACTTCCGCGCCCTGGAATCCAGGCATTTGGACGCGATCATGGGCATGGCGCCTACCTCGAAACGGCGTCGCTGGGCGAGTTTCACCGATAACCTCTACCCCTTCACCACGCGCCTGGTGGCGCGCAAGACATCGGGCCTGTTGCCCAACGTGCAATCCCTCGAGGGCAAGCGGGTGGGCGTATTGCTGGGCAGTAACCGCGCGACGTTCGTTCTTGCGAAATGGGCGCCGAGAGGGGTTGTCATCAAATGCTTCTGGCTCAATGACGACCTGGTGCGCAGCCTGGTGGCGGGCGAAATCGATGCAACCCTGCAAGGCACCGTGGAAATACGTGAAGCCTTGCTCGACAAGCCCGAGGGCAAGGAATTCGACTTCCTGGGCCCCGCCGTTTCGGCTGCGTTGTTGGGCGATGGCGTGGCAATCGCGGTGCGCAAGCCCGATATCGCCTTGCGCGACGCGCTCAACCGCGCCCTTGAACAACTGATCCGCAATGGCGAGTACCAAAGGATCATCAAGCCCTACCGCCTGGACGCGCCCGTTGCGATGCCCTGAGTTCAGGCAGCCCTGAGCGGGATAAACGCATAATTGGCCGGTACTTCGGTGGCAATCTGCGCTCCCGCATCCAGCAACTGTTCGGCGATATCCATGCCGGACACATGAAATACCCACTCGTTGGCCACGCACGGTTGGTCGCCCGCCCGCTCAAGCGCCTGGGCAAACGCGCCCATGTCCGGCAGGTATGCGGTAAACCCATCGCCCTTGAGTGCGGTGGTGCGTATGCCCAGCAACGCGCACACCGCTTCTTTGGTCTGCACGTCGTCGCGGTCGGCCTGGCGCGAGCGGCCGATCAGCTCGGCCAATTCCAGGTCGACCAACTCGCCACCCACGATCAGCGCAGGGCCCTGTTCCCAGGATTGCGGTGGGCACTCCTTGGCGGCGGGGTTGAGCGGGATGTGCGGGTTGATCTCCATGGGATAAATGCGGCATACCAACGGGCGGCGTTCATAGATGCGGCACAGGTTGTCTGCGTCAAGATTCCGGCAGCGCCCGGCGTTGTAGGCGGCAAAGGTGATCGCCACGAACGCCTCGGTGCTGCCGCTGGGCACCCTCACCGAACGGCGCTCGGCGTGCTCGTGTTGTTGCAGCGCCAAGCCCAGGCCATTGCCGAGGAAACCCTCCACCAGCACGATGACGTTACCGCCGTCCGCCGCCCACATACGGGCTTCGTCGAGGGTCAGGGGCACATGGTGGTCGCTGCAGCATTTGCCGCAGCCGACACAGGAAAAGTGGGTATTCATCGCGGATCTGTCACCAGGCTAGGTCAGGGGGGACGCAGGAACGGTGACGGGTTTTTACCTCTTGGCACCGTTGCAGTGCTCTGGAAGCAAGTTATGCGCCAGCACCTTTCAGTCTTCGCTGAGCACATCCCGCAACACCAACACCATGCCCGCACTTTCATACAGCCGCCGGGCACGCAGGTTGCTCTCCACTACCTTGAGGTCGACGTAAGCTTCGCCGCGTTGTTTGAACACCTGGAAGCTGTGCAGCAACAGCGCGCGGCCCAACCCCTGGCCCTGGGCACACGGGTGCACAGCGAGGTTTTTGATAAAGGCGCTGGTCCAGCATTGGGCCACGCCGAGGATGCCCTGGTCGTTGCTGGCCACCAGGCACAACGCAGGGTCGAACTCCGCATCGGTCACGAACTGCTGCTGCCAGGCCGACAGATGGGGAACGCGGCCGCCGCCCTGGTTCTGGGTCATGCTCAACACCGCGTGAATCGCCGGGGCCAGGTCGTCGCGGTAGTGGTCCAGCCGCGTACAGGCCGGCCACTGTGGCGCGGGCAGGCTGCCGCGCAGGTCGCGGCGCAGCAGCTGGAAGTACTCAGGCACCGCTTACAGGCCCCTGTCGGCCACGTCTTTGGCGGCCACGACCAGGCACTTGGTCAGTTCCGGCGAGGAGAATTTGGTCAGCACTGAGTTGGCCCCGGCCAGGCGGGCTTTTTCGCTGTTCATCGCGCTGTCCAGGGAGGTGTGCAGCAGCACGTACAGGTCTTTGAAGTCCGGCGTTTCGCGCAAGGTGCGGGTGAGGGCGTAACCGTCCATTTCGGACATCTCGATGTCCGACACCACCACGTTGATCTGCGCAGCCGTGCCTTGCAGCTCCAGCAGCACGTCGATGGCTTCCTTGGCGCTGCGCGCGGTGTGGCAGGTCAGGCCGAGGTTGCGCAAGGTGTGCACCGATTGCTGCAGGGCGACCTGGCTGTCATCCACTACCAGAATCCGTGCGTTGCCGAGCACTTCGGCTTCTTCCATGGTCAGGTCGGTGGGCGCCGTTTCAATCGGCGCCGGCGCGATACCGTGGATGACTTTTTCAATATCCAGCACTTGTACCAAGCCGCCTTCCACTTGAGTGACCCCGGTGATAAACGCACGGTTGCCGCCGGAACCGTAGGGCGGCGGGCGGATGTCGGTGGTCAGGCAATGCACGATCTTGCTCACCGCTTGCACGTGCAGGCCTTGTTTGGAACGGCTTACGTCCGTGACGATCAGGCAGCCGCCATCCGGGTCTTCCAGGGGCATTTCGCCCAGGGCACGGCTCAGGTCGATCACCGCCAACGAGTTACCGCGCAGCGTGGCGATGCCTTTGACGTGGGGGTGCGACTCCGGCAGCTTGGTCAGCGGCGGGCAAGGGATAATCTCGCTGACTTTCAGCAGGTTGATGGCCATCAGCTTGCCGCTGCGCAAGGTAAAGAGCAGAAGCGAGAGTGAGTCTGCGCGGGCTTTGGTGGTGGACATAAAAACCTTCTGTGGATCAGGGATGACGATCTTCTATGGAAGGGTATCGACTTGGGAGGGCCAGGCTTTAACCGGATTTTCCGTCGGGCTGGCCCCCTCCCACACTGAGTGTGTGTCAGCCCTTCCAGACTTGCGGGTTCACCAGGTCCTGCGGGCGCTGGCCGAGCAAGGCGCTGCGCAGGTTGTCCAGGGCACGGTTGGCCATGGCTTCGCGGGTTTCATGGGTGGCCGAGCCGATATGCGGCAAGGTCACGGCATTGCTCAGTTGGAACAGCGGCGACTCGGCCAAGGGTTCCTGCTCATACACATCCAGCCCGGCGCCACGGATGGTCTGGTTTTGCAGGGCCTTGATCAGCGCCGGCTCGTCCACCACCGGACCACGGGAGATATTCACCAGGATCGCGCCGGGCTTCATCAGCTCCAATTCGCGGGTGCTGATCAGGTGACGGGTCTTGTCGCTGAGCGGGACGACCAGGCAGACGAAATCCGCCTCGGCCAGCAACTGGTCCAGGCTGCGCCACTGCGCGCCCAGTTCCTGCTCAAGCGCGGCCTTGCGGCTGTTGCCGCTGTACAGAATCGGCATGTTGAAGCCCAGGCGCCCACGACGGGCGACGGCCGCGCCGATATTGCCCATGCCGACAATGCCCAGTGTCTTGCCGTGCACATCGCAGCCAAACAACGGCGCGCCGACGCTGGCTTTCCATTGGCCGGCCTTGGTCCATGCGTCCAGCTCGGCCACACGGCGCGCGCTGCTCATCAGCAGGGCGAAGGCCAGGTCGGCGGTGCTTTCGGTGAGTACATCGGGGGTGTTGGTGAGCATGATCCCGCGCTCATTGAAGTACGGCAGGTCGTAGTTGTCGTAGCCCACCGACACGCTGGACACCACTTCAAGCTTGCCCGCGCCGTCGAGCTGCGCCCGGCCCAGCTTGCGGCCAACGCCAATCAGGCCGTGGGCGTGGGGCAGGGCTTCGTTGAACTGCGCGTTGATGTCCCCCAGCTTGGGGTTGGGCGCGATCACCTCGAAATCCTGTTGCAGGCGTTCGATCATTGGCGGGGTGATGCGGCTGAAGGCGAGGACAGTCTTTTTCATGGCAGGCGGGCTCATCGACTACGGAAGAATGCCAAGCACGCTAACATTCCCGCCGGCAATTGTCAGGGCGCTCCTGCCACATTGACCCTGTGGTGTTTGTTGGCAATCAGTTCGACAACCGCGCGCCGCCCAAACTGCCACTCAACTCATAGGCCACCAACTCGGCCTGATGTGCCGCGAGAATCTCCGGCAACGAACCGCGCAGGTATTCCACCCACGTCTTGATCTTCGCATCCAGGTACTGGCGCGACGGGTAGATGGCGTACAGGTTCAGTTCCTGGGAACGGTAGTTGGGCATCACCCGCACCAACGTGCCATTGCGCAGGCCTTCGATGGCGGCATACACCGGCAACAGGCCGACGCCCATGCCGCTGGTGATCGCGGTTTTCATCGCGTCCGCCGAGTTCACCAAAAACGGCGAGGTGTTGATCGCCACGCTTTCCTGGCCTTCGGGGCCGTTGAAGGTCCACTTGTCCAGTTGGACCACCGGGCTGACCAGGCGCAGGCACGCGTGGTTGAGCAGATCGCTGGGGCGGTGGGCGCAGCCTTTGGCCTTGACGTAGTCCGGCGAGGCACAGGCGATGCTGTAGGTGATGCCCAGGCGTTGGGAGACGAAACCCGAATCCGGCAGTTCGCTGGCCAGCACGATGGACACGTCGTAGCCCTCGTCGAGCAGGTCGGGCACGCGGTTGGCCAGGGTCAGGTCGAAGGTCACGTCCGGGTGGGTACGGCGGTAACGGGCGATGGCGTCGATCACAAAGTGCTGGCCGATGCCGGTCATGGTGTGCACTTTCAACTGCCCGGCGGGGCGTGCGTGGGCATCGCTGGCCTCGGCTTCGGCTTCTTCGACATAGGCGAGGATCTGCTCACAGCGCAGCAGGTAGCGTTTACCCGCTTCGGTGAGGGCAATGCGCCGGGTGGTGCGGTTGAGCAAGCGGGTTTGCAGGTGGGCCTCCAGATTGGAAACCGCGCGCGAGACGTTGGCCGTGGTGGTGTCCAGTTGCGCGGCGGCGGCGGTGAAGCTGCCGGCGTCGGCCACACAACTGAAGGCGCGCATGTTTTGCAAGGTGTCCATGGAGTGTTCTCTGGGGAGATGCCAAATTGTGACAGAAAGTTACGTCGACCAGTGATCCCTACCAATGGATTATCGCCTTAACGGTAACAAAGAATCACAGGAATGCCCGCTTATCGTCCCCCATGGCGCCGCCTAGAATTGCGCCACCTACCGTGCATCACCACCTCAGGAATTCGCTTGCCGTGCCGCCTCGCATCAGCAGAGAGCTGAAGACTCTCAGTGTTTGGGCTTTATCGTTAGCTATCAGCGGCTGCATCGGAACCGGAGGAATCGCCCCCCAAGGCCAGGCCCTGAATGCCAATACCCTGGCCACCGACGAGGCCATCCAGAGCGCGGCCCGGGATGCCCATTGGCCCACCGCGCACTGGTGGCACGCGTACGGCGACCCGCAACTCGACCGCTGGGTCGAACTGGCCACCCGCGGCAGCCCGAGCATGGCCATGGCCGCCGCGCGGGTGCGTGAAGCGCGGGCCATGGCCGGGGTTGCCGAGTCGGCCGAGTCGTTGCAGATCAATAGCGACACCACTCTCAAGCGCCACAACTGGCCGAAGGATCAGTTCTACGGCCCCGGCGAGTTGAGCGGCGCCAACACCTGGGACAACAATTCGTCGTTGGGCCTGAGCTACGCCCTCGACCTGTGGGGCCGCGAACGCAACGCCACCGAGCGGGCCGTGGACCTGGCGCACATGAGCGTCGCCGAGGCGCGCCAGGCCCAGCTCGAACTGCAGAACAACGTGGTGCGCGCCTATATCCAGCTGTCGTTGCACTACGCCAACCGCGATATCGTCGCCGCGACCCTGGCCCAGCAACAGCAGATCCTCGAGCTGGCCAACAAACGCCTGGACGCCGGCATCGGCACGCATTTCGACGTGAGCCAGGCCGAAACGCCATTGCCCGAAACCCATCGCCAACTGGACGCCCTCGACGAGGAAATCGCCCTGAGCCGTAACCAGTTGGCCGCATTGGCGGGCAAAGGGCCGGGCGAGGGCGCGCAGTTGCAACGCCCGAGCCTGTCTCTGGCCGCGCCGTTGAAACTGCCATCGACCCTGCCCGCGCAATTGCTCGGCCAGCGCCCGGACGTGGTCGCCGGCCGCTGGCAAGTGGCGGCCCAGGCGCGTGGCATCGACGTGGCACAGGCGAGCTTCTACCCCAACGTCGACCTGGTCGGCAGCCTTGGCTACGTGGCCACCGGCGGCGGCATGCTGGCGTTTCTGGCCGGCAAGAAATTCAATTACAGCGTCGGCCCGGCGCTCACCTTGCCGATCTTCGACGGTGGCCGCCTGCGTGCCGAGCTGGGTGAAGCCAGCGCCGGCTATGACCTCGCCGTGGCGCGTTACAACCAGACCCTGGTCAATGCGCTCAAGGGCATCAGCGACCAGTTGATCCGCCGCGAATCCATGGACAAGCAATCGTCATTCGCCGCGCAGTCGGTGGCTTCGGCGCAGAAAACCTATGACATCGCGATGATCGCCTACCAGCGCGGCCTCACCGATTACCTGAATGTGCTCAACGCCCAGACCCTGCTGTTTCGCCAGCAGCAGATCGAGCAGCAGGTACAGGCGGCGCGCCTGAGCGCCCATGCCGAACTGGTGACCGCCCTGGGCGGCGGCCTCGACGCTGGCAAGGACATACCCCAAGACGCCCAGGCTCTCCCCGGCAAAACCCCGGCGGCGCTGGCCGTGTTCGACCACTGAGTAGGTTGCGATGACTCCCTTGCCTGCACCGCTGCGCTGGTTGCATTCCCTTGAATGGCGCCGTGGCTTCTTCGACTGGGCACGCAGCGACGGCGTGACCTGGGTGTATATCTTCAAGGTGCTGATCGCGGCGTTTCTTACCCTGTGGCTGGCCATGCGCCTGGAGCTGCCGCAACCACGCACCGCCATGATCACGGTGTTTATCGTGATGCAGCCGCAAAGCGGCCAAGTGTTCGCCAAGAGTTTTTATCGCTTGCTCGGCACCCTGGCGGGCTCGGCGGTGATGGTGTTGCTGATCGCCTTGTTTGCGCAGAACACCGAATTGTTCCTGGGCGCGCTGGCGATCTGGGTGGGCATTTGCACCGCCGGTGCCACGCGTAACCGCAACTTTCGTGCCTATGGGTTTGTGCTGGCCGGCTATACGGCCGCGATGGTCGGTTTGCCGGCGCTGGCGCACCCCGACGGCGCGTTCATGGCGGCAGTGTGGCGCGTGCTGGAAATCTCCCTGGGGATTGTTTGCTCGACGCTGGTCAGCGCGGCGATCCTGCCGCAGACCGCCAGCGCCGCCATGCGCAATGCCTTGTACCAGCGCTTCGGCGTGTTCGCGTTGTTTGTCACCGACGGCCTGCGCGGTCGTAGCCGGCGTGAAGAATTCGAGGCCGGCAACGTGCGGTTTATCGCCCAAGCCGTGGGCCTGGAAGGGCTGCGCAGCATCACCGTGTTTGAAGACCCGCACATGCGTCGGCGCAATGGGCGGCTCAGTCGCCTCAACAGCGAATTCATGAGCATCACGACGCGCTTCAACGCCCTGCACCAACTGTTGGAGCGGCTGCGCACCGACGCCGCCGATCATGTGGTCGTCGCGATCAAACCCGGCTTGCAAGACCTCGCCGAAGTGCTTGACGGTTTTTCCGGCCGCGCGCTCACAAGCCCTGATGCCGCACGGCTGGTTAACCAGCTCAGCGCTTATAAAGACGGCCTGCCCGCCACGGTGCGCAGTCTGCGCGCGGCGTTCCAGCAGGGCCACCCGAGCGAAGCCGAGCAACTGGATTTTCATACCGCCTACGAGTTGCTGTACCGCTTTGTCGATGACCTGCACAACTACGCGCAAACCCACGCCTCACTGGCCGATCACTCCCATGCGCGGGAAGACTGGGACGAACCCTACACCCCGAAAACCAACTGGCTGGCCTGTGCCGCTTCGGGCGTCCGCGCCTCCTTTATCCTCATCGTGCTCGGCAGTTACTGGGTGGCGACGGCCTGGCCCAGCGGCGCCACCATGACGTTGATCGCCGCCGCCACGGTCGGCTTGTCCGCCGCCACGCCCAACCCCAAGCGCATGGCGTTCCAGATGGCCTGCGGCACCTTGATCGGTGCGCTGGTGGGCTTTGTCGAGATGTTCTTCGTGTTCCCGTTAATCGACGGCTTCGCGTTGCTGTGCGTGATGCTCGCGCCGGTGATCGTCCTCGGTGCTTTCCTGGCGTCGCGCCCGCAATACGCGGGCGTCGGCGTGGGCCTGTTGATCTTCTTCAGCACCGGCTCGGTGCCGGACAACCTCACGGTCTACAACCCCTACACCTTCATCAACGACTACATCGCCATGGTCATCGGCATGCTGGTGTGCGCGGCCGCCGGCGCGATCATCCTGCCGCCCAACAGCCGCTGGTTGTGGCGCCGCCTGGAGCAGGACCTGCGCGAGCAAGTGGTGTACGCGATCAGCGGCAAGCTCAAGGGCCTGACGTCGAGTTTCGAGAGCCGTACCCGTGACTTGCTGCACCAGGCCTACGGCCTCGCCGTCGGCCAGCCGCACGTGCAACGCGACCTGCTGCGCTGGATGTTCGTGGTGCTCGAAGTCGGCCACGCGATCATCGAGTTGCGCAAGGAACAGGCGATTTTGCCGGTGCACCCGGCGTATGCCGAATCCCAGCCGTGGCGCCAGGCGATCCGCGTGATGGGCCGTTCGCTGGTGCGGCTGTTCCTGCAGCCCAGCGCCAGCAACCTGGAGCGTGGGCTGATCGCCGTCGACCATGCGATCAGCCGCGTGCAGGCCACCGACGAACCCTTCGCCCCGCATTTCGACACCTCGGCCCTGCGTCGGGTGAAGAGCTACCTGCACTTTATCCGCACCTCGTTGCTCGACCCGCAATCGCCGTTGGCGGCCCTCAAAGGAGCCCCGCATGCCCCGTGAAATCGCGTTCCACGGCCTGTACATGCCGACCATGACCCTGATGTTTTTGATTGCCGCCGTGCTGGCCTGGGCGCTGGACCGCTTCCTGGCCGGGTTCGACCTGTACCGTTTTTTCTGGCACCCGGCGTTGCTGCGCCTGAGCCTGTTCGTTTGCCTGTTCGGCGCTTTGGCGCTGAGCGTCTACCGTTGAGAATGCCCCGATGAAAAAGTTTTTCAGCCTGCTCGCCACCTTGCTGGTGTTGGCATTGGCGCTCTGGATTGGCCGCACGCTGTGGGTGCACTACATGCAGACCCCCTGGACCCGCGACGGCCGCGTGCGCGCCGACATCATCAACGTGGCGGCCGACGTCACAGGCGTCGTGGTCGACGTGCCGGTGCGCGACAACCAGTTGGTTAAAAAAGGCGACCTGCTGATGCAGATCGACCCCGAGCACTACCGCATCGCCGTCAAACAGGCGCAAGCGCTGGTGGCGTCGCGCAAAGCCACCTGGGAAATGCGCAAACTCAACGCCCACCGCCGCGCCGACCTCGATGCCCTGGTGATCTCCAGGGAAAACCGCGACGACGCGAGCAACATCGCCGACTCGGCCCAGGCGGATTACCAGCACGCACTGGCCCAGTTGGAAGCCGCCGAACTCAACCTGAAACGCACGCAAGTGCTGGCGGCGGTAGACGGCTATGTCACCAACCTCAACGTGCATCGCGGCGACTATGCGCGCATCGGCGAAGCCAAGATGGCCGTGGTGGATATGAACTCGTTCTGGGTCTATGGCTTCTTTGAAGAGACCAAGTTGCCCCATGTGAAGGTCGGCGATAAAGCCGATATGCAGTTGATGAGCGGCGAGACCCTCAAAGGCCATGTGGAAAGCATCTCGCGGGGTATTTATGACCGCGATAACCCCGAGAGCCGGGAGCTGATCGCCGACGTGAACCCGACCTTCAACTGGGTGAGATTGGCCCAGCGGGTGCCGGTGCGGATTCATATTGATGAGGTACCGGAAGGGGTATTGCTGGCGGCGGGGATTACTTGCACGGTGATCGTTGACCAGGCGCAAAACTAAAATGTGGGAGGGGGCTTGCTCCCGATAGCAGGGGTTCAGTCAATGCATGTGTCGACTGAAAACCGCTATCGGGAGCAAGTCGAATCGTCGCACCGCCCCTCCCACCTTTGACCGTGTTATGCCTTGATAAAGGTTTCGTGCAAATGACGCCAGAGCAGCGCGCCACTGGCCTGTTTTTCGAACACCACGGTGGCACGTCGATCGGTCTGCGTGCCGCTGTCATCCACCTGATGTTCGCGGTACGTCACCGTGGCTCCACGCGCATGCCTGTCGATGCCGGCCATCTCACTCAAAGTGATTTTCAACCCCGGGCGCATGCCGCCCAGCCGAGTGAACAGGGCGTTCACCCCAGCCGTGTTGACCCGCGTGCCGGTGGCGGGGGCGACCATGCTGAATTCCGGCGAGAAGCGCGCCAGCAAATTCTGCAGGGTGCCCTCAGGCGCAACGCCGGCAAACCATTGCTCGATCTCGACGTGGGTCTGGATTACTTCTTCGAAAAAGTCGGTGTAGTCGATCATTTACAAACTCCCATTCAAACCAAAACGTTTCTTCAACACCTTCTCCAGCAACCCCTTGGGCAACAACGCCGCCATCCACGGCAACGCCCGGCTGCCATTACCCGAACGCAACAGCCGTGGCGGCTGTGCCTGTTGCACGGCCTTGAGCACATCCGCCGCAAACACACTGGCTGGCGTCGGCTTGTCCTGTGACGCCTGGCTGCGTGCCCGAATACCTTCGCGCAACGGCCACCACGGCGATTGCTCGTTGATCAACAATTCGGCCTGGGCGCCGGCGTTTTTCGCGAAGCTTGTATTAATGGCTCCGGGCTGGACTTCCATGACTCGAATCCCAAACGGCGCCAGTTCCATGCGCAATGCGTCGCTCAACGCATGCACCGCCGCTTTGGAGGCGCAGTAGGCACCGGCAAATGGCGTCACCAGCACCCCGGAAACGCTGCCTATATTCACCACCAGGCCTTTGCCGCGACGCAGTGCGGGAAAGAACGCCTGGGTCACGCCGACGATGGAAAACACGTTGGTCTCGAATTGGCGCTGCATCGCCTCGGTGCCGCCGTCGAGCAACGGGCCCATGGCGCCGTAGCCGGCGTTGTTGATCAGCACATCCAGCTCGCCCCATTGTTCGGCCAGGCGTTGCAGGGCAGTGTCGTCGTTGACGTCCAGTTGCACGGCGTTGAAGCCCGCGGCACTCAGGTCGGCAACGTCGTCGGGGCGGCGGGCGCTGGCCCATACCTCATAGCCCGCCCCCTTGAAGGCATCGGCCAAAGCGCGGCCGATGCCGCTGGAGCAACCGGTGATGAGTACGTTGGGCATGGCTCAATCCTTTGTCAGTCCGAGAAACTGCCTTGCAGGTGCTCGGCGCGAAATTCCAGGGTTTGCGGGCGGTAGCCGGGGCGCAGCGGTGGGGTGGGCAGGCAGTCGTCCCAGGTGGCGCCGGCCTGCAACTCGCCGGGGCCGCGATAGCGCGGTGCGGCGTAGACGTTGTCGGCCAGGTTGACCGTATCGCCGGGTGCGTAGGCGGCGACGCGCCAGCGCAATTCGGTGAGCGGCACGTCGTTGCCGTTGTTCAGGGTCAGTTTCAGCGGGCGGTCGGCGGGGCATTCCTGTGGCGCGTAGGTGATGCGCAATTCCAGGCGCGCCAGCTGCGAGGCTTCGCGGTTGTCCAGCCATACCACCCAGACGGCCACGCAACCCAGGCCCGCCAAGGCTGCGAGGGAAACCGGCAGGGCCCTGGCCGGGTAGCGCAGCAGCAGGATCAGCCAGGTAATGATCAGTAGAACGCCGAAGAACATGGAGACCGCCTCGAATAGGGAACGAGCATCCTAACTTAAGCTTAGGTGGGATTGGTTACCTTGAGAGGGGGGGTGATTGGGCTGACGCCATCGGGAGCAAGCCCCCTCCCACACTAAAATTGTGAATACATTCGAATGTGGGAGGGGGCTTGCTCCCGATGACTTACTTACTGAGCAGCAGAATCTGCCTGCAAACCATCAATTGAAGCCTCAACCAAGGCCAAGCCGGTTTCCGCCAATTGCAGGCTGGCCCAGTTCAGGTAGCTCTGGTGTTCGGTGCACAGGTCTTGAGCCGCCAAGGTAAGGACTCGGGCAGTGCCCAGTACATAGCTGGCATGTTCCAGTGCATGTTCGATGGGGATGTCGGGTTGTACGCGAAACAGTGGTATTTCACTGCGCTCGCAGGGGCCGAAGGGGGTGGGGCGGGTGGTTTGTTTGGGCATTGTCTTGCTCCTTGAGAAAAAGAAGCTGCCTCTGATCGCCGTCAAACGATTGGGTGGCAACTGTGCGCAGGTTGACGGACCGGTCTCAAGAACCCGGCGCACCCGAAGGTGCCCCACGCACAGTCGCCATAACGCTGTGCTGCGGGCACATGAGTGCACGAGCAAAGTAAAGGGACTATGCATCTTGAGAACAGCGAGGCCGTCAAACCTCATCACGAATGAGTCGTGACAGGCGCGAGGATAGGCAGGATGGGGGCAGGGGTCAATGATGGCGACTGTTCTCACGAGCCTCATCGGGAGCAAGCCCCCTCCCACATTTGGACCGGTTACAGCCTTGGAATACGGTCAAACTGTGGGAGGGGCTTGCTCCCGATGGCGCCCTCACAGCCAGCGCAGATTCCAAACAAAAAGCCCCCACCCAACCCACTGCGGATAGGGGACGCAATGGGCTGGGCGAGGGCTTCTTGTACGACTGTTTTACTGCGCGATAGTTTTCACCGACACGCCACGTTCAACCGGCGTCGAGCGACCGTAGATATCTTCGAAGCGCTCGATATCGTCTTCGCCCAGGTAGCTGCCCGATTGCACTTCGATGATCTCCAACGGGATCTTGCCCGGGTTGCGCAGGCGGTGCACCGAAGCGATCGGGATGTAGGTGGACTGGTTTTCGCAGAGCAGGAACACGTTGTCGTCACAGGTGACTTCGGCGGTGCCGCTGACCACGATCCAGTGTTCGGCGCGGTGGTGGTGCATCTGCAGGGACAGGCACGCGCCCGGCTTGACCGAGATGTGCTTGACCTGGAAGCGGCCGCCCATGTCCACCGAGTCGTAGGAACCCCACGGGCGGTAGACTTCGCAGTGGTTCTGGGTTTCGCTGCGGCCCTGTTCGTTGAGGGTGTTGACCATTTGCTTGACGCCTTGGACCTTGTCCTTGTGGGCAATCATCATCGCGTCCTTGGTTTCCACCACCACGATGTTGTCCAGGCCAATCACCGACACCAGTTTGCCGTTGCCGTGCACCATGCAGTTGCGGCTGTCCTGGATCACCACGTCGCCTTTGCTCACGTTGCCGTTGGCGTCTTTATCGTTGACCGCCCACAGCGAGGCCCAGCAGCCTACGTCGCTCCAACCGGCGCTCAGTGGTACCACGCAGGCGCGCTGGGTTTTTTCCATCACGGCGTAGTCGATGGAATTGTCCGGGCAGCAGGCGAAGGTGGCATCGTCGAAGGTCACGGTGTCGGGGGTCTGCTCGCTGCGCTCCAGGGTCAGTACGCAGGTGTCGTAGATATCCGGGTCGTGTTTTTTCAGCTCTTCGAGGAAGCGGCTGGCGCGGAACAGGAACATGCCGCTGTTCCAGAAGTAGCCGCCGCTTTTGACGAACTCGACGGCGCGTTTTTCATTCGGTTTTTCTACGAACTGCTCAACGCGGCTGACGCCTTCGGGCAGCAGCGAATCGTTGGTGGACTTGATGTAGCCATAACCGGTTTCCGGGCGGGTCGCCGGTACGCCGAACAACACCATCTCGCCACGTTCGGCAGCCACGGTGGCCAGGGCCAGGGCGCGTTGCAGGGCTTTTTGATCGTCGATCACGTGGTCGGCGGGCAGCACCAGCATCAGCTCGTCGCGGCCTTCGTTGACCAGCATCATCGCCGTCAGGGCCACGGCCGGCGCGGTGTTGCGGCCGAACGGTTCCATCAGGATGCGTTGGCATTCGAGCTTACGCGCGCTCAACTGCTCGTTGACGATGAAACGGTGATCCTTGTTGCAGACCACAATCGGGCTGTCCATGCCTTCGAATACCAGGCGTTCCAGGGTTTGCTGGAACAGCGTGTGCTCACCGGTCAGGGCCAGGAACTGCTTGGGGAACTGTTTGCGGGAAAGCGGCCAAAGACGTGAGCCGCTACCACCGGAAAGGATGACTGGAATCATGAGTGTTTCTCCTTAAAAGATAGTTGGAAGCTGCAAGCCACACGCTGCAAGTAACAGCGCTTGGGGTGCAGCTTGAAGCTTGTCGCTCATTACTCGCGCGATCAGCGGGTCGACACTGGGCGTTTTACCCAGACTGGCGACAGGCTCGAACCGGAGCCTGTGACATACAGCACCGCCGCTTCACCACGTTCCAACGCAACCGGCTTCACATCGCCGACTTTCTTGTCACCGTCATACAACGCCAGGCTCACTTTCACCGGGTTGATTTCACGCTCGCCACGGCCCTTGGCGGCCACCGACTTGACCACATCGGTCTTGCCGTCGGCGGTTTTCAGGGTCAGGGCCTTGTCGCTGAGGTTCTGCACGCGCACCAGGGACTTCTGCTTGTTCTTGAACGGCGGTTCTTCGATCAGCTGTGGCTGGCCGCTGCCGCTGTTGACCAGGGTGTAGTAGTGGTCGGCGGCGAGTTTGACCGGCACGGTCTGGCTGCCGACCTTGGCGCTGTAGTCACCGCCCGGCATGAAGCTGAAGTCGCTGCTGGCCAGTGGCGCAACCTCGCTGAGGTTGGTGTTGCCAACGGTGGCGCTGACTTCCTGGTTGCTGGCGTTGTAGATACGCACAAAGCTCGAGCCTTTTGGTGCGACAGGGCCGTACAAGGCGGCGTCACCGGCGGCGAAGGCAGACATCGATGCGACGCTCAGGCCGGCAGCGATGGCCAGGGTTTTGGCGAGACGACGAGGAGTTGTAGTGAAAGTCATGTGAGTTACCTCTCTTTCAGTTTTGCGCCCGGTCGGGCGTCTCGGATTTCTGATTTTTTACGGCGGTGTTGATTGCCATGTTTTGTTGGCGCGAACCGGCTTGTTTAAGCTGCGCAACCCACGTGGGGTCGGCATCACCGATTTCGTTGTTGACCGGCAGATAGCGTTCAGGGAACTCCCAGATCAGCACTTGTGGCGGGCTGTTCTTGAAGTCGTCACTTTTGAGGTAGCTGAGCATCGGCAGGATCGGGCCGTGGCCGTCTTCGGCGTAGCTGACCACGTCGCTGCCCAGGGCTTGCTTGAGGGCACCGACGAAGTTCCAGTTGGGGTTGGCGCTGTAGCTGGTGCCCACCAGGGCCACCGGGGTTTCGCTGTCGCTGAACAGCGCGTCATCACCTTTCTCTTCGGCCAGGTGCGTGACGCGTTTTTGCAGCGGCTCTTTGGGCGGCATCAGGTTTTCGAACAGCGGGTCCAGCGGCAGGAACAGACGCAGGTCGCCCTTATGCGGTTCGGTGGTTTGCGCTTCGGTGACAAAGCGCTGTGGTTCGCCGCTCAGTGGGGTCTTGTCGGCAATCGCCTTGGCCAATTGCTTGGCGGCGATTTCCGCACCGTCCGGCGTCCAGTGGGTGTCGGTACGCAGGAACACTTGCTTGCCGGCCAACTTGGCCTGTTGCAGCGGGCCGAGCAGGTCCGGGGCAGGGATCTTGTCTGCCGCCACACGGGCGTGGAAGTCCTGGTACAGGTTGGCGTGGATGCTGGCCGGTTTCACCTCGCCCAGGTGTTCCGGGTACAGGCGCACCTTGGCCGGCACGATCGCCATCACCAACTGAATGCCTTGGGCCTTGAGCTTCTGGCGTACGCCTTCGACCAGTGCGTAGTTGCCTTGCAGGTTCTGGTCTTCGTTGACGGCGGGGTTGAATTCCTCGTCGCTGTACAACCAGTGATCGCGGCCCAGCACCACGCCAGGGCGGCCTTCATTGAACAGCTTGTAGTCCAGCGCCGCCCACAGGTTGGTGCCCAGGCGTTTGATCGGGAACTCATCGTCGTAGTGCGTCTCGACGGCCTTGGTCCAGCGACCGTTGAGCACGGTCGCATCGGCGTTGGTGCTGAAGCCGAAGAAACTGCGCAGCGACCAGGCGCCCAGGGCCAGCAGCAGGGCCATGAACAGGCTGATATAGAGGACGCGTAATGAACGGGTCATGGTCGGCTCCCTCAAAATTGGAAGTAAAGGAACGGCGAGAAACTCTGCGCCGACAGTTTGAGAATCGACGCCACGAACAGCAGCAGCACGGCGGCGCGCATGGCGTAGCGTGGCCAGTCAGCGGTCCAGTAGGCCGGTTGCACGGCGGCGTCGCGGCCCACGCTGAAACCAGGCTGGTGGATGCTGCCGGGGTTGTCGCCCGGCACCGCCTTGATCAGACTCGGGTCGGCCGGCTTGGTTTTTTCGGCAGGGCGGTTGGTGTAGAAGTCGCGCAGGCCGAAGAACGCCAGCGTTGCGTAGGCCACCACCAGGGTTGCCACTTGCAGGCCGGTGAGATTGGCGCGGTTGAGTTCCGACAACGACCACTCGCCGAAGCTGAACATGGCCCCGTACATACGCCCGGCGACGTGCAGGTTTTCGGCGCGGAAAATCACCCAGCCCATCACCACCAGCAGGAAGGTGAAGGCCCAGCGCACCACGTTGAAACTGCGCGGCGCGGTGTTGAGGCCGATGGCTTTTTCAATCGCCAGCCACATGCCGTGCCAGGCACCCCACACGATGTAGGTGATGTTCGCGCCGTGCCACAGGCCACCGAGCAGCATGGTCAGGAACAGGTTGCGGTAGGTAGTGAGCGTGCCTTTACGGTTGCCGCCCAGCGTGATGTAGAGGTAGTCACGCAGCCAGGTCGACAGGCTGATGTGCCAGCGGCGCCAGAACTCGGTGATCGACTGGCTGATGTACGGCTGCTTGAAATTTTCCATGAAGCGGAAACCCATCATCAAGCCCAGGCCGATGGCCATGTCGCTGTAGCCGGAGAAGTCGAAGTACAGCTGCGCGGTGTAGGCCAGCGCACCCAGCCACGCATCGCCGGTGGTGGGGTTTTGCAGGGCGAAGCAATGGTCGGCCACCACCGCCAGGGTGTCGGCAATGAAGACTTTCTTGATGAAGCCCTGCATGAACCGCGTGCAACCCTCGGAGAATTTATCCAGGGTGTGAGTGCGGTTGTTGAACTGGTCGGCCAGGTCGCGAAAGCGCAGCACGGGGCCGGCGATCAGGTGCGGGAAGATCGCCACGAACGCCGCAAAGTCGATCAGGTTGCGCGTGGCCGGGGTATCGCCACGGTACACGTCGATGATGTAGCTGATGGACTCGAAGATGTAGAACGAGATCCCGATCGGCAACAGCACGTGGGTGAGGATGAACGGCTCCAGGCCCGCCGACTTCATCATCACGTTGATGCTGTCGACGCCGAAGTTGGCGTACTTGAAGTAGCCGAGGATGCACAGGTCGACCGCCACCCCAAGCAGCAGCCAGCGCTGGGCCGGCTTGGTGCGCACGCCGGCCGCACCGACCTTGAGGCCGATCCAGTAGTTCCACAGGGTCACTGCGGCGAACAGCGCCAGGAAGTCCACTCGCCACCAGGCGTAGAACACGTAGCTGGCAATCAGCAGCAGCAGGTTGCGATAGCGTTGCCCGCTCAAGTAGTACAAGCCGAGAAAGATCGGCAAGAACAGAAACAGGAACACATTGGACGAGAAAACCATCCCGATCTCTCCATGTTTAACCAACAGTCAAGGGCCGCAGCCCCCCCAAACCCCCCCACGAAAAGACGGGGAGGGCGGTACAACATTCTCACTGCCGAAACCGGCTCTAAATCTGGGAGTGGGCAAGCCCCCTCCCACATTTTTTACCGGGTTCGCTCAGGAGCCTTTGTTGCCTTTTTCGTGCGCCGGGTCGTAGACCTTGGTCAGGTCGCCGCCCAGGCGGAAGGTCTTGAACGGCTGCATCCCGTGCTTGCGCTCGATCACATCCGGGGCGCAGGTGTAGAGGGTGCAGAACGGCTCAAGCCAGGCATATTTCATGTCCTCCTTGAGGTCCTTCATGTCCTGTTCCTTGCCGTTCTTCTGCTCGAAGATCTCCGGGTCCTTGACCCCGGCCAGCACTTTGTCGCCCAGGCGCTTGAGCGCGCTGTTGTTTTCCTGGCGCAGGTCGACACCGTTGACCAAGGCAAAACTGGCGATCATCGACAGCGGCGGCAGGGCGTAGTTGTGGTACGACAAGGCGCGTTGCTGACGCTTCAATTCGTTAGGCAAAAAGCCCTGGTCGTCGACTTGATTGACGCCGACCTTGTATTCCTTGACGGCCCAATCAAACAGGTCGCGACGGTTGGTGGCGATAGAGGTCGCCATCACCGACCAGGCGGCCCAGTAGGAGTGGTTGTTGGTTTTTTCCAGCGGCAGGTTGTCCCAGTCGCTCACCACCTGATCGGCCAGTTTGTTGAACCAGGCTTCGATCAATTGGGACTCCTGCTGGTGGTTGGCCAACGGGTGCGAGTCAGAGAATTTCAGGCGCACATAGGCCGAGGCCATGCTGCCCAGCGCCCATTTGCGCATGGATTTACCGGTGTGGTTGAAGTCCTTGGACATCAACGCGTCGGCCTTGGCCCACGACACCAGCCAGTTCAGCGTGCATTCGAGCTGCTCCGGGCGGCCGTCGCGCATGAACTGCATCACGCGCTTGCTGGTGTCTTTTTCCAGCTTGGTGATGTCGGCGGTGCTGTCGCGAAAGGCTTTTTCCGACTGCACGTTCAGCGTCGAACGGGCCTTGTCGGAGCCTTCGTACTTGCTGCGAAATTGCAGTGGCCCGGTATAGGGCGTCGGCATGCTGTCGCAGCTTTCCTTGGCGGCGCCGGTCTTGAGCGATTCGATCGGTGCGAAGTAGCCCTGGGGCGGACGCAGCGGGGCGGCGGCGTTGGCTGCGCCGGCGAAGATCGCCAGGCCCAGTAACGATGGAATCCATAACTTCTGCATAAGTAACCTCATTGCCCGAGTGAGGCGGTTTTTTGGCCGCCGCTTGGGAATACGTTGCGTGTGCAAATTTTCGCTTCGACCTTCTGCGCGGCCTGGCCCGCTTCCGGGCCCTGGACTTCCACGGCCAGCAGGTTCTGCGCGGCCCAGTCTTCGTCGGTGCGCAGTTCAAAGGCGAAACGCCCGTCTGTTTCGGATGTTTCGGGTTTCTCGATCTTGATGTCCTCGTGGCGCCCGTTCATGTACCAGAGGGTGGCTTGCAGGGTTTTCACCGACGGGTCGGCAAAGCGGATATCGACCTGGTGGTTGGCATTACGCAGGTCTTTGTTCGAACTGTTGACCATCAATTCGTTCTTGCCGGGTTTGAGCGTGGTGCTGGCCGACATCTGCGCGGACTTGCCTTCACAGCCGTTGTCGAGCAGCGCCATCATCTGGCGGTAGATGGTTTCCTGGTCCAGGCGGTACAGCGGCGAGAATTCCCAGATGAGGATCTTCGGCGGGTTTTTCTGGAATTCTTCGCTGCCCAGGTACTGGATCATCGAACCTTCCAGGCCGCCGCCGGGGAACGCGACGTTGAGGATGTCGGCGCCGATTTCCTCTTCCAGGAACCCGGCAAAGTTGTAGTTCTTGCCGCTGTGGCTGGTGCCCACCAGGGTGATCTGTGGGTTGCCCGAATCACCGAACAGGTCGCCGTCGCCCGCTTCGCCCTTGGGCTCGGTGGTGAACTGGTCCATGTACTGGATCGCGTAACTGGTGCCGCACAGTTGCCCGGCCATGTTGTGCAGGGTGCCTGTCTTGCCCATGCGCCCGGAGCGTTTGGTCTCGAATTCGCGCTTGGGAATCTCGGCATATTCGGGCATCTGCTTGACCTTGGCCGCGACGATTTTCGCGGTGCGCTGGGCGCCGTATGGGGTCCAGTGCTGGTCGCCACGGAAGTAGAAGTCGTGGGCCGGCAGTTCATCCGGCAGTTGCTCATTGGTCAATGGCGACAGGTCCGGCACTACGTAGCCCATCTTGGCGAAACGGCCGAGCATGGTTTTGTAGTTACCCAAGGCCTTGTCGAAATCGAACTTGGCTTTTTCCTCGGGGTTGAGCTTGTTGCGGTTCACCAGGCCACGGGTCGGCTGGTAGACCACCACCAGTTCCACGCCCTTGCTCTTGAACGCATCGTGCAACTGTTGCATGCGCTTGTAGCCGGCCGGGGTGGTGTCGAATTCGGTGCGCAGGTCTTCCTGGGTACGGAACAACCAGTCGCCCTGGGCTTGTACCAGGGTGGTGAAGTTCTGCTGGTAGCGCGTGGTGTAGTTCTTCGCGTCATGGGCGGCCGGGCACAGGCTGCAGCACGGTTCGGCGGTGAACGTGGGGGCTTTGACTTCATCGGCGCGCACGCCCTGGCTGGCCGCGAGCAGGCCGAGGGTCAGACCCGAGAGGCTCAGCAATTTGATCATGTGTGGGTGCATAAGGGTCATCCTCAGTCCTGCATTTCGGTCTGGCGTTCGACAGGGTCGATCAGCACGGCTTTCTGCTGGCGTACCAGCAGGTCGAGAATTTCTTCCTGGCGATCGCCAAGGATGCCGGAGAAGCTGATACCGCTGGATTTGGTCGGGGCCAGCATCGACACGCGATACAGTTCGATGCTCAGCGGCGAGTCGATCGACAGCGGCCCACTGCCGTTACCCGCCAGCTCACCGCCGACCACGATCAGCGAGACCTTGGCGTCGAACGGGTCGAGCGCGATGTCGCGGTCGGTGTCGGTCAAATCCTTGATGTGGCCGTATACGCCGGTCAGGCCGTTGGCCATGGCGGTGTTCTCGTACAGCTTGATGTTCACGCTGTTGCGCACGCGGATGCCGTGGCGACGGTTGCTGATCACCTTGTTGCCCCACAGCAGGTTGTCACCGCTCTCATAGAGGGTGATGCCGTCGGTGTGGTTGCGGTAGATCTCGTTGTCGGCGATCAGGTTGTTCACGCTGTTACGGTCGATCACCAGGCCCGAGAGTTTGTTCTCGTAGCTGCGGTTGTTGAAGATGAAACTGTCGTTCACTTCCCGCGAGATGATGATGCCGTGCTTCTTCTTGGTGCCGTAGACGGTGTTGTCCGCGATGATCAGGCCGTGGGAACGGTCGTGGGGGTCAATGCCGTAGACGATGTTGTCTTTGTAGGTGTTGCCCTTGATCACAAAGCCGGTGGTCTCGTAGCAGTAGAAGCCGTACCACATGTCCGAGAATTCGGAATCAATGATCCAGCCGGTCGGTTCCGGGCGCTTGAGCACCTTGGCCATGTTCGGCGTGTACTGGGAAATACTCACCCCGTACGACTTACTGTTGGCGTAGCCGAAACTGGCCATCTTGCTGTTGGCGATGTAGGTCTCGGTGCCACCCCACGCCAGCAGGAACGGGCGGAATTCCTTGGGAGACTTGAACAGCGCCGGGCCGTTGGCCTTCTCGTCCCAACCGGTGATTTTGGTGTCGCGCACAAACAGCTGGCCGTCGTTGATCAGGAACGAACCGGCTTGCTGGGACAGGCGCAGCTCCTGGGTCTTTTTATCGATTTCCAGGATGCCTTTGCGCCCCACCACAATCGGCAACTTGGCCAGGAACACGCCCGGCGAGGTTTCGCTGAGGTACTGCTTGGGCACTTTGCCCAGCAGGTCCTTGAGGTTCATGTAGCCGTCGTCAACGAAGATCGCCTGTGGAATGCCGTGCTGGCGCACCACCCACTCGGCCATCTTGTTATCGCCGCCGATAAAGTCCTTGAGCGCGTCTTCCTGCATCATGCGGCGGATGCTGATTTTGCCCGGCTTGCCGCGCACGATCTTTTTCTCGATGGCGGCGCCGGTGTAGCCCGACAGGTCCGGCAGCGCAGGCTTGGCCATTTCCAGCGGCGCGGTGGGCGGGCTGGAAATGGTGTAAGTCTTGGCCTGTTGCAGTTCTTTGGCGATGGTCGGCGCCTTGACCTGCGGCTCTACATTGGCCATGGCCGAAGTGCTGGCCAGCAGCATGGCTGCAACCAGCAGGCTGACCGAGCCTTTGAAGGCGTGAGGATTCATTGCGCAGGCTCCCATCAGAATCGCCAGACCACGTCGACAAAGGCGCGGTGCATGTAAGAGTCGACTTGGTTGCCATAGGCATCGCCCGGTTTGAACACGCCCGCACGCAAGCGCACCAGGGCCGACGGTTCGTCGATCGACTGGCTCAGCGCGGCAGGCAGCAAGCCTTTCTTGAAGTACTTGGTGACCACCAGGTCCATCTCCTGGCCCAGGTCTTTCTTGCCGTCTTCCAGCGGCAGGGACGTGCTGGACACAATCGCGCCGGTCACGTCATCGGTGTTGTTCTGCACCGCATCGATCCCGTTGCTGCCCACCGGCTTGTTGCCGTCGACGCGCCAGAACTTGTGGTACACCAGGCTGGCGTCATAGTCCTCGCGCAGTTGCCAGGAACCGAACAGGCTCATGGACTGCATGTTGTTCATCTCGCCACGGAACGCTTCGCCGAAGCGGTGTACGCGGGACTGGGTGCCGGTCCAGTTCGAGCGGTTGCTTTGCAGGCCGTTCTGCTCGTACTCGGCGCTGGCGCGCGAATACGCCGCGCCCACTTGCCACTGCGGGTCCAGACGCAGGCGGATGCCCAGGTCGGTGGCCCAACCGCTCACGTCATCGCTGCGCTTGGCATTGGCGGGGCGGCTGCCGTCGGTGGTCAAGGCATTGACCTTGTCGCGGTCGCCCTGCATGCCGGTGATGCTGGCCCAGTAGTTGACGGTGTTGGTGTTGCGCCAGTTGTAGGCGTCGCTGTTGGCTTCGATGCCGAGCCAGGTCAGGTCGCCGTTCTCGCGCTTGTCCAGCGAGTCGGTGGGCACGCCCGGTTGCGGGTAGTCGAGCTTGCCGTTGTCATGGGTGTGGTGACCGCGCAGGCCGATCCACTGGCCCGGCGTCCACTGGTAGGACGCGTCGGCGTAAAGGTGCTGGCGGTCCTTGTCGACCGGCGACAGCTCCTTGAGGTCGGTGCGGTATTCGCTGAAACGTTCGGCGACGCCCACATTGGCCTTGAGCAAGGTGGTGTCGAAGGTCCAGTTCAGTGCTTCGATGTTGGTGTCGCGCCATTGGCCGTCGTCATTGCGCAGACGCTGGCGGCCGAGCTTGAGGATCTCGCCGGGGTAGGGCGTAAAGCCGCTGTAGCCGACCCAGAACTCGCGCATGGCCAGGTAGTTTTTCTTGGTCTTGCGGTCGCTGTTGCTGGTCTGCTGGTTTTCGTCATCGGCCGACTGTTGCAGGGTGTCGGTCTCGATGATGTCGCTGGAAGCAACGGCCTGGCCCATGGCGTAGGCGCTCCAGTTGCCGCTTTCGCCGTAGACCCACGGGCGCAGGTCGATACCCACGCCGTTGACGTCGCCGCCTTTTTGCGTGCCGAGGTCACGGTCGTCTTCGGACTGGCCGGTGATTTTGACTTCCAGGCCGAAGTTCTTGGCTTCGGTCAGCGCGGCCAGGGTCGGGCACGACCACAGCAGGGCGAAGGTCAGGCCGATACCGGCCTTGACGAATGGATTGAGCTTCATAGGGATTCCTCGCCGTCGTCTTCTTCATCCAGGGCGTGCAGTTGCAACGTGCTCTGGGCCAGGGTGCCGCGCGCGGCCAGTTCCTGTTGCACCAGGCGTTGGCCTTGGGCGCGTTGTTCCGGCGTCAGCGGCGCTTCGAGCTGGGCGGCCAGGTCGTTGGCTTCCGGGGTGTCCTGGGCCTTGGCCAACTGGCTGAAGACGTAGGCGTTCAATGGGTCAGGCTTGGTGCCCTTGCCCTGGGAAAACAGTTGGGCGATGGCGAAATCGGCGCTGTTCTGGCCGTTGCGCGCAGCGGTGAGCAAGTGGTCCAGGGCCTTTTGCGGGTAGACCTTGCCCAGGTAGCCACGCCGGTAGATCTGGCCGAGGTAGTAATCGGCGGCCACTTCACGGCCCACGGCTTTTTCGAAGTGCGCTTCGGCGGCCTTGGCGTCTGCCGGTACCCACTTGCCTTCGTAGTAGAGCTTGCCCAGCAGCAACTCGGCGCGCGGCTGGTCGGCGGCGCGACCGTTGTCGAGGTACTTCATCATCTGGTCGACGTCGCCCAGTTCGGGGAAGTCGTAGAGCAGTTGCGCCAGGCTGACCCAGGATGCCGGGTAGCCAGGGGCGATTTTTTCCAGCAGGGCCTGGGCGGTTTTCTCGTCCGGGGTACCCAGGGTGGCATCGCCCAGCACGCGGGCGACGCTGTCGACACGTTGTGCGGTGACGGTGCCGCGGCTGTAGCCTGCTTCCATTTGCTTGAGCAGTTCGGCCTGTTGTTCCGGTTGCTGTTTTTTCTGGTAAACCGTGGCCAGTTCGACGTAGCAGATGTCGGTGGTGTTCAGCGCGGCTTTGCAGATGCGCTCCACGTCATCCAAGTGCTGGTCGTAGGTGCCCTGGGTGCGATACAGCAGCACCTGGGCCAGGCCGGCTTCCGGGTAGCCGGCGGCTTGCCATTTTGTGATCTGCTGCTGGGCATTCACGTTCGGGAAGCTGTGCGGGTATTGCAGGTACAGCATCGCCAGCGGAATCAGGGTATTGCCTTCGCCATTGGCAAAGGCTTTTTTCAGCAGGGTTTCGGCTTCATGGTGCTCGGCTTCGGTGCTGCCGGGCTTGGCCACCAGCAGGCGACCCAGGCGGGCCTGGGCACGCGGCGAGGTGTCGGCCGCCGCACGGTAAGTGGCTTCAGCCTGCTTGATTTGCGCAGGATCGCGGGTGCCGACCTGGATATCGGCCAGGCCTACCTGGGCTTCGCTGTACCCCAGCGCTGCCAGTTGCTGGTAATTCTGTTGAGCGGTGACGGTGTCGCCACGCTTCAACGCTTCGTTGGCTAAACGCTGATCTGGCAAACCGGCACAACCGGCCAGGCTCACCGCAATAGCCAGCAACGCCACCGAACCCATGTGAGAGGAGCTTTGCTCCCGCTGCAGGCGACTCGGTGCGTCAGGCAAACCGCGCTGATCCCATCGCGAGCAAGCCCGCTCCCACAGGGACTGTGGCGTTTTTGAGAGAGTCATCACAGGCATGTCCTCGCTTACAGACCGTGAGCCATGGCTTTGTCGATCAGCCAGTTCAGGGAAGGGCCGCGGTCGCTGGTCACTTCGACCGGGCGGCCGGCGTAGGTGCTGTCCAGCGGTGCATCAGGCTTGATCTGTACACGGATGTCGGAGGACAAGTCGGCGCTGTTCAGGCTGGTGCTGCTGACGATGGTGCCGGTGCGCACTTGCTCTTCGTCGGCGACCTGGAAGGTCACCGGAGTGCCTGGGCGCACGTCGCCAAACTGGCGATAGGTGAAGCGTGCTTCGACGTTGGCCTGGCTGCCGCGTGGCACCAGTTGGAAGATCACATCGCCCTTGCTGGCGTACTGGCCGTCGGCGACCAGTTGCTGGGCGACCACGCAATCGCACGGCGAGGTCAGGGTGCCGGTCATTTGCTTGCCGAACAGTTCTTCAACCTTGGCCGGCTGCAGTTGGTCTTCGTCCAGGTGGCCCTTGAGCACATCCAGCATGCTGGTGCTGAAGGTTGCCAGCGGTGCGCCTTTGGCGGCGATCGCGTCACCTTTGAGCAGGCTTTGCACGGTGCCGTCGCGCGGCATGGTTACGTTCATGCCGGGTACGCTGACCAGGCCGGCCTGGGCGTGGCTGACGAAGTACATGCCATAAAGGGATTTGAAGATGAACCCGAACGCGGCCAGGCCGACCAGGAAAATCGCCAGGCTGAACGTCACGGCGCGCAGGCGGCCGAAAAAGCTCATGCCGCTGCCGCCGTCCTTGACCTTGCGCGCCTTGGTGAAGTTGTCGCGCTGCAGGGTGGCCAGCACGTCACCCATGGTCACGATGTCGCCGGACAAGTGCGAGGTGATCAGGTGGCGCAGGGTGGAAATATCCTGGGGTTCCAGGTTCTGGAACTGGCAACCTGTACGGCCGCTCTGGCGGTCGTAGGAGCGGATCTGCAGCTCTACGTCCATGGCAAGGCCCAGGTTATCGATCACGAACTGCAGTCGACCCTTGTGCACTTGGCCCACGGTAAGCGGCTGGGTAGAGGTGAATGCCAGGCCGCCGGCGGACAGGTCGATCACCCGTGCTTCGGTCGGCGTGCGGTCAGTGTTGAAGAAGCGCAGCTTGGCCGGGATTTTGACCCGTGCATGCTGGCGCTGGGCTTCGGATTCGTGGACAACGTTGACGTTTGCTTGGCTATTCATCGGTGTAATTCCTAGGTTAATTCAGGCTTGGCTGGGTCAGACCATCATCAGCAACACGGCAACGAAGATGCTGCCGGCGGAGAAGGTCATGGTCCGAGACGACCAGGTGTTGAACCAACGTTGAAAGCTGGCCAAATCGCGGGTCAGTTTGGTGTCCTGGCGGGTCCAGGACTGTTGATCAAGGCGGAAGAACACGTAGATCTTCACCAGCGCGCCCATGATCTGGTTGTAATAAAGAATCGCCGGGTAGGCGGGGCCGATTTTGTGGCCGGAGCACGACAGCAGCAGTGTGAGGATCAGGCGAGTGATGCCGATCCACAGCAGGTACGCGAGGATGAACGCGCCGCCGTATTTGAAGGTGGCGATGACGGCCACGGTCAGGCCGAGCAGGGAGGTCCACATCGACACGCGCTGGTCGAACAGCACCACGCTGGTAAACAGGCCCAGGCGGCGTACACCCAGGCCCAGGGCACGGGAGTTCTGGCGCAGGTTGTTGCCGTACCAGCGGAACATCAATTTGCGGCTGGCCTTGATAAAACTCTTTTCGGGCGGGTGTTCCACGGTGTTGATCGCGGCGTCGGGCACGTAGAACGTGTCGTAGCCCAGGCGCATCAGGCTGAACCAGCTGGACTTGTCATCACCGGTGAGAAATTTGAAGCGGCCCAGGCGCCAGTGTTGCAGCGAGTCGCTTTCCACGTCGGCGATAAAGCCGGGGTCGGTCACTACGCTGGCACGGAACACCGACATGCGACCGGTCATGGTCAGCACGCGCTTGGACAGGGCCATGGAGCACATGTTGATGTGGCGCTGGGCGAAGCGCAGTTTGTGCCACTCGCTCATGATGTAGCCGCCGCGTACTTCGCAGAATTCGTTGGTGGTCAGGCCACCGACGTTGCCGAACAGCTGGAACCACGGCACGGTCTTGCGCACCACGCCCTCGGCGAGCACGGTGTCGCCGTCGATCACGGCGACTACTGCGCGGTCATCCGGCAGGTGGCGGGAGATGGCACGGAAGCCGAAGGCCAGGCCGTCGCGCTTGCCGGTACCGGCGATACGCACGAAGTCGAGCTTGACGCGGTCGGGCGGGTTCAGCTTTTCCCAAAGGCTCTTGACCAGCAGCTCATCGGACATTTCCACCAGCGAGCAAACCACGGTAGTCGGGAAGCCGCAGTCGATGGCTTCGCGAATCACCGAGCTGTAGACCTGCGCGGTGGTTAGCGCATCGATGCGAAAACTGGTGACCATCAGGAACACGTGGGACGGGTCGGCGGCTTTGCCCAATTTGCGCACTTTGCGGCGCAGGTGCGGGTACACCACATACAGGAACAGCATGCCGCGAAAGAAATGCGTAGCACCCATCGAGTAGCGCCAGATACCCACGGCGCCAATCAGGAAAATAAAATTCTTCGACTCGGAGTCGAACGTACTCGCCGGCAACAGCAGGGCGAGACCCATCAGCAGGCTCAGGAAGAACAGCCAGCCGGCGGATTGGAGCAGTACGTGTTTTAACTTGGACATAAGCGTCATCCGAAGGTGAAGAAGGTTGCGCGCTGCACGTGCTGGGGATCAGGACACGTGCAGCGCGAAACTTGCCGTTGCTGTTACCAGCAAATGCCTTCGGTACGGCCGGTCGCGCTGGTGGCCTTGGACATGAAGCCCACCAGGTCGATCACTTGCTTGCCGTCCGGAGCGTTCTGCGCCAGGGCGCGGAATTTCTCGTCACGGTTGCCGAGGATGATCACGTCGGAGTTGTTGATCACGTCGTCGAAGTCCGAGTTGAGCAGGGACGACACGTGCGGGATCTTGCCTTCGATGTAGTCCTTGTTGGCCCCGTGTACACGGGCGTATTCGACGTTGCTGTCGTAGATGCTCAGGTCAAAGCCCTTGCCGATCAGCATTTCCGCCAGCTCTACCAGCGGGCTTTCGCGCAGGTCGTCGGTGCCGGCCTTGAAGCTCAGGCCCAGCAGGGCGACTTTGCGCTTGTCGTGGCTGGAGACGATGTCGAAGGCGTTCTGCACCTGGGATTCGTTGCTGCGCATCAGCGAGTTGAGCAGTGGCGCTTCCACGTCCAGGGAGCTGGCGCGGTAGGTGAGGGCGCGCACGTCTTTGGGCAGGCACGAACCGCCGAACGCGAAGCCAGGGCGCATGTAGTACTGGGACAGGTTGAGGGTCTTGTCCTGGCAGACCACTTCCATCACTTCACGGCCGTCGACGCCGACGGCCTTGGCGATGTTGCCGATTTCGTTGGCGAAGGTCACTTTGGTGGCGTGCCACACGTTGCAGGTGTACTTGATCATTTCGGCCACGGCGATGTCCTTGCGGATGATCGGTGCGTCGAGTTCTTCGTACAGCGACTGCAGGACATCGCCGGAGGCTTTGTCGAACTCGCCGATAACGGTCATCGGAGGCAGGTCGTAGTCGGCGATGGCGGTGGATTCACGCAGGAATTCCGGGTTGACCGCGACGCCGAAGTCGACGCCGGCTTTCTTGCCGGAGCAGTCTTCGAGGATCGGGATCACTACGTTCGCGACAGTGCCCGGCAGTACGGTGCTGCGCACCACCACGGTGTGGCGGGTGGCTTTGTCACGCAGGACAAAACCGATCTCGCGGCACACGGCTTCGATGTAGTCGAGTTCCAGGTCACCGTTTTTCTTGCTCGGCGTGCCGACGCAGATCATCGACAGGTCGGTATCGCGGATGGCTTCGGCGAAGTTGGTGGTACCACGCAGTCGACCGGTTGCGATGCCTTGGTTCAACAGTTCGCCCAGACCCGGTTCAACGATCGGCGATTTGCCGGCGTTGATCAGGTCGATCTTTTCCTTGGAGATGTCTACGCCGACCACGTCGTGGCCACGGGCAGACAGGCAACCGGCACAGACTGCGCCAACGTAACCCAAACCAAATATGCTGATGCGCATCGCATTTACCTCGTTGTCATTGAAGACGGTGTTAATTCTGCCAATAGATGGCTGGAGTTCATGTTTGCAAGCGTCACTAATGCCACGGAAGTTAGGCGAGCAGACGCCGACTTACCGCGTACAGGCATGTTTAATAGTGAGTGACTAACTATTGCACTCAAGTTGTGCGCAACGTGGCCTTGTTATTGGGGCTTGCCCTCAAATGCAGCCAGCCTTCCGGGGGGAAGGGCCTGGCGCCGGCGCCGTAGAGCGTTGATAGAGGCAATTAGCCCTTTTTAATCAATCTCTTAAGCGTTAGCACCGACACATTCGGGTAAGCGCTGCCTTGGCCTATAGGGGATAGCAATACATCCTTATCGCCGCCCTCAACTCATATCAGTTGATGATGTGACCCGTGAGTCAAAGTTGATGGGGCAACTTCGCTACTTCCTTGGGTCGTTATGTAAGTCATCTCTTACAGGAGCAGAGAATTTCGTTACCGGTGGTATGAGCGGTGCTTTTGGGTGAAGTTCCTAGCCACTCATCCTGTTTGCCGAAATTTTTTGAAATATTAGCGGAGATGGCACTAGTACTATATTGATAGCACTTGCTATTTGGGCCAGTAGTTACAGGTAGTTGGCGCGATGGGATAGTTTTGTGCCACTAGTGTTCAAAAAAAGTGGTGCCACTACGAAAAAAAACGACGGATGTCGAGTGAAAGAATTGTTAGGTATGCGACAGAATATTTTTTGACGTCAAATAAATGACGATGCGGGGATGAAATGCAATCAAAAAGTGGGAGGGGGCTTGCTCCCGATAGCAGTAAAACAGTCGATATATGAGCCGACTCAAACACCGCCATTGGGGGCAAGCCCTCTCCCACAGGTGCAACTTATCGTCTGAAAGAGGGCGCTAGGCTTCATTCAGGTGCGTGATCGCGCAAAAACACCAGGTTGTCCGGCTTGGACTGCTCCGCATTGAAGCGATAGCCCTGCACGTCGAACTGCTTGAGCCGGGCCGGGTCGCTGATGCGTTCTTCGATGACGAAACGGCTCATCATGCCGCGGGCTTTTTTCGCGTAGAAACTGATGATCTTGTACTGGCCGTTCTTCAGGTCCTTGAACTCGGTATTGATGATTCGTGCATTCAACGCCGTGCGCTTGACCGCCGAGAAGTATTCGTTGGACGCCAGGTTAAGCAGCACGTCATCGCCTTGCTCGGCCAATGCCTGGTTGAGCCACTCGCTGATGCGCGTGCCCCAGAAGGCGTAGAGGTCCTTACCGCGAGCGTTGGCCAGTTTGGTGCCCATCTCCAGGCGATACGGCATCATCAAGTCCAAGGGGCGCAGCAGGCCGTATAGGCCCGAGAGCATGCGCAGGTGGTCCTGGGCGTAGTTGAAATCGGCATCGCTGAAAGTGTCGGCGTTGAGGCCGGTGTACACGTCGCCTTTGAAGGCGAGCAAGGCCTGCTTGGCGTTCTCGGGGGTGAAAGCGGGCGTCCAACTGCCGAAACGCGCAGCGTTGAGGCCACCGATTTTATCGGACACGTGCATCAGCTCGCTGATTTGCGCCGGGCTCAGCTCGCGCAATTGTTCGATCAGTTCCTGGGAATGATCGAGGTATTGCGGCTGGGTGAAGCGCGGGGTTACCGGCTTTGACTCGAAATCGAGGGTCTTGGCGGGGGAAATCACCATCAGCATGAAGTCGTCTCCTTTAATCGTGGGCGCGATTCTAGGGGCTGGGGCGTTTTGACTCCACCTATGATGGCGATAGGCGTGATCCGCTATAGTGGCCGACGACTCTGGAGAGGGAGACCCTGTGTGCGAATAGCGCTTTTATTGTCCGCGTGCCTGTTATGCCTGGGCGCCCATGCGGCGCCGGTGGATGTGGCCAGCCTGGACCGTGGTACCTGGCCCGAAAAGCTCACCAGCCCGGCGCTGTTCGATGTGGCCTCGCGCGCGGAAATCCTGATGTTTGCCCACGGCCTGCTGGCCAGCGAAGCCTTGGATGACGCGGCGCTCAAGCAGCGCCTGGGCTTGAAGATCATCAACCGGGCCGCCATCGATGACCTGCGCCGCCAGCTCTGGCAGCGCCTGCTGGAAAACTACACCTTCGCCCAGCAGAGCTGCGAGGTCGATGCCTCGTTCTGTTATCTGGTGGAAAACATGGACGACCTGCGCGAGGAGGCCGGCAAGCTTCAGGTCAGCGAAGACTCCTTCTATATAGGCTGGGCCGCTCCCAGCCATGCCTTCCACGAGCGCTATCTGGACGAGCTGCTGCGCAAGGCCGCGCTGTTCCCGCAGATCAGCAGTGAAGTCGCGCGTTTCGGCGATCACGAGCGCAATGGCGACGAACTCAACGACCGCCTGTTCCTGCTCACCTTCGACGGCGGCCCGGCGCCGGTCAGCGGCAATACCGACTGGCTGGTCGACTACCTGCGCAAGCAGAAGATGAACGCTACGTTCTTCGTCCTCGGCAGCAGCCTGCAAACCCGTGTGCAACGCAGTTCCGCCGCCGAGGTAGAGGCGGTGTACCAGGGCCAGTGTGTCGGCACCCAGGGTTGGCAATACCGGTCCCACAGTCATTGGGTGGACTGGCAAAGCTCGATCACCCGCAGTGCGGCGCTGGTGCAGAACCTGATGCCGGAGAACTACGTGCCGCTGTTCCGTCCGCCCTACGGTCAGCGTCGCGCGGACAGCCAGGGCTTCTTCCAGGCGCAGGGCTTGCAGGTGGCGTTATGGGACATCGATTCCCAGGATGAGCCGGGCAAACTCAAGGCCGAGGAGTCGGCACAACGGGTGTTGACGCTGATGCTGCTGTGGCGCAAAGGCGTGATTGTGTTTCATGACACCCAGGACAAGGCGCGCGTGGCATTACCGCAGTTGCTGCAGGCGACGGGGCAGAGTGGTCTGGGGTGGCAGGACTGCCGCGAGGCATTTCGCTGAGGGGCCCGGCCCTGTTGGGTCTGGGGTATTTTTGGGGGATTTTTTTGCAACATTTCGATGCAGGCTGACTTCCGACTTTAACGAGGTACATGGCACTCGGCTAGTGCTATTCGTCATCCTGAAAAATAAACTTCAAAAAAACGTCAAAGTGCTTTTTCCTGTCATGGGTTTTGCGGTATTACGAAGTCAGATCGCCGAAACCTGCATCACAGGTGGCGTCTTACAAGACTCCTCATGTGGGCAATGCACTTGACGTCACTTAAGGTGCATTTCGGTGGTCGAATCGAGGCGCAGCACTGTCGTGGTATTGCGTCGACTGGCTCCCACAAAGGTGACCGAGTATGGATGATCATGGACGCACCCCTTCTTCCGACCAGCCAATCCTTTATGTGCTCGATACCAACGTATTGATCCACGATCCAAACGCTCTGCTTAATTTCGAAGAACACCACGTCGCTATCCCGATGATCGTGCTTGAGGAACTCGACAAACTCAAAAGTGGGCACCACAGCGTTGCCGCCGAATGCCGCCAGGCTATCCGCCTGATCGACAAGACATTGGGCGAAGCGTCACCGGAGGACGTTGAAGTCGGCGTGCCGATCCAGCGTGGCAAAAGCGGGCCCAAGGGCTTGCTGTCGATTCTGATGAGCAAGCGCGGCGAGCCCACCAGCCTGCTGCCGGAAAACCTCAACGACAACAAAATCATCAACCAATTGATCGACCTGCATGCGCGTGACAAGGACCTGCGTGTGGTGCTGGTGACCAAAGACATCAACATGCGCCTCAAGGCCCGAGCGTGTGGGATCGCGGCCGAGGATTACAGTACCGACCAACTGGTCGACGACGTGTCGATGCTGTCCCGTGGTTATCACATGATGACCGGCTCGTTCTGGGACCGCGTGAGCAAGGTCGAAACCCGTCAGGACCATGGCCGCACCTGGCATCAGGTACAACTGATCGACAACCTTCCGGCCGTGCATATCAATGAATTCATCGTCGACGAACAGGGCTTCGTGGGCTGGATCAAAGAGATCCAGGTAGACAAGCTGCTGATCCTCGACCTGCATCAGGAACCCCTGTTGCACCAGGAAGCCTGGGGCCTGAAACCGCGTGACATCTACCAGAGCCTGGCGCTGTACGCGCTGCTCGACCCGGATATCCATCTGGTCAACCTGACCGGCGCCGCTGGCTCGGGGAAAACCATCCTCGCGTTGGCCGCCGCCATCGAGCAGACCATGGTGACCAAGCGTTATCGCCGCATTATCGCCACCCGCAGCGTGCAGGGCCTGGACCAGGAAATCGGCTTCCTGCCCGGCACCGAGGCGGAAAAAATGGAGCCGTGGCTGGGGGCGATCACCGACAACCTCGAAGCCTTGCACATGGATGACGAAAACACCCATGGCAGCGTCGACTACATCCTCAGCAAAGTGCCGTTGCAGTTCAAATCCCTCAACTACATCCGAGGTCGCAGCTTCCAGCAGAGCCTGATTTTGATCGATGAATGCCAGAACCTCACGCCGCACCAGATGAAAACCATCATCACCCGTGCCGGCGCCGGTTCCAAAGTGGTGTGCCTGGGCAACCTGGCACAGATCGACACCCCTTACCTGTCCGCGACCAGCTCCGGGCTGACGTACCTCACGGAACGCTTCAAAGACTTCCCGAACGGCGTGCATATCGCGCTGCAAGGGGTACCGCGCTCGATTCTGGCCGAATACGCCGAATCGCACCTGTAAACGCGATCAAGGGGGGAGGGGGCTTGCTCCCGATTGCTGTGGGCCAGTTAACAGAAATGTTGAATGTGCCACCGCTGTCGGGTTCAAGCCCCCTTCCACATTTTGTTCCGTGTTGGGTTTACAATCGCGGCTCCTGATCAGGAGTATCGCTGTGCTGACTCATCTCGATTCCCAAGGCCGCGCCCATATGGTCGACGTCACTGACAAGTCCGTGACGTTCCGTGAAGCGGTGGCTGAAGCGCGGGTGCGCATGTTGCCCGAAACCCTGCAAATGATTGTCGACGGCGCCCATCCCAAGGGTGACGTGTTTGCCGTGGCCCGCATTGCCGGGATCCAGGCCGCGAAAAAAACCAGTGATCTGATCCCCCTGTGTCATCCGCTGATGTTGACGGGCGTCAAGGTCGAACTCAGTGCCGAGGGCGCAGACTGTGTGCATATCGTCGCGCGCTGCAAGCTCTCCGGGCAGACCGGTGTGGAGATGGAAGCATTGACCGCCGCCAGTGTCGCGGCACTGACGATCTACGACATGTGCAAGGCGGTGGATCGCGGCATGACCATCGAAAGTATTCGCCTGCTGGAAAAACTCGGCGGCAAGAGCGGCCATTTCAAGGCGGATGAACAATGAGCGTCAACGTACTGTTTTTTGCGCGCTACGCCGAAGCGGTGGGCTTCGATTCGCTGGAAATGGAAGGCGACTTCGCGACTGTCGACGCGGTGCGCCAGGCATTGGCCGCTGATCCGGAGTTCGCAGTGCTCAACGAAACGAGCCTGATGTGCGCGCGCAACGAGGAGCTGTGCAGCCTCGACGAACCGGTGCAGGCCGGCGATGAAGTGGCGTTTTTCCCGCCCGTGACCGGAGGCTGAACATGGCCATCTGCGTGCAGGTCGAAGCGTTCGATCCCGGGGCTGAAGTCAACGCGATGCACGCGGCCAATGTGGGCGTGGGCGCGGTGGTGAGTTTTGTCGGCTATGTGCGCGACTTCAATGATGGCCGCGACGTGTCGGGGATGTTTCTGGAGCACTACCCCGGCATGACCGAAAAGGCCCTGGCCAAGATTGCCGTTGAGGCTGAGCAGCGCTGGCCGTTGCTCAAGTTGGAGGTGTTGCACCGCGTCGGCGCGCTGGAGCCGGGTGAGCCGATTGTGTTCGTGGCGGCGGCCAGTGCCCATCGCCAGGCGGCATTTGACGCCTGTGCGTTTGTGATGGATTACCTGAAAACGCGGGCACCGTTCTGGAAAAAGGAAAACACGCCCGACGGTGCGCGCTGGGTGGAAGGGCGCGACAGCGACCACGCTGCTGCAGACCGCTGGAAATAGCACGCCAAACACAGATGCAAATGTGGGAGGGTGCAAGCCCCTCCCACATTTTTTAGCGCATTCCAACCGTTAAGGGCGTTTGCGCTCCACGGCCCGCAACAGATGCGTCGGCGGCGTCTCGCAGCTGATCTTGCGCCCCAGCAGCGCCTCGATCGACGGCAACTGGTACGAGTCGTCCTCGCCCGCAAAGCTGATCGACACACCGGCAGCGCCTGCACGACCGGTACGGCCAATGCGGTGCACGTAGTCGTCCGGTACTTCCGGCAGGGTGAAGTTGATCACGTGGCTGATGCCGTCAATGTGAATCCCGCGCCCGGCCACATCGGTGGCCACCAGCACGCGAATCTTGCCTTCGCGGAAACCTTCCAGGGTCTTGATGCGCTTGTGCTGCGGCACATCGCCGGACAGTTGCGCGGCGTTGACGCCATCGCGCACCAGGCGTTCCTCGATGCGGCGCACTTCGTCCTTGCGGTTGGCGAACACCATGACGCGTTCCCAGCCGTTGTCGTTGACCAGGTTGTAGAGCAGCTTGTACTTGTCGGCACCGGCCACGGCATAGATATGCTGTTCGACGTTTTCGCTGGCGACGTTCAGCGCCTCGATCTCGACGATGGACGGGTCGGTGGTCCACTGCTTGGCGAGGTTCATCACGTCTTCGGTGAAGGTCGCGGAGAACAGGAGGGTCTGGCGCTCGCTCTTGGGCGGGGTCTGGCGAATGATCTGGCGCACTTGTGGGATAAAGCCCATGTCGAGCATGCGGTCGGCTTCGTCCAGCACCATGACTTCGACCATATCCAAATGCACGTCGCCGCGCTGGTTGAAGTCCAGCAGGCGGCCCGGCGTGGCCACCAGAATGTCGCAATGGCGGGCTTCGAGGTGCTTGAGCTGCTTGTCGAAGTCCATGCCGCCGACGAACGTCATGACGTTCAGGCCCGTGTACTTGGTCAGGTCGGCGGCGTCTTTGGCGATCTGCACCACCAGCTCGCGAGTGGGAGCGATGATCAGCGCGCGCGGTTCACCCATGTAGCGTTCTTTGGGCGGCGGCGTTTGCAACAGTTGGGTGATGATCGAAATCAGGAACGCGGCGGTCTTGCCGGTACCGGTTTGCGCGCGGCCGATGGCGTCTTTGCCCGCGAGGGTAAAGCCCAGCACTTGTGCCTGGATGGGCGTGCAGTACGGGAAACCCAGGTCCTGGATGGCGTGCATCAGTTCCGGGGCCAGTTTGAAGTCGTGGAAGCGGGTTTTGCCTTCCTGGGGCTCGACGACGAAGTCTTCGAGTTTCCAGGGAATGACGACCGGCTTGGGTGCTCGCTCACGGCGAGGCTTGGGCGCAGGTTCGGCTTTTACCTCAGCAGGTATGGCCTGTGCGGGTGGCGTCACCGTCGGCGTCTTCGGCTGGGCGACAGGTGCTGTCCGGTCTGGCTGTTGGCCGTCATTACGGTTGCCGGGCGTGGGGACAGGAGCACTGGAATCAGGCGCGAGCGGCTCAGCCTCGTTTTTGCCGAACATCTTCTTGAGTGCTTTGAGCACGGTGATCTCATTAATTGGTTAAGGAATATACGCCGGCCAGTGTAATGCAAGAATCGGGCGCGGCGTAGTGCGTCTGTCATACGGCTACCTAAACGCGGCGTTCAGCGCAGGCGGTCGGCCAACCAGGTACCAATATCGTGTATCTCCTGGGGTAACACTTCGTGGCCCATTGGGTATTCCTGCCATGTCACGGTGACACCACGGCTCTTGAGGTGCTCATACGCGGTACGGCCCATGGCGTTCTGCACCACCTCGTCGTATTGGCCGTGCAGGCACAAGGCAGGAATGCGTTGCTGGCTGGCGGACAATTGGAGCTCATCGCCGAAGGTCGGTGCATAAGTGGAGAGGGCGATCACGCCACCCAAAGGGCCTTCCAGGTCCTTGAACGCGGTGTGGAATACCACGGCGCCGCCTTGGGAAAAACCAGCGAGGAAAATCCGCGAGGCGTCTATTCCGGTTCTCTTCTGGTCTTCAATCAGGTCTGTGACCATGTTTGAAGAGGTTTGCAGCTCGTCCAGCGATATCGACCGCGCCGGGCTCATCGCCTTGATGTCGTACCAACTGGGCATTTCGTAGCCGCCATTGATCGTCACCGGACGGGTGGGGGCCTGGGGCAAAACGAAGCGGGTGCTCAGCAGGATTTCCTGTAAGGCTTCGGCTACAGGCAGGAAGTCGTAGCGATCGGCACCCAGGCCATGCAACCAGATTACGCAGGCATCTGCGGGCTTGTCGGGCTGAAGAATCAAGGGTTCGGTCATGTCTGCTCCATAGATGTGCATTCGCTCCGATTGGGTGCATCGGAACGGTGCGTCACCGGTTGATTTGTTAATTAGATGTCGCAACTTTGAATCTTTTGCTCTTGACCATGGGCTGAAACGACTCAGCCGTCACTCTGGTACGGCGCTTGCTATGCACAAAGCGATGTCAGGTCTCTCTCGTGGCGGTAACACTATCAGTGACAGCCGCCTCTGGGATAGCAACTGGACTTATAGCGACAGCCTCATGCCGTTTGACCCCAAAAAAAGCCAACACGGGTCAAGATCGCCTCAAAAGGGTGCGGTGGGGTTCGAGCTCCGACACAACAAGAGCAAAACTGGAGGTTTGAATGAAGGTATTGAAATCCACCCTGGCCATCGTTTCCGCGGCCGCTGTACTGGGTGTCAGTGGTTTCGCCCAAGCCGGCGCCACCCTGGACGCCGTGCAGAAGAAAGGCTTTGTGCAATGTGGCGTGAGTGACGGCCTGCCGGGTTTCTCGGTACCGGATGCCAGCGGCAAGATCCTGGGGATCGATGCTGACGTATGCCGCGCTGTTGCCGCTGCCGTGTTCGGCGACGCGACCAAGGTCAAGTTCAGCCAGTTGAACGCCAAGGAGCGTTTCACCGCGCTTCAGTCGGGCGAAGTAGACATCTTGTCCCGTAACACCACCATGACCAGCTCCCGCGATGCGGGCATGGGCCTGAAATTCCCGGGTTTCATCACCTACTACGACGGCATCGGCTTCCTGGTTAACAACAAACTGGGCGTTAAAAGCGCCAAGGAACTGGACGGTGCAACTATCTGCATCCAGGCCGGTACCACCACTGAACTGAACGTTTCCGACTACTTCCGTGGCAACGGTCTGAAATACACCCCGATCACCTTCGACACCTCCGATGAAAGCGCCAAGTCGCTGGAATCCGGTCGTTGCGACGTGCTGACCTCCGACAAGTCCCAACTGTTCGCCCAGCGCAGCAAGTTGGCCTCGCCGAAGGACTACGTGGTTCTGCCGGAAACCATTTCCAAAGAGCCCCTGGGCCCGGTGGTACGTAACGGTGACGACGAGTGGCTGGCCATCGTGCGCTGGGTAGGCTACGCCATGCTCAACGCCGAAGAAGCCGGTATTACTTCGAAAAACGTTGAAGCTGAAGCCAAGTCCACCAAGAACCCGGACGTCGCGCGTCTGCTCGGTGCCGACGGCGAATACGGCAAAGACCTGAAAGTGAAGAAAGACTGGGTCGTGCAGATCGTCAAGCAAGTGGGTAACTACGGTGAAGTGTTCGAGCGCAACCTCGGCAAGAGCACCCCGTTGGAAATCGACCGTGGCCTGAACGCGCTGTGGAACAACGGCGGCATTCAATACGCACCGCCTGTGCGCTGATCGCTGATGGTTCTGTCACCCGGTGGGCCAACCGCCGGGTGATGTTCTGTTCCATTCTTTCCGGGGCACTTCATGCAAAATCAAATCGGCGCACCAAAGCAGAAGCTCAGCTTCAGCGATCCCAAAGTGCGTGCGTGGCTCTTCCAGATCATCACGATTGTGGCGGTGGTCTCGCTGGGCTGGTACCTCTTCAACAATACCCAGACCAACCTTCAACACCGAGGCATTACCTCGGGTTTCGACTTTCTTGAGCGCAGTGCCGGCTTCGGCATCGCGCAGCACTTGATCGACTACACCGAATCGGACAGCTATGCCCGCGTCTTTGTAATCGGCTTGCTCAACACCCTGCTGGTGACCTTCATCGGCGTGATCCTGGCTACCCTGCTCGGCTTTATCGTCGGCGTGGCGCGACTGTCGCCGAACTGGATGATCAACAAGCTGGCGACGGTGTATGTGGAAGTGTTCCGCAACATTCCGCCGCTGCTGCAGATCCTGTTCTGGTACTTCGCGGTGTTCCTGACCATGCCGGGGCCGCGCAACAGCCATAACTTCGGCGATACCTTCTTTGTCAGCAGCCGTGGCCTGAACATGCCGGCGGCGCTGGCCGCCGATGGGTTCTGGCCGTTTGTGGCCAGTGTAGTGCTGGCGATTGTGGCGATCGTGCTGATGACTCGTTGGGCCAACAAGCGCTTTGAAGCCACCGGTGTTCCGTTCCATAAGTTCTGGGCGGGCCTGGCGTTGTTCATCGTGATCCCGGCACTGTGCGCGTTGATCTTCGGCGTGCCGCTGCACTGGGAAATGCCCAAGCTGCAAGGCTTCAACTTTGTCGGCGGCTGGGTGCTTATCCCTGAACTGCTGGCACTGACCCTGGCCCTGACGGTGTACACCGCGGCGTTCATCGCCGAGATCGTGCGTTCGGGCATCAAGTCGGTCAGCCACGGCCAGACCGAAGCCGCGCGTTCCCTGGGCCTGCGCAATGGGCCGACGCTGCGTAAGGTGATCATTCCGCAAGCCTTGCGGGTGATCATTCCGCCGCTGACCAGCCAATACCTGAACCTGGCGAAAAACTCGTCGTTGGCCGCCGGTATCGGTTATCCGGAAATGGTTTCGCTGTTTGCCGGCACGGTGCTCAACCAGACCGGCCAGGCCATCGAAGTCATTGCCATCACCATGAGCGTGTACCTGGCGATCAGCATCAGCATTTCCCTGCTGATGAACTGGTACAACAAGCGCATTGCGCTGATCGAGCGGTGAGGAAACGCACATGAGTTCTCATACTTTCAAACCCGATATGCCGCCGCCGAGCAAAGTCTTCGGCCCGGTGGCATGGATGCGCGCCAACCTGTTTTCCAGTTGGCTCAATACCTTGCTGACTTTGCTGTCGATTTACCTGGTGTACCTGGTGGTGCCGCCGATCCTGCATTGGGCGATCCTCGATGCCAACTGGGTGGGCACCACTCGCGCCGATTGCACCAAGGAAGGCGCCTGCTGGGTGTTCATCCAACAGCGCTTCGGGCAGTTCATGTACGGCTACTACCCCGGCGACCTGCGCTGGCGCGTGGACCTGACCGTGTGGCTGGCGATTATCGGCGTGGCGCCGTTGTTCCTCTCGCGCTTCCAACACAAGGCCATCTACGGCCTGAGCTTCCTGGTGCTGTACCCGATCGTTGCCTACTTCCTGCTGCACGGTGGCGTGTTCGGCTTGACCAACGTGGCGACCAGCCAGTGGGGCGGCCTGATGCTGACCCTGGTGATCGCCACTGTCGGCATCGCCGGCGCCTTGCCGCTGGGTATTGTGCTGGCACTGGGGCGACGTTCGAACATGCCGGCGATTCGTGTGGTCTGCGTGACCTTCATCGAATTCTGGCGCGGCGTGCCGTTGATCACGGTGCTGTTCATGTCGTCGGTGATGCTGCCGTTGTTCCTGCCTGAAGGCATGAACTTCGACAAGCTGCTGCGGGCGCTGATCGGCGTGATCCTGTTCCAGTCGGCCTATGTGGCCGAAGTGGTGCGCGGCGGGTTGCAGGCGATTCCTAAAGGTCAGTACGAGGCGGCCGCGGCGATGGGCCTGGGTTACTGGCGCAGCATGGGTCTGGTGATTCTGCCGCAAGCCCTGAAGCTGGTGATCCCGGGCATCGTCAACACGTTTATTGCGCTGTTCAAGGACACCAGCCTGGTGATCATCATCGGCCTGTTCGACCTGCTCAACAGCGTCAAGCAAGCTGCCGCCGACCCCAAATGGCTGGGCATGGCCACTGAAGGCTACGTGTTCGCCGCCCTGGTGTTCTGGATTTTCTGTTTTGGTATGTCGCGCTATTCCATGCATCTGGAACGCAAGCTCGACACAGGCCACAAGCGTTAGGAGTTCTTTTTATGAGCGAAGCAATCAAACAGCCTGTGAGCCCTGAAGGCATTATCCAGATGCAGGGCGTCAACAAGTGGTACGGCCAGTTCCACGTGTTGAAAGACATCAACCTGAACGTCAAGCAGGGCGAGCGTATCGTGCTGTGCGGGCCGTCGGGTTCGGGCAAGTCCACCACCATCCGCTGCCTCAACCGTCTGGAAGAGCACCAGCAGGGCCGCATCGTGGTCGACGGCGTGGAACTGACCAACGACCTCAAGCAGATCGAAGCGATCCGTCGTGAAGTGGGCATGGTGTTCCAGCACTTCAACCTGTTCCCGCACCTGACCATCCTGCAGAACTGCACGTTGGCGCCGATGTGGGTGCGCAAGATGCCCAAGCGCAAGGCCGAAGAAATTGCCATGCACTACCTGGAGCGCGTGCGTATCCCGGAGCAGGCGCACAAGTTTCCGGGGCAACTCTCCGGCGGCCAGCAACAGCGTGTGGCGATTGCCCGTGCCTTGTGCATGAAGCCGAAAATCATGCTGTTCGATGAGCCAACCTCGGCGCTCGATCCGGAAATGGTCAAGGAAGTACTCGACACCATGATCGGCCTGGCCGAAGACGGCATGACCATGTTGTGCGTGACCCACGAAATGGGCTTCGCCCGCACCGTGGCCAACCGCGTGATCTTCATGGACAAGGGCGAGATCGTTGAGCAGGCGGCGCCGAATGACTTCTTCGACAACCCGCAGAATGATCGGACCAAGTTGTTCTTGAGCCAGATTTTGCATTGATCGATGGTTAAAAAATAAACCCGGCCTGGCCGGGTTTATTTTTGTCCGTTCAGCAGGCCTTGAGCGCCTCATGCCCTGTGTCCACTGTATGAGTGAACCCCCGTAAGTCAGCGCCTTCGGCCAATACCTTGGCGTCGGCAAGCAAATGCGGGTAACGGTCCAGTAATCGCATCAACAGAACCAGTGGCTTGGGTGGCAGAAGCTCACCGCGTTCATAACGTGAAAAAGCGTTGTGACCGCCACCGGACAACAGTTGCACGGCTTCTTTTTGCGTAAGTTGCAGCTTGCGACGGATACGTCTCATCTCGTTGCCGATCATTGTCCGCGCGGCGCGGACGAGTTCATCACCTACCTTTGCGTGGCGCTCTGAACTATCCGGGTCATACATGCCGTCGCCGCATACATGGCATTCCCAGCCGGAAAGATCATCGACACGACGCTCCATCCCTTTGACGCTAATAGTCTCGCTACGGCCCTCGAACCGAGTCATGCCGTCGGGCGTACCGCATATAAAGCACTGTTGAGTTTTCATGAGTCGCACTCCTTGAAGGAGATTACCGGTGGGTTACCGCCTGAGCCGTAGGTGACCTTTATGTAAATCTCCATGCCGTGTGAACTGATGTGGTACACGTCCTGCCAGACCTTATGATCTGCATAGGTAGTCATTGATTTGTACAACATCCTGGTTTGCAATCGAAACACGGCCTCTTGCATTTCATGGATCTCAAAGCCGAGTTTCCTCCCTGTGCTCTTCGCCGTTGAAGTAAAGGCCTTTCCCCCAAGCCGCCTGACATCCGCCTTGATCACCGCCAAATCGTAATGAGGTGTGTACTTTTCCATAAGACACCTGGGTCAAATAATTACCCTTTAAGGGTAATTTTACCAATCGAAAATACTGCTTCTTTTCCCGCCCAAGAACCCTAGTGCCTTGTCTTTGTAGGCAACTCTGAATAGTCTGTAGGAAAATTCATCCTATGATTGGACGAAAGCGCGCACCCATGACAGACATCGCTCCCCTGATTAAACGCTCCCTGGTCGATCAGGCCTTGGAGCAACTGCGTCTGCGCATCGCCGCAGGGGTGTGGGCGGTCGGTGAACGCCTGCCCACCGAGCCCGAGTTGTGCGCCGAGCTGGGCATCAGTCGCAATACCGTGCGCGAAGCCATGCGTGTGTTGGCGTTTTCCGGGTTGATCGAAATCCGCCAGGGTGACGGCAGTTACCTGCGCTCGATGACCGACCCGCTGGGGGCGATGCGCGCGCTGTCCCACTGCACCTTGGAGCAGGCGCAGGAGACGCGGCAGATGCTTGAAGTGGAGGCCATCGGCCTGGCGGCACTGCGGCGTACCGAGCAAGACCTCGAACAGCTGCGGGAGGCGCTGCAGGCCAGCGCCGCGCTGTACCACGGTGAACTGGAGGCCTATATCCGCGCCGACCTGGTGTTCCACACACGCTTGGTGGACGCCGCGCATAACCCGGCGTTGAGCGAGTTGTACCGGTATTTTTCCGCCATCGTCGGTGCGCAGTTGCGCCAGACCCTGAGCATGTCGCCGCGTCGCCAGGCGGTGTTCGACCTGCATGTTGCCCTGCTCGACGCCGTGGAACACCAGGACCCGGAACGTGCCAAATCCCTTTGCCGGCAGTTGATCAATGAACCTTGAACCGCAACGCAACACCGAACTGCTGATCGACGCCGAAGCCGACGACGACGTGGTGCAACAGACGCCGCCAACCGTAAGCCGCCCCTGGTTGCTGCTACTGGGCCTGGTGCTGGTGGCGCTGAACCTGCGCCCGGCGTTGTCGAGCCTGGCGCCCTTGCTCAGTGAAGTCTCCAGCAGCCTGGGGTTGTCGGCCGCCAAGGCTGGGCTGCTGACCACGTTGCCGGTGCTGTGCCTGGGCTTGTTCGCGCCCACCGCACCGATCCTGGCGCGGCGCTTTGGGGCTGAGCGGGTGGTGTTGGGCATCCTGCTGACCCTGGCCGCCGGGATCATCCTGCGCAGTGTGCTGGGTGAAGCGGGGTTGTTTCTCGGCAGCCTGATCGCCGGTGCGAGCATCGGCATTATCGGGGTGTTGCTGCCGGGCATCGTCAAGCGGGATTTCGCCAGGCAGGCGGGCGCCATGACCGGCGTCTACACCATGGCGTTGTGCCTGGGGGCTGCGCTGGCGGCGGGGGCTGCGGTGCCACTCAGTGATTACTTCGGCGATAGCTGGGCGATAGGCCTGGGGTTCTGGATGGTGCCGGCGTTGGTCGCGGCGTTGTGCTGGCTGCCGCAGGTCGGGCAACGACACGGCGCGCACCGTGTTGCTTATCGCGTGAAGGGGTTATTGCGCGATCCGTTGGCGTGGCAGGTCACGCTTTATATGGGCCTGCAATCGTCCTTGGCCTACATCGTGTTCGGCTGGCTGCCGTCGATGCTGATCGGCCGTGGCCTGAGCGCCACCGAAGCGGGGCTGGCGCTGTCCGGTTCCATCATCGTGCAATTGTTCAGTTCCCTGGCGGCACCGTGGCTGGCCACGCGGGGTAAAGACCAGCGTTTGGCCATCGTGATCGTGATGTTGCTGACGCTGGGCGGCCTGTTCGGTTGCCTGTATGCACCCCTCGACGGCTTGTGGGCCTGGGCGATTGTGCTCGGCCTGGGGCAGGGCGGTACTTTCAGCCTGGCGCTGACCCTGATCGTACTGCGCTCGCGCGACGCCCATGTGGCCGCGAACCTGTCGAGCATGGCCCAGGGCATCGGATACACCCTGGCCTCCATGGGGCCGCTGGCCGTGGGCCTGGTGCACGATTGGACCGGTGGGTGGGGCGCGACGGGCTGGATTTTCGCAGTGATCGGCGTGGCGGCCATGGTCGCCGGGGTTGGCGCGGGCCGTGCGCGGTACGTAGGCGTGAGCAGCGAAAAAGTCTAGCGCCGCCCCCGTGCCCCTAGCCCCGGTCATTTGCGTGGCGAATGTCAGTGGCGTTAGCGGCGCGGGCGGCTTATCGTGCGCCTACCTTTTCGACGCCAGCGGAGCCTGCCCATGAGCGATGCCCATAACGCCCTGATCACCCAGTTCTACACGGCCTTCCAGCGCCTGGACGCCGACGCGATGGCCGCCTGCTACACCGAGGATGTGGTGTTCAGCGACCCGGCCTTCGGTGAGTTGCGCGGGCGCGATGTCGGCGATATGTGGCGCATGCTGACCACGCGTGCCAAGGACTTCTCCCTGACGTTCGACAACGTGCGCAGCGATGATCGCAGCGGCGGTGCGCATTGGGTGGCTACGTACTTGTTCAGTGCCACCGGCAACACCGTGGTCAATGATATTCAGGCGCGGTTTGTGTTGCGCGACGGCAAGATCTGCGAGCACCACGACAGCTTCGACCTGTGGCGCTGGTCGCGCCAGGCATTGGGCACCAAAGGCTTGCTGCTGGGCTGGACACCGCTGGTGAAAAACGCCGTGCGCGCCCAGGCGAACAAAGGCTTGAAGGCATTTCAGGCGAGTCGTTGATAAGCTTGGCGTTCCTCTGGTTTGTTGAATCCGCCTGTGACTGATCCTGTCGAACCCAAACCCTGGTTTGTGTACCTGGTGCGCGCCGCCAATGGCGCGCTGTATTGTGGCATCAGCAATGACCCGGTACGCCGCTTTGCCTCGCACCAGAGCGGCAAGGGCGCGCGGTTTTTCCTCTCCAGCCCGGCGGTGGCGTTGGTCTATACCGAGCAGTGCGCAAGCAAAGGCGAGGCGCTGCGCCAGGAGCGGTTGATCAAGAAATTGAAGAAGAGCGCCAAGGAGTGTCTGGCGGCCAGTGGTTCATTGATCTGACTGATGGGCGGCTATCACACCCACTGAGCCCGTTGCAGGCTAAGCTGCGGGTTCATTTGTCCAGTGGACCCCAGCATGTCTGAGCTAATCCTGCACCACTACCCCACGTCCCCCTTCGCGGAAAAAGCGCGGCTGCTGCTGGGCTTCAAAGGCCTGTCCTGGCACTCGGTGCATATCTCGCCGGTGATGCCAAAGCCGGACCTGACTGCCCTCACCGGCGGCTACCGCAAGACCCCGGTGCTGCAAGTGGGTGCCGATATCTATTGCGACACCGCCCTGATCGCCCGCCGTCTGGAGCAGGAAAAATCCGCGCCGGCGTTGTTCCCGCTGGGCCAGGAGATGATCACCCAAACCTTCGCCACCTGGGCCGACAGTGTGGTGTTTGCCCACGCCGTGAGCCTGGTGTTCCAGCCTGAGTCGGTGGCGGTGCGTTTCGGCAAGTTGCCGCCGGAAGCGATCAAGGCGTTCCTCGCGGACCGCGCCGCGCTGTTCAGCGGCGGCACGGCCAGCAAGCTGCCGGCGGAACTGGCCAAGCACCAATGGCCGGCGATCATGGCGCGCCTGGAGCAGCAATTACAGCGTGAACCGGGGGACTTTCTGTTTGGCGAGCCGTGCATTGCCGACTTTGCCCTGGCCCATCCGTTGTGGTTCCTCAAGGCGACGCCCGTGACCGCGCCGTTGGTGGATGCGTATCCGGCCGTGTCGGCGTGGTTGGGCCGCGTGCTCGGTTTTGGTCACGGCACCGCCAGCCAGATGAGCGCCGAGCAAGCATTGGACGTTGCGCGTAACGCCACACCGGCGCCGTTGCCCGCGGAAGTGTTCGAGGACTTGAATGGCTTCCAGCCCGGTCAGCAGGTGAGCATCAGCGCCATCGATTACGGGGTCGACCCGGTCGCCGGCGAATTGCTCTTTGCCGGGCGCGAAGAGCTGATCCTGCGCCGCACCGACGCGCGAGCGGGCACCGTGCATGTGCATTTTCCGCGCTTCGGTTTCCGCATCCAGGCGCACTGATTAAAAATAATTTGCACATAAACGTGAGGTAAAACGGCGGCCCATCCGTGTAGTGCTTGAAACTGCGATTTATTCGCATTAACAGCGTTTTCTACACGGGTTCTCACAGCATGAAGTCGATGGCGGGCGGTTTGGTTAAACAGTGGCTGGGAGCCTCGGTATTGGTGGTGTCGGGGCTAGCGTTGCTGCCGTTGTGCGTGGCACAGGCGCAAGAGCAGCAAAGTGCCCAGTTCAATTTTGCCCTGGCCGCCAAGCCGCTGCCCCAGGCCCTGAGCGACTTCAGCCGGGTGACCGGCATCAGCGTGATCTACACCGACGAAGCGCCCTACGGCCTGAGTGCCCCGGCGGTCAGCGGGCAGATGAGCGCAACCCAGGCCCTGCAACGCCTGTTGGGCGACTCCGGCTTCACGTTCCGCCAAATCGATGCCCGCACATTGGCCCTGGAGCCGCTACCCACCGATGGCGCGCTCAACCTCGGCGCCACCACCATCAGCGGCGTCGGCCAAACCCAGGACAGCACCAGTTACCAGCCGCCGCCCACCAGCTCGGTGATGCGCTCCCATGCGTTGCTGCTGGAAACCCCGCAAACCGTCAATGTGGTCCCGGCGCAGGTCTTGCGTGACCAGACCCCGCGCAACCTGGACGATGCCTTGGGCAATATCAGCGGCATCACCCAGGCCAACACCTTGGCCAGCACTCAGGACGCGGTGATGCTGCGCGGCTTCGGCGACAACCGTAACGGTTCGATCATGCGCGACGGCATGCCGATAGTGCAGGGGCGCGCATTGAACGCCACGGCCGAGCGCGTCGAAGTGCTCAAGGGCCCGTCCTCGTTGCTGTATGGCATCCAGGACCCGGGCGGCGTGGTGAATATCGTCAGTAAAAAGCCCGAGTTGAGCCCCTCCACGTCCCTGACCGTGCGCGGCTCCACCTTTGGCGACGGCAAGAACGGCAGCGGCGGCGGCCTCGACACCACCGGGCCGATCGGTGATTCGGGCCTGGCCTATCGCCTGATCGTCGACCACGAAGACGAAGACTACTGGCGCAACTTCGGCACCCATCGCGAAACGCTGGTTGCCCCGTCCCTGGCCTGGTACGGCGACAGCACCAAGTTGCTGTTCGCCTATGAACACCGCGAGTTTCTCTCGCCGTTCGACCGTGGCACCGCCATCGATAAGTCCAACCACCCGTTGGACATCCCGTCCACCCGGCGTCTGGATGAACCGTTCAACAACATGCAAGGCCGCTCCGACCTGTACCGCTTCGAAGCCGACCATGACGTGAACGACGACTGGAAAGCCCACTTCGGCTATAGCTGGAACCGCGAGACCTACGATGCCAGCCAAGTGCGCGTCAGTGCGGTGAATGACAACGGCACCCTGACCCGCAAAATGGACGGCACCCAGGGCGCGATCACCACCGACCGTTTCGCCACCGCGAGCCTGGAAGGCAAGGTCAACGCACTGGGCATGCAACATGACGTGGTGTTCGGCCTGGACGACGAGTACCGCAAGATCTATCGCGCCGACCTGATCCGCCAGGCCTCGCGCACCACCTTCAACTACAACAACCCGGTGTACGGCAATGAAGTGGCGGGCAGCACGGTCAGTGCCACCGACAGCGCCCAGACCGACCTGCTGCGCAGCGACTCGGTGTTTTTCCAAGACGCGATTCACCTGAACGAGCGGTGGATTTTTGTCGCCGGCGCGCGTTACCAGATGTACGACCAATACGCCGGCAAGGGCGTGCCGTTCAAGGCCAACACCAACGGCAACGGCCAGGCCTGGGTGCCGCGCGCCGGCCTGGTGTATCGCTACACCGACGAGTTGTCGTTCTACGGCAGCTACACCGAGTCGTTCAAACCCAACTCCACCATCGCCGCCCTGGCCGACAACAGCACCTTGACCGGCGACCTGACGCCCGAGGAATCCAAATCATGGGAGTTGGGCGCCAAGCTCGACATCCCTGGGCGCATCACCGCCAGTGCGGCGTTGTTCAATATCGACAAGCGCAACGTCCTGGTCTCGGTGGGCTCCAATGCCAACACGGTCTACAGCATCGCCGGCCAGGTGCGCTCCCGGGGCTTGGAACTGGACGCCAGCGGCCAGCTGACCGACCAGTGGAGCGTGATCGGCAGCTACGCCTTCACCGACGCCGAAGACGTCAAGGACAAGGACCCGACCCTGCAAGGCAACCGCCTGCAGAACGTGGCCAGGCACACCGGCTCGCTGTCGGCGGTGTATGACGTCGGCAACGTGTTCGGCGGCGATCAATTGCGAGTCGGCGCGGGTGCGCGTTATGTGGGCGAGCGCGCAGGCGATGCGGCCAACGACTTCAACTTGCCGGGCTACACCGTGGCGGATGCGTTCGCCACTTACGACACCAAAATTGAAGGGCAGAAGGTCAAGTTCCAGCTCAACGTGAAGAACCTGTTTGACCGCACCTACTACACCTCGGCGGCCAGCCGGTTCTTTGTGTCGATGGGGGATGCACGGCAGGTGTCGGTGTCGAGCACGCTGCAGTTCTAAAAGGGGCAGCGGTGACCTGGGGTTGCGGATCAGCACCGATCCAAAGTGTGGGAGGCCAGCCCGCTCGCCATAAGGGGGCGCAGCTGTTAGCGTTGCCGGCACTGATGGCTTGGCGGGAAACGACACCGATGCACTTTGGACGATGGCTGCACCTGCTGTGCTTGAGCTTGTTACTCAATGGTTGCGCCAGCGTTTCGCCGACCTCCACCTCGGCCACCCTCGATCGAATGCTGGCCGACCCGGCCCTCAACGGCGCCACCGTCTCCCTGATGGTGCGCGACGCCCGCAGCGGCGCCACGCTTTACCAATACAATCCGCGTACGCGGCTGGTGCCTGCCTCGAATCTCAAATTGCTGACCACCGCGGCCGCTATGGAGGTGCTGGGGCCGCAATACCGGTTTTCCACGCAGTTGCGCGGTAACGGCGTGCAGCAAGGCGAGCGCCTGACCGGCAACCTTTACCTGCGTGGCCTGGGCGACCCCACCACGCAGCTCGCCGATTACCAGGCGCTGGCCGCGCAGCTGGCGAGCCAGGGCGTGCGTCAAGTGCAGGGGGACCTGGTATTTGACGACACCTGGTTCGACACCGAACGCTTGGGTGTCGACTGGGCGCAGGACGATGAAAGCACCTACTACGGCGCGCAGATTTCGGCGCTCACGGTGTCGCCCGACACCGATTTTGATGCGGGCACCTTGATCGTCACCGCCAAGGCCCCGGCGACAGCCGGCCAGCCGGTGAGTGTGGTGCTAAGCCCGCCAACCGATTACGTACAACTGAGCAATCGCGCGGTCAGTGGCCCGGGCAATACGTACGGCATCACCCGCCGGCACGGCACCAACCTGCTGCAACTCACCGGTGCGCTGGCGCCGGGCGAGCAACGCCGAGAGTGGGTGAGCGTCTGGGAGCCGACGCAACTGGTGGCCAACCTGTTTGAACAGGCGCTGGCGCAGCAGGGCATCAAGGTGCTGGGTCGACGCGTGATCGGCGGTGCCACCCCGAACACCGCGACGCTGTTGGCAGAGCATCAGTCGGCGCCGTTGCAGGCACTGATCACGCCGCTGCTCAAGCTCTCGAACAACAACATGTCCGAAGCCTTGCTCAAGGCCATGGGGCGCCAGACGGCGAATGCGGGCACCGCCCAGGCGGGCGTGGCAGCGGTGGCGGCGTTCATGCAGCGCCAGGGCCTGGACCCGGCGACGCTGAGCCAGGTGGACGGCTCGGGCTTGTCGCGGCGCAATCTGGTGTCGTCGCAGAACTTGACCGACCTGTTGCTGGCCACGGCCAGACAGCCCTGGTTCAAGGCCTGGTACGACGCGCTGCCGATCGCCGGCAACGCAAACCGCATGAGCGGCGGCAGCCTGCGTTATCGCTTGCGCGGCACGCCCGCTGAAAACAACCTGCACGCCAAGACCGGCTCCATGGCGGGCGTCTCGTCGCTCAGTGGCTACATCCAGGATGCCGACGGGCGACGCCTGGTGTTCTCGATGCTCAGCAACAACTACCTGGGCGATGCGGCGCCGATCCGCGCCCTCGAAAACCGCCTGGCTGTGGCCCTGACCCAGTGGCGCGACTGATTCAGGGCTGATAGCCCATGCGCCAACTCACGGCCCGGGTCGCCGCCAGCAAGCGCTGCGCCGCCGGGCCATCTTCGTCGGCGTGGAACAGCGAGGTAGGGCCGACCACCGTCATCACCGCTGCGACGTGCCCGACCGCGTTGAACACCGGTGCCGACAACGCGTCCACGCCCGGCATCAGCAACCCGTGTACAAAATGCAGGCCACGGCGGCGGATCTGCTCGCAGGTGATGGCGTAGGCCCCGTCGTCCGCCAGCGCATGGGCAAGACCTGCCTGCACCTCACGCTCGCGCAGCTCCACGGTTTCCCGCAACGGCAGGAAGGCGCTGAACACCAGCCCGGTGGATGAGCTGAGCAGTGGCAATACCGAGCCCAACTGCGTCACCACCGTGACCGCGCGCACCGCCGGTTCGATCTGCACCACGGTTGCGCCCTGGTTGCCCCATACCGCCAGAAAGCAGGTTTCATTCAACTCGTCGCGCAGTTCCGCCAGGGGCAGGGCGCCGACTTTCAACACGTCCATGCTGCCCAGCGCGGCCAAGCCGACGCGCAAGGCTTCGCGGCCCAGGCCATAGTGGTTGGTGGCGGTGTTCTGTTCGGCAAACCCGGAGGCGATCAAGGCCTGCAGGTAGCGGTGTACCTTGCTCGCTGGCATTTGCACATGTTCGGCCAGGCGCGACAGCGAGGTGGCCGGCGCCAACTCGGCCAGCGCTTTGAGAATGTCGGTACCCACTTCGGCCGAGCGGACTTTCTGTTTACCGGTGTCGCGGGGCTTTTCCATGGAGGGGCGGGAATCCAAGAGATGAATGGGCGTCTTTATAGCTTGACGCTCGATAGTGATCAAATTACGTTATGCGTAAATCGATTACGATAAAAATAACGTGATACAGAGGATGCTCCATGAACCTCGAATACCTGTCGGGCTTCGGCAATGAATTCGCCAGCGAAGCCCTGCCCGGCGCGCTGCCGGTCGGCCAGAACTCCCCGCAAAAAGCGCCGTATGGGCTGTACACCGAACTGTTCTCCGGCACCGCGTTTACCATGGCGCGCAGCGAAGCCCGGCGTACCTGGCTCTACCGCATCCAGCCCTCGGCCAACCACCCGGCGTTCGTCAAGCTGGACCGGCAGTTGGCCGGTGGGCCGCTGGGCGCGGTGACACCCAACCGACTGCGTTGGAACCCGCTGGATATTCCGAGCGAGCCGACCGACTTTATCGACGGCCTCGTCGGCATGGTTGCCAACTCGGCGTCGGAAAAACCCGCAGGTATCAGCATTTATCACTACCGCGCCAACCGTTCGATGGAACGCGTGTTCTTCAACGCCGATGGCGAGTGGTTGATCGTTCCGGAGCAGGGCCGCCTGCGTATCGCCACCGAACTGGGGGTGCTGGAGGTGCAACCGCTGGAAATCGCCGTGCTGCCGCGCGGGCTCAAATTCCGCGTCGAACTGCTGGATGCGCAAGCACGCGGTTATATCGCCGAAAACCATGGCGCCCCGTTGCGCCTGCCGGACCTGGGCCCCATCGGCAGCAACGGCCTGGCCAACCCGCGCGACTTCCTCACCCCGGTCGCCCATTACGAAGACCTGAAGATACCCACGACGCTGGTGCAGAAGTTCCTCGGCGAGTTGTGGGCCTGCGAGCTGGATCATTCGCCACTCAACGTGGTGGCCTGGCACGGCAATAACGTGCCGTACAAATACGATCTGCGCCGCTTCAATACGATCGGTACGGTGAGTTTCGATCATCCGGACCCGTCGATCTTCACCGTACTGACGTCGCCGACCAGCACCCACGGCCTGGCCAACCTCGACTTCGTGATCTTCCCGCCACGCTGGATGGTGGCCGAGAACACCTTCCGCCCGCCGTGGTTCCACCGCAACCTGATGAACGAATACATGGGCCTGATCCAGGGCGCCTACGATGCCAAGGCCGAAGGCTTCCTGCCCGGCGGTGCGTCGCTGCACAGCTGCATGAGTGCCCATGGCCCGGACGGCGAGACCTGCACCAAAGCCATCAACGTCGAGCTGGCGCCGCACAAGATCGACAACACCATGGCCTTCATGTTCGAGACCAGCCAAGTGCTGCGTCCCACCCAGTTCGCCCTGGACTGCCCGCAACTGCAACCCGCTTACGACGCGTGCTGGGCCGCGCTGCCCGCCACCTTCAACCCGAACCGGAGATAACCCATGACTCAACAGACGCTAGCCCGCAGCTGGGTGGCTTCGGCCAACGGTCACCGTGATTTCCCGCTGCAGAACCTGCCGCTGGGTATCTTCAGTATCAACGGCTCGGCACCGCGCAGTGGCGTGGCGATTGGTGACTGCATCTTCGATCTTCACGCTGCGTTGGACGCGTTTGACGGCGAGGCCCGTCGTGCCGTTGAAGCGACCGCCGGCGGCCAGTTGAATGCCTTCTTCGAACTGGGCCGTGGCCCGCGCGTGGCTTTGCGTGAACGCCTGCTGGAACTGCTGGCCGAGGGCAGCCCATTGCACGCACGCGAGGCCCAGGTACTGCATCGCGCCGCCGATTGCCAGCTGCATGTGCCGGCGCGGATCAACGACTACACCGATTTCTACGTGGGCATCGAACACGCGCAAAACGTCGGCAAGCTGTTCCGTCCTGACAACCCGTTGCTGCCCAACTACAAGTACGTACCGATTGGCTACCACGGCCGCGCGTCGACCATTCGTGCGTCGGGTGCCGAGGTGCGTCGCCCCAAAGGCCAGACGCTGCCCGCCGGCCAGGCCGAACCGACCTTCGGCCCGTGTGCGCGTTTGGACTACGAATTGGAACTGGGGATCTGGATCGGCCCGGGCAATGCCATGGGCGATTCGATTGCCATTGGTGACGCGGCCGAGCATATCGCCGGTTTCTGCTTGCTCAACGATTGGTCGGCACGCGATATCCAGGCGTGGGAATACCAGCCGCTGGGGCCGTTTCTGTCGAAAAGTTTCATCACCACCATCTCGCCCTGGGTGGTCACGGCCGAAGCGCTGGAGCCGTTCCGCAAGGCCCAGCCGGCCCGCCCCGAGGGCGACCCGCAACCGCTGCCGTACCTGCTGGACAAACGTGACCAGGCCAACGGCGCCCTGGATATCGAGTTGGAGGTGCTGCTGACCACCGCCGCCATGCGTGAACAGAACCTGCCGGCCCATCGCCTGGCCCTGAGCAACAGCCTGCATATGTACTGGACCGTGGCGCAGCTGGTGGCGCATCACAGTGTCAACGGCTGCCAGTTGCAGGCCGGTGATCTGTTCGGCACCGGCACGTTGTCCGGGCCGCAGGCGGGGCAGTTCGGCAGCCTGCTGGAGACTACCGAAGGCGGCAAGAAGGTGATCGAATTGCCGTCCGGCGAAGTGCGCAGGTTCCTCGAAGACGGCGACGAGATCATCCTGCGCGCCCGCTGCAAGCGTGAAGGCTTTGCCTCCATCGGCTTCGGCGAATGCCGGGGTACCGTGGTTGCGGCACGTTAAGAGGGGCGGGTGATGGAACTCTATACCTACTACCGCTCCACCGCGTCGTACCGGGTACGCATTGCCTTGGCGCTCAAGGGGCTGGACTGTACGGCGGTGCCGGTCAACTTGCTGTTACCGGCGGGCGGTGCCAATCGCCAGCCTGCATACCTGGCCATCAACCCGCAAGGTCGCGTGCCGGCGTTGCGCCTCGATGACGGTGAGCTGCTGATTCAGTCTTCGGCAATCATCGAGTACCTGGACGAACGTTATCCACAGGTGCCGTTGCTGTCCAAGCACCTGGCCACCCGTGCCCACGAGCGTGGCGTTGCGGCAATTATCGGCTGCGATATCCACCCGCTGCACAACTCCAGCACCCAGAACCTGTTGCGCCAGTGGGGGCATGATGAGGCACAGGTGCTGGAGTGGATCGGTCATTGGATCAGCCAGGGGTTGGGCGCGGTGGAGCAGTTGATTGGCGACACAGGGTTTTGCTTCGGCGAGCAGCCGGGGCTGGCGGATGCGTTCCTGGTTCCGCAGCTATATGCGGCACAGCGCTTCAAGGTGCCGTTGGCGGCCTACCCGCGTATTGGGCGGGTGGCGGCGTTGGCGGCGCAGCATCCGGCGTTCATTCAGGCCCATCCCGCCCACCAACCCGACACCCCATAACGCTCAAGGCGCCCACATTGGATCGGGGCCGCCTACCCATAAAAATAAGTAGGTACCTTGCGATGCACACTCAGATTGCCAGCTTTCGCGCGGCACTCGACGCCCGTCCGGTGTCGCGCTATCAGTGGTTGATCCTCCTGTTACTGGCGTTGCTGCTGGTGACCGATGGCTACGATGCCCAGGTGCTGGGCTATGTGGTGCCGGCGCTGGCCAAGGACTGGGAGCTGGAAAAAGCCGCATTCGGGCCGGTGTTCAGCGCCAACCTGTTGGGGCTCACACTGGGCTCGCTGTTGGTAACGCCCCTGGCCGACCGGTTTGGTGTGCGGCGCATCCTGCTGGGTTGTGTGTTGATCTACGCCAGCCTCACCGTGCTGATGGTGTTCGCCAACTCGCTGACCACGCTGATGGCCGCGCGGTTTACCTGTGGCATCGGCATGGGCGGTGCGATGCCCAGTGCCATGGCGTTGATGTCGGACTATTCGCCGCCACGCCTGCGCACCTTGATGGTGACCCTGGCCGCGTGCGGGTTCTCCTTCGGCGGCGCGGCGGGTGGGTTTGTGGCGGCAGGGTTTATCGACAATTTTGGTTGGCAGGCAGTATTTCTGGCAGGCGGCGTTACGCCGTTGCTGTTGTTGCCGTTTTTGGTGTGGCTGCTGCCTGAATCCTTGCCGCGCCTGTTACGCGACGCATCGCCGTATCTGCGATTGCGCAGCGTCACCGCGCGCATGCTGCCCGATTGGCAACCGCCGCCGGCGAGGGGGGCACAAAACCTGCACGAGCAGGGCAGCAAGCTGACGGTGGTGGAGCTGTTTCGCAACGGTTACGCGCGCCCGACCTTGCTGATCTGGTCGACATTCTTTGTCAGCCTGATCCTGTTGTATTTCATGATCAGTTGGCTGCCATCGTTGTTGCTCGAAAGCGGCCTGGCGCTGAAGCAAGCCAACCTGGTGACCTCGATGTTTCTGTTTGCCGGCACCCTGGGTGCGATCGGCATGGCCTGGTTTGCCGACCGCCTCAAAAGCAAGGTGCGGCTGTTGTCCGGCGTGTTGGCGGCAGCGGCGGTGTGTACCGTTCTGCTGGGGTTGAACCATGACAATCCGCGCTACCTGGTGGCCTGTGTGTTCGCAGCCGGTTTCTGCATCATCGGCGGGCAATTGACCCTTAACGCCTTCGCCAGCAATTTCTACCCGGCACATGTTCGCGCTACCGGCACGGGCTGGGCCTTGGGCGTGGGACGTTTCGGTTCGATCCTGGGGCCGCTGTTCGGCAGCCTGTTGCTGGCCATGCATATTCCTGTGCAGCAGATTTTCTTCTTCTGCGCGATCCCGGCAGTCATTGCCGCGTTGCTGATCATCCAGGTGCGTGCGCCGGTGAGCCAAGCGCCGAAGCTCGCGCTGCATGGCGATATTCTCAAAACGCCGCAGGCTTAGTGCACCACGGAGTTGGGCGGCAGGTGGCCCAGCCGCTCGGTCAGGCGCAGGCGCTGGATGGGGTCTTCGCTGAGCAACAGTGCGTGTTCCAGGTCGAAGCGTTCGGCGTTGGGGCAATCCAGGCGTTGGTACAGGCTGGCCCGCGCCAGGTAATCGGCGGCGTTGGCGCTGCCCAGTTCCAGCACGCGCTCGGCGTCAATCAGGGCGGCTAATGGTTTGTCATTGGAAAGGTGCAGTTGACGCAGGTTGCGTGACAGCCGTTGCAGGATCGAACGCGGCTCGGCCGTCAGCAGATGATCGGCCTGCAACTTGAGGTTGGGGCCATATTGGCGTTGCAGCAGTTCGCGGCAATCGTTGGGGTACAGGCGCCGGCCGCCGCATGGGTCCAGCAGGTGATCGGCGCCGGGCACCCGCAGCAGGAAATGCCCTGGGAAATTCACCCCGGCCATCGGGATGTGCAGGCGTCGCGCCAGTTCCATGGCGATCAGCCCCATGGCCAGCGGTTGCCCGCGTTTGCGTTGTAACACCTTGTCCAGCAGGGCGGCGGCGGGGCGCAGCGGAGTGAACTCGTCTTGGGCAAAGCCCAGGTCGTTCATGCGCCGCAGTAACGGCTGGCCCAACTCGTCCGCCGGCAACATGGGCATGCCCAGGCTGACCTGTTGTTGCAGCAATGCGAGGTCCTGCAGGATGTCCAGCGGCTGCACCGTCGGGTCGTGCTCGGCGGCGATCCATAGCGCGGCTTCGAACAGCGCCGGTGGCGAACGTTGCAGGCAGGCGAAAAAGGCTTGGCGGGGCTTCATTGCGTTCTCCGGCGGATGCTCCCGTTTTAGCCTTGCCAGGAAAATTCGTCCAGTGCCTTAAGACACATCCTACCTACTTATGTCGCAAGTCCCGCAAAACCTGGCGGCTTATTCCAGTGCGCTCCGGCAGTTTTCTGCCGCCAGCCTATACTTGGCGACACAAGAAGTGATTCGGGAGCTTGACGATGTTTGCTCTCATGCACAGCACCCGCCTTGAATCGCTGCACCTGAGCATCGACCCGGTCACGGGGCTCAAGGCGATCATTGCCATCCATAACAGTCGCCTGGGGCCCGCTTTGGGCGGCTGTCGCTATATCGCCTACCCCGACGACGAAAGTGCGATGGCGGACGCCGCGCGCCTGGCCCAGGGCATGAGCTACAAGGCGGCCCTGGCCGGGTTGCCGGTGGGCGGTGGCACGGCGGTGATCCTGCGCCCGGCGCATGTGGAAAGCCGCGCTGCGTTGTTTGAAGCCTTCGGGCGGTGTGTCGAGCAACTCAATGGCCGCTACATCACCGCCATCGACAGTGGCACCTCGGTGGCCGACATGGATTGCATCGCCCAGCACACCCGCTTCGTCACCAGCACCACCGCCGCCGGCGACCCTTCGCCTCATGCGGCCATGGGCGTGTTCGCTGGCATCCGCACCACCGCCATGGCGCGCCTGGGAAGCGACAACCTCGAAGGCCTGCGCGTGGCCATCCAGGGCCTGGGCAACGTCGGATATGCCCTGGCCGAGCAACTGCACGCCGCCGGCGCCGAACTGTTGGTCAGCGACATCGACCACGGCAAGGTGCAACTGGCCATGGCACAACTGGGCGCACACCCCATTGCCAACGACGCCTTGCTCAGCACCCCATGCGACATTCTTGCGCCCTGCGGCCTGGGCGCCGTGTTCAACCGCACCAGTGTCGGCCAACTGCGTTGCGCCGCCGTGGCCGGGTCCGCGAGCGCGCAACTGACCAACCTGCAAGTGGCCGACCAGTTGGAAGGCCGCGGTATCCTCTATGCCCCGGATTATGTGATCAACTCCGGCGGCCTGATCTACGTCGCGCTCAAACACAGCGGCGCCGAACTGCCGACCATCACCGCGCACCTGTCCAACATCGGCAAGCGCCTGACCGAGATCTACGCCCATGCCCAAGCGGAAAAACGCTCCCCCGCACGGGTGGCGGACGAACTCGCCGAGCGCCTGCTTTACCCATGAGCAGGCATTAAAAAGGCCCTGAATCATGGACTCAGGGCCTGTTCAATTCGGGCTTTATTCGGCCGCTGCGTTGAGCAATTCGGACAACGCGTCCGGCTGGCTCTTGAACGCCTTGGCAAATACATCGCGGTTCTTCGCCATGTAGATCCCGGCTTCCTCCACCTGCTGCTCGCTCAGGGACGGCACGGCTTTTTGCAACACTTCTGCCAGCAACTCAGCGAGTTCAAGCATTTTGTCATGACGGTCAGCTTCGGCTTTATCCATGAACAAACGCTCCAGATCTCGGCTGCTGCGGTATACCACTTCGACGGCCATTCACCACCTCACATGCCTTCACGATAGTTGTCTTTTGCTACTACTGTATCGATATACAGCTAAGAGGATATGCCAAACGCCGGGGTTTGGATAGTAGGTTTTTAATGTAGTCGGGAAATGGTCAATCTGTGCCTCATGTCACCCCGCCATCATCTTATACCCGCCTCTGGCCTTTTTTCTGCATGCAGAACAACCGTCACGTCCAACCCGCATTATCCGGTCGAACCGACCTAAGGAAGCACCTTCGTGAAAATCAACTGGGCCGAAAAGCTGCGCCAGCAAGTCCATGGGCTGGCCGAGTCGCTGGGCAATCTGTTTGTGGAGTCGTTCCACTACCTGGCGCTGTTCGCCATTGGCGCGGTGACCGCCTGGGCGGCGGTGATGGAATTTCTGGGGATGCTGGAGAACGGGCACATCAAGATCGATGACATCTTGCTGCTGTTCATCTATCTGGAACTGGGCGCCATGGTCGGGATTTATTTCAAGACCAACCACATGCCCGTGCGTTTCCTGATCTACGTGGCCATCACCGCGCTGACGCGCCTGCTGATCTCTAACGTGTCGCACCACAACCCGCCAGACCTGGGCATCATCTACCTGTGCGGCGGCATTCTGCTGTTGGCTTTCGCGATTCTGGTGGTGCGCTATGCGTCGTCGGCGTTTCCGTCGGTGAAGGTCGAAGGCCCGCGTCGCAAGGGCGAGGCGAGCCTGGAGACGGAGAAAGGTGAGCTTTAAAGCCCGACGCTGAAGGGCAGGGTGCGGCTGGGGGGCCTTTGCAATAGTTTGTGATTGTCGCCATCCGTCATCACGGCCAGGATCTCCATCGCGCTGTGCCCCTGCTCGATGGCGATGCCGAATTGGATGCTCTGCACCAGGCGTTTGAGCCGTTGCGGGTCGTTGCGTTGTTCGGCGCTGATCATGCGCTTGGCCACCACGCCGGTGTCATCGGAAAGGGTGAGCATGATGCTGCCGTCAAGCCGTTGAATGCTCAGGTTGACCCGGTATTTTGGGCTGAAGGTGTCGGTGATGATCTGAAAAGGATTGTCCATGGTGCGTTACCGCCTGATAAGAACATGCAGTCATTGACGACCGGTGTCGGGATTAGTTCGCATTGCCTGACCACCGGCCAAAGTCCATTTCCCTCAGAAGCTCTACAGCAAGGGCCGTGCCGTATAACGCCCTATCAGACCGTGGGATGCTCATGTGGAAGGGGGCTTGCTCCCGATAACGGTGCATTGGCCAATGAATGCTTGGCTCAAAGGCCGCTATCGGGAGCAAGCCCCCTCCCATATGTGTTTTGCGTTGTGCTGGAAGTCGGTGGGCTATTTCAGGGCAGCACGGAGAAAACGATCGCAGACAGCGCAATCAAACCGATCAGCACCACAAACACATTCGATACCTGTCCAGAATACTGGCGCAAAGATGGCACTCGACGAATTGCGTACATCGGCATCAGGAACAGCAAGCACGCGATGATCGGCCCGCCCATGGTCTCGATCATGCCCAGGATGCTCGGGTTGAAAGTGGCCACGGCCCAGCAGGTGAGCACCATGAACAGTGCGGTGCTGCGCTCCAGCCATTTGGCTGACAGCGTGCGGTTGCGCCCGCGCAGGGATTTGACGACCAGGCCTTGGAAGCCTTCGCTCGCACCGATGTAATGGCCGAGGAAGGATTTGGTGATGGCCACCAGCGCGATCAGCGGTGCAGCGTAGGCGATCACCGGGGTCTGGAAGTGGTTGGCCAGGTACGACAGGATCGAAATGTTCTGGGCCTTGGCCGCCGCCAGGTCCGCTGGTGACAGCGCCAGTACGCAACTGAAGCAGAAGAACATCACCGTCAGCACCATCATGCCGTGGGCGGTGGCGAGAATACCGCTGCTTTTGCGCTCGGCCATCGGGCCGTACACGCGTTTTTGGTCGACGGCGAAGGCCGAGATGATTGGCGAATGGTTGAACGAGAACACCATCACCGGGATCGCCAGCCACAGCGTCTGAAAGAACATCGGCAGCGGCATGCCCTCCCTGGCGGAGGCGAAGAATGCGCCGTTCCAATTGGGAATCAAGCTGAATGCCAACAACAGCAGCGCCGCGACGAACGGGTAGACGAGCACGCTCATGGCCTTGACGATCATGCCCTGGCCACAGCGCACAATCGCCATCAGGCCGAGGATCAGCACCAGCGACAGGATCGCCCGGGGCGGCGGCGTCAGGTGCAGTTGGTGTTGCATAAAACTGCCGAGGGTATTGGTCAGCGCCACGCTGTACACCAGCAAAATCGGGAAGATCGCAAAGAAGTACAGCAGGGTGATCAATTTGCCCGCGCCGACGCCGAAGTGTTCTTCGACTACGTCGGTGATATCGCCGGATTTGCCTGACAACACAAAGCGCGTCAGCCCACGGTGGGCGAAGAAGGTCATCGGGAAGGCCAGCAAGGCCAGCACGATCAGCGGCCAGAAGCCGCCGACCCCGGCGTTGATCGGCAAGAACAAGGTGCCCGCGCCGATGGCGGTGCCGTAGAGGCCGAGCATCCAGGTGGTGTCGTGCGGGGTCCAGCCGGTGGTGACGGTGCTTTCTACACGTTCAGGGTTTTCGGCAGCAGGTGTACGTACATCGGTCATCGATATTGCCTCGTTATTATTTTTGCGCGGGCTCACGTTGGGGCGGTCAGGGAATGCTCCTCAGCATTCCACCCAGCTCACGGCCAGGCCGCCCCGTGAAGTTTCTTTGTATTTGTCATGCATGTCGGCGCCGGTGTCGCGCATGGTGCGGATGACCCGGTCGAGGGAAATGAAGTGTTTGCCGTCGCCGCGCAGGGCCATTTGCGTGGCGTTGATCGCCTTGACCGCCGCGATTGCGTTGCGCTCGATGCAGGGCACTTGGACCAAGCCGCCGACCGGGTCACAGGTCAGGCCGAGGTTGTGCTCCAGGCCGATTTCGGCGGCGTTTTCCAGTTGCTCGGGCGTGGCGCCGAGGATGTCGGCCAGCCCGGCGGCGGCCATGGCGCAGGCCGAACCGACTTCGCCCTGGCAGCCGACCTCGGCGCCGGAGATAGAGGCGTTTTTCTTACACAAGATGCCGACGGCGGCTGCGGCCAGGAAGAAGTTGACCACATCGTCATCGGACGCGTCGGCGTTGAACTTCATGTAGTAATGCAGCACTGCCGGGATGATCCCCGCCGCGCCATTGGTCGGCGCGGTGACCATGCGCCCGCCGGCGGCGTTCTCTTCGTTGACGGCGAGGGCGAACAGGTTGACCCACTCCATGGCTGACAAGGTCGAGGTGATGACATTGGGTTTGCCTATTTCCAACAGGCTGCGGTGCAATTTCGCCGCGCGCCGTGGCACATCCAGGCCGCCTGGCAAGATGCCTTCATCGCGCAGGCCTTGCTCCACGCATGCGCGCATCACCGACCAGATATGCAGCAGGCCGCTGCGGATTTCTTCGTCACTGCGCCAGGCGCGTTCGTTGGCCATCATCAGTTCGGAAACGCGCAGGTCATGTTTATTGCACAGGGCCAGCAGTTGCGCCGCACTGGAAAAGTCGTAGGGCAACTCCACATCGCTGGTCGGCGCGATACCGGACGCCGCTTCAGCCGCGTCGATGATGAAACCGCCGCCTACCGAGTAGTACGTTTGCTCGCTGAGCAGGCCGCTGTCGCCATAGGCGTGCAGGGACATGGCGTTGGGGTGGTAGGGCAGGCTTTCGTCCAGCAGTAGGAGATCGGTGTGCCAATCGAAGGCAATGTCTTGTGAGCCGGCCAGCAACAAGCGGCCGGACTCACGCAACCGCTGGATACGGGTGTTGATCGAAGTGGGGTCGACACGGTCCGGCCACTCGCCCATCAAGCCCATCACGCAGGCGCGGTCGGTGGCGTGGCCGACACCAGTGGCGGACAGCGAACCGTATAAGCGCACTTGCACCCGTCGGGTTTCGCTGAGCAATTGCTGATCGCCCAAGGCTTGGGCAAAGGTCGCCGCCGCCCGCATGGGGCCAACGGTATGGGAACTGGACGGGCCGATGCCCACCTTGAATAGATCGAAAACACTGATAGCCATGCTAAAGCCTTACAAGCAATGGAGTAGGAATCGCTGCCATGTTTTGTAGGACGAGCGCAATTGGCGTGATACTGAGCCTCTGGATTGGCACTGACCAACGAATTATCCTAAGACACCCTTTAGCAGGACTAAATTCTATGGCCCGCCCCCTTCATGGTCAGACCTATGTCTGGCTCCATGTGTTTTCATGCGCGGCACGGCATTTGTCGTTCACCCGTTGCGCCGAAGAACTGCACATCACACCGGGGGCGGTGAGCCAGCAAATCCGCCAGTTGGAGGAGCGCTTGGGCTTTCGACTGTTTCACCGGCGAGCCCGTGGCGTGGAACTCAGCGCCGAAGGGCAGCGGCTGGCGGCTACGGTGGGAGAGGCTTACGGCAGCATCGATGCCGAATTGCAGCGGCTGGATGCGGGCATGATCAGCGGCACCTTGCGCCTGCGTTCGATCCCTTCGTTTCTCGGCAAGTGGCTCACCCCGCGTTTACCGCGTTTACAGCAACGTTTCCCGGATATCCAACTGCGCATGGTCGCCGAGGACAGCAGCATTGCGCTGCACGAGGGCGACTTTGACCTGGCCATCGACCTGAACGACGGCAGCTACCCCGGCCTGTTATCTACCGCATTGCTGGATGAGCAGATCTTTCCGGTGTGCGCGCCGAGCTTGCTGCGGGGGCGCCCACCGCTGCATGGCCCGGCCGACCTGGTGCATTTCCCGCTGCTGCACGACATCACCGCCTGGCGTGGGAGTTATGAGTACGCCGAGTGGGAGTTTTACCTGAACGCTATCGGCTACCACGTCGCTGACGTGCGTCGCGGCCACACGTTCAACCGTAACCACCTGACCATCGAAGCCGCCATTGCCGGCATGGGTGTAGCGATTGCGCGACGCACGTTGCTTAACGATGAATTGGAACGCGGCACCTTGATCGTACCGTTCGGCCTGGCCGTGCCCAACCATAAACGCTATGTGTTGCTGTATGCGCCGGGCGCGCTGAGCCATCCGGGCGTGCGGGCGGTACATGACTGGCTGGTGGAGGAAGCGGAGATTTTTCGCGGATTGCATCCCTTGGGAGAGGGGCAATTGTGAGGTTCGCTGAGCGTAAGAAGATGTAACTAACTCCCCACCCTAACAGCGTTTCTGCTTGTCGTCAGGCTTAATTTGTAATGTAGGATTTATCTTTGCAAAGGGGTTGAATTGTTCCTGCAGGTGCTCAATTGTGTAATCAAGAGGTCATGGTTTCACCACCCCGGTGTCGCAGTTGTGACCTCTCGCGAGCTAGCTGAAATAAGGGAAGAACTATGCAAATCCAAGTCAATAGCGATAACCATATTGAAAGCAGCATCCGACTGGAGGAGTG
>Ga0207650_10000184_pt1 | contig 72574 bp, 58 predicted proteins | sample KBSS63metaG_FD_184325 | JGI IMG/M metagenome (GOLD analysis project Ga0207650, IMG submission 184325) | Switchgrass rhizosphere microbial communities from Kellogg Biological Station, Michigan, USA - KBS S6-3 metaG (SPAdes) (version 2) | ecosystem: Host-associated > Plants > Roots > Rhizosphere...
TTGAACATGACTTCTCTTGATCTGGTTTTCAGCGACGAATACGCGCCTGAAGGAAAGACAGCACGTCAGCCACCGGCAACGGTTGGGCTTCGGCTTCGGTCCGGCTCTTGTATTCCAGATTGCCATCGGCCAGGCCGCGGTCACTGACCACGATCCGGTGCGGGATGCCAATCAGTTCCATGTCGGCGAACTTGATGCCCGGGCTGGTTTTCTTGTCCCGGTCATCCAGCAACACTTCAAAACCGGCGGCCGTCAGTTCGGCATACAGTTTGTCGGTGGCTTCGCGCACTTGCTCGGTTTCATAACGCAGCGGTACCAGGGCAACCTGGAACGGCGCCAGGGCGTCACTCCAGATGATGCCTTTCTCGTCGTTGTTCTGCTCGATGGCAGCGGCCACCACGCGCGATACGCCAATGCCGTAGCAACCCATTTCCAGGGTGATCGGCTTGCCGTTCTCGCCCAGCACTTCGCACTTCATCGCCTTGCTGTACTTGTTGCCCAGCTGGAAGATGTGCCCGACTTCGATGCCGCGCTTGATTTCCAGGGTGCCCTTGCCATCCGGGCTTGGGTCGCCGGCCACCACGTTACGCAGGTCGGCCACGGTTGGCACCGGCAGGTCACGTTCCCAGTTCACGCCGAAGTAGTGCTTGTCGTCGATGTTGGCGCCGATCCCGAAGTCGCTCATCAGCTCGACCGAGCGGTCGATGATGATCGGCAGCGGCAGGTTCAACGGGCCGAGGGAGCCGGCACCGGCGCCAATGGCGTCGCGCAGTTCGGCGTCGGAGGCCATGACCAGCGGGCTGGCCACGCCAGGTTGCTGGGCGGCCTTGATTTCGTTGAGCTCGTGGTCGCCACGGATCACCAGGGCGATCAGCTTGCCTTCTTCTTCGGCGCGCACGATCAGGGTCTTGATGGTCTTTTCAATCGGCAGATTGAATTTCTCCACCAGGGCCGCGATGGTCTTGGTCTCTGGCGTATCCACCAGGCGCAGCTCTTCAGCCGGCGCTGGACGGGAAGTTTCCCGTGGCACGGCTTCGGCTTTCTCGATGTTCGCGGCGTAGTCGGAACCGTTGCTGAATACGATATCGTCTTCGCCGGACTCGGCCAGCACGTGGAATTCGTGGGAGCCGGCACCGCCGATGGAGCCGTTGTCCGCTTCAACCGGGCGGAATTTCAGGCCCAGGCGCGTAAACACGTTGCAGTAGGCCTGGTGCATGCGGTCGTAGGTGACCTGCAGGGACGCCTGGTCAGCGTGGAACGAATAGGCGTCCTTCATGATGAATTCGCGGCCGCGCATCAAACCGAAGCGTGGGCGGATTTCGTCACGGAATTTGGTCTGGATCTGATACAGGTTCAGCGGCAGCTGCTTGTAGCTGCTCAGCTCGTTGCGCATCAGGTCGGTGATCACTTCTTCGTGGGTCGGGCCGGCGCAGAAGTCGCGGCCATGACGGTCCTTGAAGCGAAGCAGTTCAGGGCCGTACTCTTCCCAGCGCCCGGATTCCTGCCACAGCTCAGCCGGTTGGGTGCTCGGCATCAACACTTCCAGAGAGCCGGCGGCGTTCATCTCTTCACGCACGATGGCTTCGACCTTGCGCATCACCTTCAAGCCCATGGGCAGCCAGGTGTACAGGCCGGAGGCCAGTTTGCGGATCATGCCGGCGCGCAGCATCAGCTGATGGCTGATCACGACCGCGTCGGAAGGCGTTTCTTTCTGTGTGGCGAGCAAATATTGACTGGTACGCATGGTAGGCCGTTGTCGGTTGCTTGGACTTGAAATGACTTGGGATTGTACGGGCGCAAGCTGCCGCCGTACAGGCATCAGAATACAGGGCTGTTTGTAGTGAGGGCGCTTGCTCCCGTTCGACAGCGCAGCTGGAGCCGGCTTTTATAGGGGCGCTTCGCACCCCAGCGGGAGCAAGCTCCCTCACTACAAAAGCATGTGTGTCAGTCGTCTACCGGTGGATTCAACCGAATCCGCCGATTCTCCTGATACCAATGCAGCGCAATCAGCAACAACGTCGGCACACCCAACATGCAGGTGATCAGGAAGAAATTGTGATACCCGAACTTTTCGACCATCACCCCCGAATACCCACCGATCAGGCGCGGCAGCAACAGCATGATCGAGCTGAGCAGGGCGTATTGGGTGGCGGAGAACTTCAGGTTGGTCAGGCTTGAAAGGTAGGCGACGAACGCCGAGGTCGCCAGCCCCGAGCTGAAGTTGTCCAGCGAGATGGTGAAGATCAGCATCTGCAGGTCCGGGCCCATGTCCGCCAGCATCACGAACAGCAGGTTGGTACCGGCCGACGCGATACCGCCGATAAACAGGATCGGCAGGATGCCGAAGCGCACGATCAGCAGGCCGCCCATGCCGGCACCCACCAAGGTCATGATCAGGCCGAAGATCTTGCTGACCCCGGCGATCTGGTCCTTGGTGAAGCCCTGGTCGATGTAGAACACGTTGGCCATTACGCCCATCACCGTGTCGGACATGCGATAGGTGGCGATCAGCCCCAGCAGCAGTAATGCTTGCCAGCGGTAGCGCAGGATGAAGTCATTGACCGGCGTCAGCACAGGGGCCAGGCCGCGTCGACCCATGGCCGAGAGGCACAGGGCGGTCAGGGTGATATAGAGGATGGCGCGCAGGAAGGCACGGTCTTCCATCAGCAAGTCCCACAGGCTCATGCCGTGGAACAGCACGCTTGCGAAATCCGTGTTGAACAGTTGGGTGAACATCGCCGGCACCGACACCAGCAACACGATCAGCACAAACACCGAGACCAATTGATGCACGAAGCTGTAGCGCCCGGCCTGCAACTGGGTGCGCAGTGGCACATTGGGTTCGCGCATGAACAGGGTGGTCAGCAGCGCAGGAATCATCAACACGCCGAACAGCACATAGGTGCCGGTCCAGGCCGAGTGTTTATAGTTGAAGCCGGTGGAACCGAAGCCTTCGGCAAAGAACAGTGCACCCGCCGTGGCCAGCAGCGCGGCGATGCGATAACCGGACATGTAGCTGGCGGCCAGGGCAGCCTGGCGGCTGTCGTCGGCGATTTCCAGGCGGTAGGCGTCGACGGCGATGTCCTGGGTCGCCGACGCGAAGGCCACGACGACGGCGATAGCGATCAGCCAGGACAAGTGTTTCTGCGGGTCGCAAAAGCCCATGCCGATCAATCCGAGGATCACCAGCGATTGGGCCAACACCAGCCAGGAGCGGCGGCGTCCGAGTTTGCCGAGCAACGGCAGGCGCCATTGGTCGAGCAGCGGCGACCAGACCCATTTAAAGGCATACGCCAGACCGATCAGGCTCGCGTAACCGATGGTCTCGCGGGCCACACCGGCCTCACGCAACCACACTGAAAGCGTCGAGAACACCAACATGTAAGGCAAGCCGGCGGCAAAGCCGAGCAACAACAGGACTAACGTCGAGGGGCTGGCATAGGCGGCGAGCGCGGCGCGCCAGGTTTTACGGGGCATGGGCTGGAGTCTGCCTCAGGTTTGCGGAAACAAAGCGCGCACTCTAACCGCTGTGCTCTACTGGGCGCCAGCCATGGCGCTGAATATCCACGCGATTGTTGCGGACAGTGACACCTTCATCGCGTAAACGCGCGCGCTGTTCGTCACCTGACGCACTGCCCGCCGGCAGACTTATCCGACCACCGGCACCCAATACACGGTGCCAAGGCAGCTTGGTGTCTTCGGGAAGCTGGCTCAAGGTGCGGCCCACCCAGCGCGCCGCGCGTCCGAGCCCGGCCAGGCGTGCCAGCTCGCCGTAACTGACCACGCAACCTTCAGGCACTTGCGCCAGGGTCAGGTACAGCGCGGTGCGGCGCATCTCGGCGGGGCTTTGCGGGGGCTCGGCAGATTTATTCACTGTGAGTCTATCCGTTGAAATCGTCGTCATTTGTGTAAGAAACGTCTGTAAACATGGCGATGAGCATTGAACTCAACCCCGATCCTTGAGTCAGTCCTTGCTAAGACGTTATCTAACACGATAATGCCCTCTTTTCGCCAAGCCCGAGCCTCGAATCCGCTTATGTTGTCCAGAACCCTGCTGTGCCTCGCTGTTGTCAGCGCCTCAACGCCCTTGCTCGCAGATACCGTGTGGTTAAAGAACGGTGACCGCCTGACCGGCAAGATCAAGGTCTTCGACGGCGGTAAGTTGCTGATCCAGACCGACTACGCGGGCGCCATCCCGGTGGACTGGAAGCAGGTCAAGACCCTGCAAAGCGACCAGGAGTTACTGGTCAAGCAGGATGCCTACACGGGCGAGAAGGCCAAATCATTGCAAGCGGCGGATGATGGCAAAGTGGTGCTGGCCAATGGCGAGGCGCCCAAGACCGTCGACCTGGCCAGTATCCAGCAGATCATCAAGCCCAAGCCGGTGATCGAAGACTTGGTGTGGAAGGGCAATGTCGACATGGCGCTGGACTACAAGCGCGCCGAGAAGGACACCAACGACTACGACGTCGACTTCAAGACCACCGCGCGGCATGGCCAATGGCGCCATACCGGGCAGGGCGAGTACAACCGCGAATTCCAGGACGACGTGACCACCACCGACAACTGGGCGTTGGAATACGACCTCGACCGCTTCCTGACCGAACATTGGTTCTGGCAAGGTCGCTTGACCTACAAGCGTGACAAGGTTGAAGACCTCGCCCGCCAGCGTACGGTCGGTACCGGCCCGGGCTACCAGTTCTGGGATGATGAGCTGGGGGCATTCTCCCTGGGCTCGCTGGTTAACCGCACCGATTACGAATATTCCGACGGCGGCAAGGACAACTTCTATTCCCTGGCCATGAAGTGGAACTACAACCGCTATCTGGTAGGCAAGACCGTTGAGTTCTTCACCAGCGGCGAACTCGGCAAACCCATCGGTGGTCCGGCGGAGTATTCCCTGGATGCGGAAATGGGCCTGCGCTACAAAGTCACCGAATGGGCCTCGCTCAACCTCAAGGCTGAACGCGATGTCATCAGTGGCGACTCGGAAAGCAGCCTGAGCAAGACCCGTTACACCGCAGGCTTCGGTGTGGCCTGGTAACAGCCTTCGACACATCCCGGCAGGAGAGCCTCTGGCAACTGGTGCGTAGATTGATTACCTTGTGTTGAGATCCATTCCCATATGCCATGGGCGGCGGAATACCCGAGGAGTCAAACGTTGAGCGCACAGGTTGCCAAGAACGCCCGAGAGCTGTTGCTCAAGGAATACCGTGGGGCCCTCTCCACATTGTCCAAGGCCATGCCCGGTTTCCCTTTCGGGTCGGTCGTGCCGTATTGCCTGGACGAGCAGGGCCGCCCGCTGATCCTGATCAGCCGGATTGCCCAGCACACCCATAACCTGCAAAAAGACCCCAAGTGCTCATTGCTGGTGGGTGAACGTGAGGCGGATGACGTGCAGGCGGTCGGGCGCCTGACCTACCTGGCCGAAGCCGAAAAACTGGAAGAGGGCGCCGCGATTGAAGCGGCGGCCGAACGCTACTATCGGTACTTCCCCGATTCGGCCAACTACCACAAGGCCCACGACTTCGACTTCTGGGTACTCAAGCCGGTGCGCCACCGCTACATCGGCGGCTTTGGCGCGATTCACTGGGTTGACCAACTGACCCTCGCCAACCCGTTCGCCGGCCAGGCTGAGCGCAGCATGATCGAACACATGAATAGCGATCACACCAAGGCCATTGCCCACTACGTTGAACTGGCAGGCCTGCCTGCCACCGAACCTGCGCAGTTGGCGGGCATCGACAGCGAAGGCATGCATTTGCGTATTGGCCAGTCGTTGCATTGGTTGCCTTTTGCAACGCCTTGCAACACGCCGACACAAGTCCGCGAAGCGCTGGTTTCATTGGCTCACGCCGAGGTCTGGCCGAAAAAAGAGGCCGCTGACGCTTGAATTCACGAAATGGCGACGTCATCTAAGGTGGACTGGCAAGGCATTCTTGCGTTGAGGAACCATTTGATGCGCCCTTTTTTATTGCTCTTTCTGCTGTTCCCGGTGTTGGAGCTGTTCGTATTCGTTCAAGTCAGCAGTGCGATCGGGTTTTTCCCGGCCCTGTTGCTGATCATTCTCGGCTCGATGCTCGGCGTCCTGGTGCTGCGCGTCGCCGGCCTGGCCACGGCGCTACGTGCCCGTGAAAGCCTCAACCGTGGCGAATTGCCCGCGCAGACCATGCTTGAAGGCCTGATGATGGCCCTGGCGGGTGGCCTGTTGATCCTGCCAGGCTTTATCAGCGATGTGGTGGGCCTGGTGATGTTGCTGCCAGTCACCCGTAAGCTGCTGGCCGGCAAGATGCGCCAGCGGGCTGAAGAGGCTGCGATTCGCCAGCGTGCCTTCGCCGAAGACCTGCAACCCCGTGGTGGCCCGGCTCCGCGCCAGCCCCTGGGGCGTGAAGGCGATGTGATCGAAGGTGAGTTCGAACACCGCGACAGCAAATAACCGCTTCATTGGCACGGCACCTTCGGGTGCCGTGTTGCTTTCAGCCGTCGGCACAGGTAAAAAATTTCCGCCGCGGCCCCTTGTAATAAGCTTATGCGCCCTTATGTAACGGTCACCGCAAGGTTTCTGGTGGCGACACCAGACAGACTTCCGCGTCTTGCTTGGCGAGGCGCGACCGGCACAGCCGGAAGACAACCCGCCGGTACACACACCGGCCGATGAAAAACACAATTAGGAGAGATCGACAATGAGCAAGCTTCGTCCTCTGCACGACCGCGTCGTAATCCGTCGCAGCGAAGAAGAAAAGAAAACCGCCGGCGGGATCGTTCTGCCAGGTTCGGCTGCTGAAAAAGCCAACCACGGTGTGATCGTCGCTGCTGGCCCAGGCAAGACCCTGGAAAACGGTGATGTACGTGCGCTGGCCGTTAAAGTCGGTGACAAGGTTGTATTCGGCCCTTACTCCGGCAGCAACACTGTGAAAGTCGACGGCGAAGACCTGCTGGTTATGGCTGAGAACGAGATTCTCGCCGTTCTGGAAGACTGATTTCCCCGCTCATTTTCCCGTTACTACAAAGTATTTAAGGAATATCGATCATGGCTGCTAAAGAAGTTAAATTCGGCGATTCCGCCCGCAAGAAAATGCTCACCGGTGTCAATGTCCTGGCTGACGCAGTAAAAGCGACCCTGGGCCCGAAAGGCCGTAACGTGATCATCGAGAAGAGCTTCGGCGCTCCGACCATCACCAAGGACGGCGTTTCCGTCGCCAAAGAAATCGAACTGGAAGACCGTTTCGAAAACATGGGCGCGCAGCTGGTCAAAGACGTTGCCTCCCGTGCCAACGATGACGCAGGCGACGGCACCACCACTGCTACCGTCCTGGCCCAGGCGATCGTCAACGAAGGCTACAAAGCCGTCGCTGCCGGCATGAACCCGATGGACCTCAAGCGCGGCATCGACAAGGCGACCATCGCCATCGTTGCTGAGCTGAAAAACCTGTCCAAGCCATGCGCTGACACCAAGGCTATCGCTCAGGTAGGCACCATCTCCGCCAACTCCGACAGCTCCATCGGCGACATCATTGCCGAAGCCATGGAAAAAGTCGGTAAAGAAGGCGTGATCACCGTTGAAGAAGGCACTGGCCTGGAAAACGAACTGTCGGTTGTAGAAGGCATGCAGTTCGACCGTGGCTACCTGTCCCCGTACTTCGTCAACAAGCCGGAAACCATGGTTGCCGAGCTGGACAGCCCGCTGATCCTGCTGGTCGACAAGAAAATCTCCAACATCCGCGAAATGCTGCCAGTGCTGGAAGCCGTTGCCAAAGCCGGCCGCCCACTGCTGATCGTTTCCGAAGACGTTGAAGGCGAAGCCCTGGCGACGCTGGTTGTGAACAACATGCGTGGCATCGTTAAAGTCGCAGCCGTCAAGGCTCCAGGCTTCGGCGACCGTCGCAAGGCCATGCTGCAGGACATCGCCGTTCTGACCGGCGGTACCGTTATCTCCGAAGAGATCGGTCTGAGCCTGGAAAGCGCCACCCTGGAAAACCTGGGCAGCGCCAAGCGCGTGACCATCTCCAAAGAAAACACCATCATCGTTGACGGTGCTGGCGTAGAGCAGGACATCCAGGCTCGCATCACCCAGATCCGTGCCCAGGTTGCCGAAACTTCGTCCGACTACGACCGTGAAAAACTGCAAGAGCGTCTGGCCAAGCTGTCCGGCGGCGTTGCAGTGATCAAGGTTGGCGCCGGTTCCGAAGTTGAAATGAAAGAGAAGAAAGCCCGCGTTGAAGACGCCCTGCACGCAACCCGCGCAGCCGTTGAAGAAGGCGTGGTACCTGGCGGTGGCGTTGCGCTGATCCGTGCTCTGGAAGCCCTGACCAACCTGACCGGCGACAACGCTGACCAGAACGTCGGTATCGCTGTACTGCGTCGTGCTGTTGAAGCGCCGCTGCGCCAGATCGCTGCCAACTCCGGCGACGAGCCAAGCGTTGTGGTCAACGAAGTCAAGAACGGCAAAGGTAACTACGGTTACAACGCTGCGACTGGCGTCTACGGCGACATGATCGAAATGGGCATCCTGGACCCTACCAAGGTGACTCGTTCCGCGCTGCAAGCTGCAGCCTCCATCGGTGGCCTGATCCTGACCACCGAAGCTGCAATCGCTGACAAGCCTAAGGCTGAAGGCGCTGGCGGTGGCGGTATGCCAGACATGGGCGGCATGGGTGGCATGGGCGGCATGATGTAAGCCAGCCTTAACCCCGCTCTGAATAAGCCCCGCCTGCAGTGATGCAGGCGGGGCTTTTTTGTGCCTGTGTGGGCATCGGCAGTGGCTGAACAGGTTGCCCGTCTACGTGTGGAGTTCCCGCACCTGCGGCACCTCAACCCTCGAGGGCCGGTAGAGCAACAGGCAGTACAGGCCCAGGCAGATCAGCCAACAGAAAATCGCCGTCCATACATTGTGGGAGAAGAAGTGGGCGCCTTGCAGCATGCGGCTCACTGAAAAAGCGCTGCCCAAGCCGATGGCAAAGATGAACGCCTTGCGCGCCAGGCGTGGCCGGCGATCGCGTAGCGCAAAGAACCAGGCAAACAAGGCAAACCCGGTTGCCGCATGACCGCCGGGCCAGCAGCGCCCAGGTTTATCCGTGGGCGGGCGCGGGCTCAGCAGTTCGCTGTAGGTTTCCTGGCCGCCGAATTCCTTGAGGCTCCAGGGGCACTGCACGGCGGTGATGGTTTTCAACGGCGAGACGAAGGCCGTCGCCAGGCCGAGGGACAGGACCAGGCAGACCAGTTCGCGGCGATAAGGCTTGAGCCGTTGCAGGATGAAGGTGCCGACGAGCCCTAGAATCGCCAGAACCGAAAACAGGATGACCAATTGCTTGGCACGGTCATGCAGGATGTCTTCAAGGAAGAAACTGTAACGCCCGATGAAGCCGCCATCCGCCGCATTGTAGAAACGCTTGGCGAGGTCCATGTCCAGCGATGTCAGCTCCAGCAACAGCATCAGGAGCGCGGCACCGGCGGGTATGCCCAGGCACAGCCAAAGATTGAGCGGCTTGGAAGCCGGCGCCGCGAGTGTGGACTGCATGACGAACCCTGCTTGAAGAATCCCGTACCGAACGGCACGGGACGTGTTCGTTAACGCGTGCTAAGTACCGGAGCCTCGTCCTTGGGGGCTCGCCATCCAAGTAATTGCTGCTTGAACCCGTAACTGGCGGCTTGGTAGTAGGTGATCGCCCGTTGGATCAACGCGTCATCGCTGCCGACCCGCAGCTCCTGGCTCTCGCCCAAGGCTTGATCGTGGCGACGCAGACCCAGGCGTGGGCTCAGGATCGCCAGGTCAGTGCCGTCAAACAAACCCAGGTGTTGGTAGTTACCGACCACTACGCGCGGTGGCAGCGGGTTGTCCTGCAACAGGTTGCGGCCGAAGAAGGCTGATTCGTAGCTCAGGTTGATCAGGCCCAGCAAGGTTGGCGCCAGGTCGATCTGGCTGGCCAGTTGCGCGGTTTCCCGAGCATCGATCAGCTTGGGCGCATAGATGAACAGTGGAATCTGGTAGTTGGTGATAGGCAAGTCTTCCTTGCCCGCGCTGCCGGCCGTGTGGTCGGCGACGAACACGAAAATCGTGTTATCGAACCACGGCTTCTGGCGCGCTGCCTCCAGGAACTCGCCGATGGCATGGTCGGTGTATTTCACCGCGCCATCACGGCCGTTGCCGGATTTGATATCGATGCGCCCGTCCGGGTAGGTGTACGGGCGATGGTTGGACGTGGTCATCAGTTGCAACAAAAACGGCTGCTGTTTGGCGTAGTCGGCATCGGCCAGCTTGAGGGTCTGTTTATACAGATCCTCGTCGGCCATGCCCCAGGCGTTTTTAAACGAAATCTCCGATTCAGGCACGCTGCTCTGATCGACGACCCGATAACCGTTGCCGCTGAAGAACGCGTTCATATTGTCGAAGTAACCACGCCCGCCGTAGACGAACACACTGTCATAGCCAATGGCGCTGAGGTGTTGGCCGAGGCTGGCGAAGCCGCTTTCCCGGCCGATGCGCTTGACGATCGAGCGCCCAGGCGTGGGTGGAATTGCCAGGGTGATCGCCTCCAGACCGCGATCGGTGCGGGTGCCGGTGGCGTAGAAGTTATTGAAATACAGGCTCTGTTTGCGCAGCGCATCCAGGTTAGGCGTAAGGTTGCGGCCATCGCCATTACTGCCCAGGTACTTGGCGCTGAAGCTTTCGATGGTCACCAGCACGATGTTGGGTTTACGTAGCGTGCCTGGGTTGGTGATGGCGCGGCGGATATCCAGCGGGTCCTGGCCGATGAAGCGCGCGTTGGGTTCGCTGAGTTCAGCGCGCAGTTGTCGTGCCACGATGTCCGTCGGCAGGGTTTTGTAGAACTGCGGGTAATCCAGCTCGTTATTACGGAAGGCGGCAAAGAACTGATACGGGCCATTGCTCGCCAACTCGTTCTTGTAGGCATTGCCGCCCTGCGTGCGCGGACTGTCCTGGCTGATCAGTTGCAGGCTCAGGCCGGTGACGACCAGCAGGGCCAGGGCGTTCAGCAGACGACCACGCATCGCCGGCAGCGGGGCACTCATCGCTGCGTTGAATGGCTTGCGCAGGGCCAGGCTCAGCACCATGGCCAGCATCGCCAGCAGGCTGAGCAGTTTGCCGATCGGGTAGGACTCCAACAGGTTGTTCAACACCTCATCGGAATACACCAGGTAATCGACGGCGATAAAGTTGAAGCGCACGCCGAATTCATCCCAGAACAACCATTCGGCAACCGAGGTAAACAACATGGCGAACAGGCTGACAGTCAGCACTGCCTGCAGGAACCAACGGTGCCCACGGCGGCGCCACAGGGCGGGGGGGCATAGCAGCAGGTACAGCCCCAGTGGCAGGGCCGCGTAGGCTAGAAAACCCAAGTCGTAGAGCACACCCACACCAAACACCGGCAGTAAGTTGCCTCCGACCTCGTCCAGGTGAGTGATGAGCAGTACGCTGCGTGTGAGCAAGAAAATAACCAGCCAGGCACCGGTTACCAACAGCAAATAGCGCATTGGCGCTGTTTTGAACAAACCCATGTCTATGTTCCTTATATCAATGGGAGGCGATCTTCGCCCTGACACTGTAGTCAGTTTGTGAAGCTATAGTGAAAAACTCGTTCGACAATACAATCAGTTGAAAAGCTTTATCGACAGGCCTTTCAGCTCTATCCCTGAGCCCCACTTGGCCTTAAGCTGCGCGAGCCAACACGGCCGTTACCGCGTACGGAGACACTGCCCATGCGAATCTTATTGGTTGAAGACAACCGCGATATCCTCGCCAACCTGGCGGATTACCTGGGGTTGAAGGGCTATACCGTGGACTGTGCGCAGGACGGTTTGTCAGGCCTGCACCTGGCCGCCACCGAGCATTACGACCTGATCGTGCTCGACATCATGCTGCCCGGCATCGACGGCTACACCCTGTGCAAGCGCCTGCGTGAAGACGCCCGTCGTGACACGCCGGTGATCATGCTCACCGCCCGCGACCAACTCGACGACCGGCTGCAGGGCTTCAAGTCCGGTGCCGATGACTACCTGCTCAAGCCGTTTGCCCTGTCGGAACTGGCCGCGCGTATCGAAGCCGTGCTGCGCCGTGCCCAGGGCGGCGGTCGCCGCGCCCTGCAGGTGGGTGACCTGAGCTACGACCTCGACACCCTAGAAGTCACCCGCGAAGGGCGCCTGCTCAAGCTCAACCCGGTCGGCCTGAAACTGCTGGCGGTACTGATGCAGAAAAGCCCGCACGTGCTGCGCCGCGAAATTCTCGAAGAAGCCCTGTGGGGCGATGACTGCCCAGACAGCGACAGCCTGCGCAGCCACGTTCATCAATTGCGCCAAGTGATCGATAAGCCGTTCGCCAAACCGTTGCTGCAAACGGTGCACGGCGTGGGTTATCGCCTGGCCGAGGGTCGTGATGGAGTTTAAGCAAAGCCTTTCCCAACGGATCATCATCGCCTTTGCCTTGATGAGTGCGTTGGTGGCGGGCGCCTTTGCCATGGGCATCGTGGCGACTGTGCACTTGGTCGAAGAAAAGTTGATCTCGGCGGGCCTGGGCGGTGACTTGCAGCGTCTGCTGCTGATGGACACGGTCGAGGACTGGCGGCACCGGCCCGAGCCGGACCAACTGTTTTACTTCAGCGGTGGGCCTGGCGACTTCGAGTTGCCCAAGGATTTGCGGCACCTTGAGCCCGGGTTCCATGAAGTATTCCGCGAGACGCTGTCGTACCACGCCATGGTCGAAGTCATTGACGGCAGGCGCTACGTGCTGCTGCAGGATCAAAGCGATTTCGAAGAACGCGAGCGGGTGCTGTTTGCGGTCGTGCTGGTGGGCTTCGTCCTCAGCCTGGCCCTGGCGGTGTTCCTGGGTTGGGTGCTGGCGCGCAAAGTGATGGCACCGGTCGTGCGTCTGGCCCGCCAGGTACGTCACCGTGACCAGTTGCTGGGCCTGGCACCGCCCCTGGCGCCGGACTACGCGGCGGATGAAGTGGGTGAGCTGGCCGTGGCCTTTGATGCCACGCTGGGAAGGCTGCGTCAGGCGCTGTCCCGCGAGCAGATGTTTACCAGCGATGTAAGCCACGAATTGCGCACGCCGTTGATGGTATTGGCCAGCTCCTGCGAACTGTTGCTGGAAAACCCGGCCATCGATCAGCGTGGGCGTAACCAGGTACAGCGTATCGCCCGGGCGTGTGAAGAGATGCGTGAGCTGGTGCAAACCTTCCTGATGCTTGCCCGCGCCGAACACGACAATGCGTCGATGTCGCCACAGGTGACGTTGCCGCAGGTCGCCGACGACTTACTCGGCATCTGGCGTGAACAAATCGAGCGTAAAGGCCTGGAACTGATCTACCAGCCGGGTAACCCCCTGGACACGCGCTACAACACCACCTTCCTGCATGCGGTAATGGGCAACCTGTTACGCAACGCCTTGCACTACACCGAACACGGCTTTATCCGCCTCACGTTGGAGCCAAGCGGTTTTGTGGTGGAAGACTCCGGAGTGGGCATTCCGGAAGACAAGCGCGAAGCGATGTTCGAGCCCTTCGTGCGCGGCAACGAGAAACGCGGTGAAGGCTTGGGCTTGGGCTTGTCGCTGGTCCAGCGGATCTGCGAAAACCAGGGCTGGAGCGTCAGCCTCAGCACCATGGAGCCCAACGGCTGTCGCTTTCATGTGCAATTGAGTCAGGTCAACGCCTGACTCTACCCCCTGCCGCAATCCTGCCAGAGATACCCGCTATTCGGCGAAGATGGCCCCATGCCATTGCTTGTGTCTGTAAAGTCTTGAAATGTATGGGATTGGACAGGACAAGTTTTTCACAACTGGTTGACCTGTTGATCACAGTTCACTGCTTAAGGTTGTAGGCATCAGTAACTGGAGATCAGTGATGTCTACCCCGATCAAACTCGAATTTTCCGAAAAGTACGACGACGAGCACGCGCAGAATTATTTGCTCAAGCATCAGGACAATCTGGCTCGCCGGCTGTCCCACAAACGCGACGAGCAATTAGCGCGCGGTGCGCTGGCCATGGCCGGTGAGCCTGGGCTGGTGCTGGACCTGCCATGCGGGGCCGGGCGGTTCTGGCCGTTGCTGGCTGAAAAGCCCAACCGTGTGATTATCGGTGCCGACAATTCAGCGTCGATGTTGAAGGTCGCCACAATCGCCCAACCGGCGGACGTGGTGAAACGGGTACGCCCCTTGCAGACATCTGCCTTTGATATCGATTTGCCAGATAACTCGGTCGACAGCATCTTCTGCATGCGCTTGATGCACCATATTGGTGATCCGGCGCACAGGCTAGCGATACTGCGGGAATTTCAGCGTGTTACCCGCGACAGCGTCATCATTTCGCTGTGGGTGGATGGCAATTTCAAGGCCTGGAAACGCAAGCGCGCCGAAGTAAAACGTCGCAACAAGGGTGAGCAGGAAGGTTACCAAAACCGGTTTGTGTTACCGGCTGCTACTGTTGAAGCAGAATTTGAGGAAGCGGGTTTCCGTGTCCAGGAGTCCCTGGACTTCATACCGCTCTACGCCATGTGGCGAGTCTATGTATTGCGCAAGAGGTAACAGGATGGCAGTTGAGTGCGTAGCGGGCAGTCACGTAGCTCCCGAAGAGCGATTCGATTATTTCTGGCGCCAGCAGGGCGAGTGGGTCGAGGAGCCTAACCGTCGGCGTGGCGGTGAAAGTGGCGTGCAACGGGTCATGGGCCCCAATGGACGCTTGCTCTACAGCAAACGCCAGACTGGGCATATCTACCGCAGCTGGTTGCACCCGTTCGGCCGCCCCACGGTGTTGCGCGAGCGCGATGCCATCAAGGGCCTGCGCCTGTTGGATGTGCGAGTGCCGGAGATGGTGTTTTGCGAGGCGCGCCGCGACCCCGAGCACCAATGGAAGGCGTTGTTGGTCACCGCCTCTCTCGACGGTTTCGACGAAATCGAAAACTGGTACGCCGCCGGTGGCCGCGAACAGTACGGCGAGTTGGTTCACGAGCGTCTGCTCAAGGAATTGGCCGGCACCCTGGCGCGTATGCACAAGGGCCGTTGGCAGCATGGCTGCCTGTACATCAAGCATATTTTCGTGCGGGTGACGGGCGAAGGTGACTCGGCCAACGTGGAAGTGGCGCTGCTGGATTTCGAGAAATGCCGCCAGCGTTTGACCGCTTATCGGGCGGCCTCCCATGACATGCTGCAATTGCGCCGCCATTCGTCGTGGAACGATACCGACTGGAAGAAACTCAGCTATTTTTATGAGACGGCGTTTGGCAGCGCTATCAAGGGTTTAACCAGATGAAGCTAGAAATAGCACGAGGTTTGTTCCTGGTCGGGGCGCTGGGCGTTGCAGCCTTGGCGCTGGCGGCGTGGGAACAGCCCCGCACACAGGTGCTCAGTGCGACGCAGGGTGGCGGGCAATGCCTGTTGCCGCGCGTCGCCAAGACCAGTGTGGCGGTCAAGCCTGATCATGAGTTGTTGCTGTTCATGTTTGGAATGTCTCAAGGGATGAGGCCGCAGAGTTGAAACGATTCAAACCCCCGAAAAAGGGCCTTGCGATGCGAGGCCCTTTTTTTTGCCTGCAGGTCAGGCCTCATCCGGTTTGGCCAGCAAGGTATACACGCAAGGCAGCACAAACAATGTAAACAGCGTGCCGATCGACATCCCTGTCGCAATCACCATACCGATATCAAACCGGCTGACCGCGCCCGCACCCGTGGCGAAAATCAGCGGCACCATGCCGAACACCATCGCCGCGGTGGTCATCAACACCGGTCGCAGGCGAATCGCTGCGGCTTCTTCCACCGCCTGGCGTGGCGTCAGGCCCTTGTCTTTGCGCAATTGGTTGGCGAACTCCACGATCAGGATCCCGTGCTTGCTGATCAAACCGATCAGCGTCACCAAACCGACCTGGGTGTAGATGTTCATGCTTGACCAACCCAGGAACAGCGGAATCAGCGCCCCGCAGATCGACAACGGTACCGTCACCAGAATCACCAACGGGTCACGGAAACTCTCGAACTGCGCCGCCAGCACCAGGAAGATAATCGCCAGGGCCAGGCCAAAGGTGACCCACAGCGCCGTGCCTTCCTGGATAAATTGCCGGGACGCGCCGCTGTAGTCGAACGCATAGCCGGGCGGGGTTTCTTCAAGGGCGATCTGGCGCACGGTGTCGATGGCCTCGCCCATGCTGACGATGGGAAACCCCGAAATCAGCGCCGAGTTGAGTTGCTGGAACTGGTTCAGCTGCCGGGGGCGGGCGCGGTCCGTCACCGTGATCAGGGTCGAGAGTGGCAACAACTCGCCCTGGGCGTTTTTCACGTAGTAGTTGTTCAGCCAGTCGGGGTTGTCGCGGTAGGCACGCTCGACCTGGGCAATCACTTTGTAGCTGCGTCCATCCAGGGTGAACCGGTTGATTTCCGCCTCCGCGAGCAACGTCGCCAGGGTGCCGCCGAGGTCCTGCATCGACACGCCCATCTGCGCCGCCTTGGCACGGTCGATATCCACCACCACTTCGGGTTTGTCGAATGCCAGGTCGATATCGACAAAGGCAAACTTGCCCGACGCCATCGCGCGCTTTTTCACTCGGTTGGCCACATCGAGCAACGACTCATAGTCGTTGGCCGTGTTGATCACAAAGCCGAACGGCAAGCCTTCGCCCGTGCCCGGCAAAGAGGGCAGGTTGAAGCCGAACACTTGCAGGCCGGGAATCTGCTCGAGGCGCTTTTGTACCTCGGGCAGGATTTGCATCTGGGTGCGGTCGCGCTCGTTCCACGGCTTGAGCAGAAAACCGCCGATGCCCGATTGCACACCGTTGAAGCCGTTGATCTGGAACGACGAGTAGTACTCCGGGAACTCCTTGAAGATTTTGATGAACTCGTCTGTGTAGGTGTTGAGGTAGTCCAGGTTAGTCGGCTGCGGCGCGCTGGCCATCATGAAGATGATGCCTTGGTCTTCGTCAGGCGCCAGTTGCGACTGGGTGAACTTGAGGAACACCGGGATCAGGCACAGCACGATCAACGCAAACACGATCACCACCGGCCGCGTGTTCAGGGTGCCGTGCAGCATGCTCTGGTAGCGGCGCTTGAGGCTGTCGAAGATCCGGTCGAGGCGGTGAGCCAGGCCCGAAGGGTTTTCATCGTGACGCAACAACAGCGCGCACATCATCGGCGACAGCGTCAGGGCGACGATGCCGGAAATGATCACTGCACCGGCGAGGGTGAGGGCGAATTCCTTGAACAGCGCACCCGTGAGCCCTTCGAGAAAGCCAATCGGCGCATACACCGCCGCCAGGGTGACGGTCATCGACACCACCGGCAGCGCGATTTCCCGTGCGCCTTCCAGCGCTGCATCCAGAGGCGTCTTGCCGTCTTCGATATGCCGGTGGATGTTTTCCACCACCACGATGGCATCGTCCACCACCAGGCCGATGGCCAGGACCATCGCCAGCAGGGTCAGCAGGTTGATCGAATAGCCCATCAACTGCATGAAAAACAGCACGCCGATCATCGACAGCGGGATCGTGATGACCGGGATCACCACCGACCGCAGGGCACCGAGGAACAGGAACACCACCACAATCACGATCAGTACCGCTTCAAACAGCGTCTTGACGACTTCGTTGATGGACGCCTGGATAAACAGCGTGGCGTCATAGGCAATTTCGGCCTTGAGGGTGGGCGGCAGCTGGGATTCCAGCTCCGGCATGATCTTGCGCACTTCCTTGATCACATCCAATGGGTTGGCGCTGGGCGTGGCCTTGATACCGATGTACACCGACGGCGTGCCGCCAAATGAGCTGATGGCGTTGTAGTTTTCCGCGCCCATTTCCACCCGGGCCACGTCCCGCAGCAGCACACGGCTGTCGCCGGCGGTTTTCACCGTGATCGCGCCAAATGCGTCGGCGGACTTGAGGTCGGTGTTGGCGTTGATACTGGTGACCACGAACTCGCCCTTCACCTCGCCGGCGGCGGACAGGAAGTTGTAGCGGCGCACGGCGTCGGTGATGTCGCTGGCGCTGAGGCCGAAACCGGCGAGTTTCACCGGGTCGAGCCAGATGCGCATGGCGAATACCTGGTTGCCGAGGATCTCCGCTTCGGCCATGCCGGGCAGGGTGGCGAGCTTGGGCTGGATCACCCGAGACAGGTAGTCGGTGATCTGCGGATTGCTCAGTTGCCCGCTGGAGAAGCTGATGTACATCAGCGCCGAGGCGTCGGCGGCTTCTTTGCTCAGCACCGGGTCCTCGGCATCCTGGGGCAGCTTGTTCTTGACCTCGTTGGCCTTGGCCAGCAATTCGGTAAACAGCCGGTCGCTGTTGGCGCCGATGCGCGCGTAGATCGAGATCACCGAGAAGTTCTGGCGACTCACCGAGGTCATGTAGTCGATGCCTTCGGCGCTGGCCAGGCTTTGTTGCAGGGGTTGGGTGATATAGCCCTGGATGGTCTCGGCGTTCGCACCGGGGTAGGCGGTGGTCACCGTGATCAGGGCGTTCTCCATGCTTGGATACTGGCGCAGCGGCAGCTTGCTGTAAGCCTGGAAACCCAGCAGCACAATCAGCAGGCTGACCACCATGGCCAGCACGGGCCGGCGAATAAAGACGTCGGTGAACTTCATGGCTCAGTGCCCTGCCGGCAGGTTTTTGTCCGGGCTGATGGCAATGGGCGTGCCGTTGTCCAGCTTCAGCTGGCCGGCGCTGACCACCTGCTCGCCGGCTTTCAGGCCCTTGCTCACCAGCACCAGGCCGCCGCGCCGCTCACCGGTCTCGACGAACCGCCGTTCGGCGATCAGCAGCGGCTTGCCATCGGCATCCTTTTCCACCTCGCCGCCCTCGGTTTTTTTCTCGGCCACGGCGTACACCGAGTTGCCGTAGAGGGTGTAGGTAATCGCGCCTTCCGGCACCACGATCTGCGCGGCGGGATTGGGCAGCAGCACGTCCAGGCTGGTGAACATGCCGGGCAGCAGCTTGCCCTCCGGGTTGGCCAGGGTGGCGCGCACCAGCACATTGCGCGTGCTGTTCTCGACCTTGGGGTTGATCGCACTGACGCTGCCGGGGAATGGTTCGCCCGGGTAAGCCGAGACGGCGACCTGAACGGCCTGCCCAAGGGCGACTTTGGGCACGGAGTGCTCGGGGATATAGAAGTCGACGTAGAGGCTGCTGATGTCCTGCAAGGTGGCGATCACCGTGCCGCTGGCCAGGTAGTCGCCTACGTCCACTTGGCGAATGCCGATGGTGCCGCTGAATGGCGCGACGATGTGTTTTTTCGCCAACGACGCCTTGAGCTGATTGACCGTGGCCTTGTTCTTTTGCAGTTGCGCGGAGAGGCGGTCGAACTCGCCTTTGGAGATGGCTTGGCTGCCGACCAGTTGGCTGCCGCGACCGTAGTCCAGCTGGGCCAGGCCGAGGTCGGCCTGGGCGGTTTCCAGCAGGGCGCTTTCCACTGCGCTGTCGAGTTGCACCAGCGGCTGCCCGGCCTTGACCTTCTGCCCGGACGCGAACTGCACGTCCTTGACTGTGCCGGCAACCTCCAGGCTCAGGTTGACCCCTTGCAAGGCTTTGAGCGTACCCACCGAGGGCAGGCGCAGTTGCCAGGGCTGCTCGGTCGCCGTGGCGACGGCCACACTCACGGGTGGCTTGGGTTTGGAGAAGACCTGGATTTGCTGATAGATAGAAAAGGCTTTATAGCCCGCCAGCAGCAGGACAATTAACAGGACAACACCCAACATGATCAGCAGGCGACGGCGCAGCATATTCCGGTTCCTTGGAAAAACTGGGGCAGACGAAGACAGGCACATCCGGAACATACTCCGAGTGTCGGAGGTATTCCAGCGGGTAAGTTTTACCGTCGGTGGCAGGCTGGAACTCACCGATTGTCAGTTGTAAAAGGTGAGAAAGGGCTGTCAGCCCTTTCCAGTGAATCAGTGCGGGGATGTGCTGCCAACTGTTCGAGCCGCAGGGTCGGCTTTGGTCAATGCCGCGTACACCGATGGCAGGACGAACAAGGTAAATAATGTCCCGATCGACATGCCGGTGGCGATCACCAGGCCAATATCAAATCGGCTGACGGCGCCTGCGCCGCTGGACAAAATCAGCGGGATCACCCCCAGCACGGTTGCCAGGGTGGTCATCAGAATAGGTCGCAGACGGATTGCTGCTGCCTCCTCGACGGCGGCACGCGGTGAAAGGCCCTGTTCCTTGCGCAGTTGGTTAGCAAATTCGACGATGAGGATACCGTGCTTACTGATCAGGCCTATTAACGTGACCAACCCGATTTGCGTATAGATGTTCAGGGTGGACCAGCCCAGGAACAGCGCGATCAACGCCCCGGCTATCGACAGTGGCACCGTCACCAGTATCACCAAGGAATCGCGCAGGCTTTCGAACTGTGCGGCCAATACCAGGCCGATGATCGCCAGCGCCAGGCCGAAGGTGCCCCACAGCGCGTTCCCCTCCTGAACAAACTGGCGGGTAGCATTGCTGTAATCGAAGGTGTAGCCCGGTGGCGCCTCCTCTTGGGCGATTGCTTGCAGGGTTTCGAGCGCATGACTCATGCCGACAATCGGAAACCCTGAAACGATGACTGAATTGAGCTGTTGGAACTGATTCAACTGCCGCGGTCGCACCTGTTGGCTGGATACTTTGATTAATGTCGAAAGGGGGAGCAATTGACCGTCGGCGTTTTTGACTGCGTAGTGGCTCAGCCATTGTGGATTGTCTCGGTAGGTGCGCTCGACCTGGGCAATCACCTTGTAGAGGTGGCCATCAATGCTGAATCGGTTGATTTCCGTTTCAGCCAGCAGGGTCGCCAGGGTCAGGCTCAGCTCTTCCATGGATACCCCCATTTGCGCGGCTTTGGTCCGGTCGATGTCGATCACCACTTCGGGGCGGTCGAACGCCAGGTCGATATCCACGTAGGCAAATTTTCCTGAGTCTATTGCACGTTGCTTGATGCGTTCGGCCACGCTCATCATCGACTCATAGTCTTGCTGGGAACTGAGCACGAAGCCGAAGGGCAGGCCCTCACCCCCTCCTGGCAGGGACGGCAGGTTAAACGCGAAGACCTGCAGGCCGGGGATACGGTCCAATTTTTCGCGCAGGGGGGCAAGTACCTGCATCTGTGTGCGGTCACGCTCTTTCCAGGGTTTGAGTAGAAACCCACCGACACCTGAATGAACACCGTCCAGGCCGTTGATCTGGAACGAAGCCTGGTATTCGGGCAGCGTCTTGAACGGCTCGATAAATGCTTGGGTATACGTATTCAGGTAGGCCAGGTTGGTCGGCTGCGGCGCACTGGAAAGGATGAATATCAGGCCCTTGTCCTCATCGGGCGCCAGTTCCGAAAGGGTGAACATGAGCATTACGGGAATCAGGCCGAGTATGACCAGGGCAAACACCAAGACCACCGACTGCGCTTTCATGATCTGATGCAGGCGTTGCTGATAGCTTTTTCTCAACGCATTAAAGAAGCGGTCCAGGATCAGGAACAGGCCCTTGGGCTGTTCCTCGGGGCGTAGCAACACCGCGCACATCATCGGTGACAGGGTCAGCGCGACGATACCGGAAATCACCACGGCACCGGCGAGCGTCAGGGCGAACTCCTTGAACAAGGCGCCCGTAAGGCCTTGCAGGAAACCGATAGGGGTATACACCGCAGCCAGTGTGATGGTCATGGACAGCACCGGCACACATATCTCTCTCGCACCCCGGATAGCCGCTTCAAGAGGGGATTTACCCCTTTCGATGTGCCGGTGAATGTTTTCCATCACCACGATGGCGTCATCGACGACCAGGCCGATCGCCAGAACCATGGCCAGCAGGGTCAGAACGTTGATGGAGTACCCCATCACTTGCATGAAAAACAGCGTGCCAATCAGTGACAGCGGAATAGTGACGACTGGAATTACCGCTGAGCGCAGCGAACCCAGGAACAAAAAAACCACCAACACCACGATCACGATGGCCTCCACCAGGCTAGACAGCACCTGGTCGATAGAGGCGTTGATGTACAGCGTCGAGTCGTAGGCGATGTCCACGTCCAGGCCAGGTGGGATCTGCGATTGCAGCTGCGGCAGCAATTCGCGAACGTGCTTGGCCAACTCCAAGGGGTTGGCGTCGGGGGCCGGTTTGATGCTGATGTAGAGTGCAGGGATGCCATTGAACGTACTGAAACTGTCGTAGTTCTGGGAACCCAATTCCACGCGTGCCACGTCACCCAGGCGCACCTGGCTGTCGCCCTTGGTTTTCAGGGGGATCGCATTAAACCCCTCTACCGAATGGAGTTCGGTGTTGGTCTGGATGCTGGTGACGACATATTCACCTGTCACATCACCTGCGGTGGGCTGCACGTTGTAGCGCTTGATCGCCTGCGTCACCTCACTGGCGCTCAAACCAAAACCAGCGAGTTTTATAGGGTCCAGCCACAGGCGCATGGCAAAGCTCTGGTTGCCGATGATCTGCGCTTCGGCCATGCCCGGCAGGGTCACCAGCCGAGGTTGAATCACACGACTCAGGTAGTCAGTGATCTGGGCGTTGTTCATGGTTTCGCTGGAAAAGCTCAGGTACATCAACGCGGTATTGTCAGCCGCGACCTTGCTCAGTATCGGGTCGTCAATCTCGCGCGGTAACTGGTTCCTGACTTCATTGGTCTTGGCCAGCAGCTCCGTGAACAAGCGGTCGCTGTCGGCGCCGACTCGCCCGTAGATCGAGATGATCGAGATGTTCTGGCGACTGGAAGACTTCATGTAATCGATGCCTTGCGCGCTGGCCAGGCTCTTCTGCAACGGTTGGGTGATGTAGCTTTGAACACTCTCGGCACTTGAGCCTGGAGAGACCGTGGTCACCGTGATCAGCGCACTTTCCATCTGTGGGAACTGGCGCAACGGCAATTTTCCGTACGCCTGCCAGCCCAGCAACACAATTAACAGACTCACCACCAGCGCAAGTACGGGGCGGCGAATGAACAGGTCGGTGATCGTCATTCTTCGTTTTCCCGATAGGTCGCCTGGGGCAGGTCGTCCGGTTGATTCCTGTCGATGCTGATATGCACCGGCGTACCGTGCACCAGCTTGTTCTGACCGGCAGTGACGACTTGTTCACCCTTGTGCAGGCCCTTGTCGACCACGACAAGGCCATCGCGTCGCTCGCTGCTTTGGATCAAGCGCCGCTCGGCGATCAGCACGGGCGTGCCGTCTTCCTGCAGCCCATGCTCCTGGGTGTCATCGGGGGGGGCCACAACGTACACGTATTGGCCGTAGGGGCTGAACGTGATCGCGCTTTCCGCAACCACCGTGTGCAATTGCGGGTCGGCCAGCTGTATCCGCAGGTCAGCGAACATGCCTGGCAGCACATTTTTGGGCGGGTCTGCCAGGGTCGCCCGCACCAATACATTTCGCGTGCTGTCATCAACGATCGGGTTGATGGCGCTGACGCTGGCGAGGCTGAAAACACCGGGGCGCGCGGAGACTTCAACCTGAACCGACTGGCCGATCGTGATCAATTGGGCGGCTTGCTCAGGGACATGGAAATCAACGTAAAGACTGCTGGTGTCCTGCAGGCTGGCGATCACCGTACCGCTTTGCAGGAAGTCACCCAGATCCACTTGGCGAATACCGATGATGCCGCTGAAAGGGGCGACGATAGATTTCTTTTTCAGTGCTTCGCTGCGTTGCGCAACGAGGGCATTGTGCCGCGTGAGCTCTGCATTCAGTCGATCGTACTCACCTCGGGAAATGGCGTTGATCGTCACCAGCTCCTTGCCGCGTTCGAAATTCTGCCGGGCCAAACGTTGGTCGGCCCGTGCCATGTCCAATTCGGCCTGTTCGGTCTGGTGCTCAAGTTGCAACAACGGTTGGCCCGCATCGACCCTTTGCCCTGACTCGAAGTGCAGCTGGGTGACCACGCCGGGGACTTCGATACTTAAATTGATACCTTGCAATGCCTTGAACGTGCCAGCCGCCGGCAACTGGCGCTGCCAGCGCTTTTCGAATGCGTTGGAGACCGCCACGCTCACGGGCGGCTTTGGCGCATGCAGGATCTGCAGCTGTTGGTAAACCCAAAACGCCTTGTAGCTGGCAAGCATCAGTACGACTAACAGGACGATACTGAGCATGGTAAGCATCCGACGGCCCGGCATAGCTGGTTCCTTATAGTGAGGCGAGTGAGGTGTTGCATGAAGGACGCGCAGGCAGGACCATCCGACGACACGCTGAGCGCCGAAGTTTTCACGAGAAAGGCGGGGGCAATAAGCAGTAAATTCGCGAGTTTCTGTAGGAATACAGATCTCTAAATGAAAGGTTTTTTCATATTTGCTGTAGGAAAAATGCGGAGTGTTGCTGAGGGAGGGGCATGCGCCAGGGCGTCAGCCCAGGCGCTAAGGCGCTGAAGAGAGTCCCGGCGTTAGATCAGATGCAGATGGTTATCCCAGAGCCCCGCCGGCAGCTCCAACGGTTTTGCAAGCAGTGGGTTCTGGCGGCAGTCGTAGAACCGGCAACGCCCTTGTCCCGACGTCACGACAAACCCATCGTCTACGGCACCGACACCGGCACAGTCGGGCAGCGGCCCATCAAGCCGCAGTTCGCCGCTGTCCATGTCCCAGATGAAGAAGCGGTTGCCACGCGGTGCGGTCAACGCCACCAAGCGCAGCTCGCTGTGCACTGCAACGCTGGCGGTGTAGTGCCCCATGGCCTGCAGCTGTTCATCGGCCACCGGGAATGCCACGAAGGGCTGCCCTGGACGCTTGATCGCCAACAACTCGGAGCGTTCCTGGGACGGCCCCATGAACTGCTGCCCGGTGAGAATGGTGCCGTCGCTGGCGATCCCCATATGGCGCACGCTGTTCATCTGCTGGCCGAGGGTTTCCTTGCTGATCAGCGTACCGTCACGCTGCATCAGCACCAAGCTCGGTTCCATGGCGTTGAGGTTCATCTCCACGCGGCTTTCGGCTTCGGTGCGAATGCCGCCGTTGGCCACCACCAGGGTTTCGCCGTCGGGCATCCACGACACCTGGTGCGGACCGATACCGTGGGTGGAGATTTCGCCAGTGTGCACCAGCCGTTCGCCTTCGAACGTGTACACGCCGAGCAGGCCGCGGCCAGGGTCGGACGTATCGTTTTCGGTGGCGTACAGCCAGTCGCCGCTCTTGTGAATGACCGCGTGGCCATAGAAGTGCCGGTTGGCCTTCGAGGTGATGGTTTGCAGCAACGCGCCATCCCGCAGGTCGATCAGGTAACTCTCGGTGCCCGGGCGACGGGCGACAAACAGCGCAATCGGCAACGTCGGGTGGTTGATGATGTCGTGGCAGCGCTGGCCGACCTGGGTGGCAAACACCGGCTTGCCGTCCAGGCGATAGCCCACGGCGTAGTGCTTGCCGTCCGCATCATCCCGCGCCGAGAGCAGCAGCGGGCCCTTGTCTTTACTTTTGAACAGCGTCCAGCCACCCAACGTGAGTGCGCTGAGCAGCACGCTGCCAACGGCCAAAGCCTGTCGCCTGAGCATCATCAGTCACCGTCGTTGGCATTGAAGCCCAGTTGGATGCCCAGCGCCTTGGCCAATTCGCCTTCGTGCAGGCGGTGGACGACGTTGAGGCTGTCATAGATATCGTTGAGCTGCTGGCGCCCGGCATCGTCGGCCAGCAGCTCGTTGAGGGTGCGCTGGTTGCTGTCGAACAGTTTCAGGGACGCGGCGTAGGCGGCGTCGATCTTGTCAGCCAACGGTTTCTGCTCGGACGGCAGCAGGCCGCGCAGGCCTTTGTTGTCGACGCCGACCCACACGGTCTGGGCCGCCGCGAGGCTGGCTTGCAGGCTTTGCAGGGACGACTGGCTACGCCACGCATCGGCCTGGAAAGGCTGCGGGATACCCTTGGTCTGGCGGCCCATCGGCGTGCCGAGCTTTTTCTTCAGGGTGTCCAGTGCGGTCACTTGGACGCGCAGCAGATCGGCAATGGCTTCGTGGGAATCGGCGTAGCGCTGGTTCGGGAACTTGGTCATCTGCGCGAGCATGCCGTCGGTGCTGTTCCAGCTGGCCAGGATCTCTTCGGCGAGCGCCTTCTGGCGATCACCGATGGCCATCAGCAGTGGGCAGTAACGGGCCTTTTGGGCGTCGTCGGCGATATCGGTCTTGGCGTCGTAGAGGATGTATTCGTAGGCCGACAGGCCTTGCACCACCACGCTGGACTTGGCCAGGGCGGCACCGTCGATCTGCGGCTGGCTGGCGACCAGTTGCTCGACCTGGCGACCGACCAGGTTTTTCTTGTCCGGCCAGAACTGCACCTGCCACGCACGGTTGCCTTCAGCCAGCGGGCCGATCAACAGCGGCTGCAGCTCGGCCCAGGCCTTTTGTGCGTGGAGGAAGTCGGCACGCGCGGTGTCCAGGCTCTCTTTACCCTGGCAGTAGGCCAGGGCGCTGACGGCCAGTTGGCGGTCGGCTTCAACCCAGCGGCTGTAGGTGGGCAGAATCACTTGCTTGGCGATGGCCGCCGAGGTCACGGCTTGCGGGTCTTGCGGCGAGCAGGCACCGAGGGCGAGGGCGGCAAGGCTGGTGAACAACAACTTGGGACGGAACATGTCGAGCTCCCTTCTGTAATTGGGGCAAAGCTTATAAAGAATTCAGGAACGCCAGCAACGCAGCGCGCTGCTCGGCATTAAAAGACAACACATGCTGCTGCGCCGCTTGTGCTTCGCCGCCGTGCCACAGCACGGCTTCCAGCAGGTTGCGAGCGCGGCCGTCATGCAGGAACTGGGTGTGGCCACTCACGGTTTGCGTCAAGCCGATACCCCACAACGGCGGCGTGCGCCAGTCGCGGCCGCCGGCCTTGAATTCGCTGCGGTTGTCGGCGAGGCCCGGTCCCATGTCGTGCAACAGCAGGTCGCTGTAGGGGCGGATCACTTGGTTGGCCAGCTCAGGTTCGGCGGCGTTGGCGGCCGTGGTGAACGCGGGCGTGTGGCAACCCTGGCAGCCAGCTTGATAGAACAGGTTTTTACCGGCCAGCACCTGTGGCGTGTTGACGCCTCGGCGCGTCGGTACGGCCAGGTTACGGGTGTAGAACAGCACCAGGCGCAGGATATTGTCGCTGACCTCCGGCTCGCCGTCGGGGCCATTGCCGTTAGGGGCTTGTTTGCAGGCGACTTGGGCATCGGTGCAGTCATCGAACGGTCTCAGGGAAGTCGTGAGGCCCATATCACCAGAGAACGCGTGAACATTTTGTTGATTGAGGTTGGGTTGCCCGGCTTTCCAGCCAAAACGCCCGAGCACGGTTTTTTGCTGGGCGTCGTCCCAGACCCAATTGGCGCGGCCGACGATGGCTTCCTTGTCGGCGGTCTTCGGGTCGGTGTTGCGCAGGATATCGGCATCGCTGATGGCTTCGAGCAGGCCCAGGCCGATCATCGGCGGGGCGATGCGGGCGGAGAAGCGTGTGTCCGGATGCATCGGGCCGTAGCCGAGTTGGGTGATTTGCAGGTCCGGCTTGCGTAACTCGACCACGGTGCCGTCCTTGAACGTCACGTTGACCGGTGTGTAGTCCATGCGCACCTTGCCTTCGGGCACTACGCCCGGCACCGCCATGTCCTGCAGTTGCCCGCCGTAGACCGGCTCGGGCACTACGCCGATCTGTTCGATGAGTTTGGCGTAGGGCGCAGCGTCCGGAATCGACAGGCGCACCAGCATCGACACCGCATTGGGTGCGTCGGGCAACGGCGGATGCCCACGGCCGTCCTTGATATGGCAGTTCTGGCAGGCGTTGGTGTTAAACAACGGGCCCAGGCCATCACGCGCCGTGGTGGTGGACGGGGCGATCACCCACGGGCTGCGAAAGAAGCTGTTGCCGACGCTGAAGTCCAGGCGCCGCGTGGGCGACAGGTTCGCCGAGGGCAAGGAAAACGCGTTCTGGTCGCGCTTGTTCACCGTCGCAGCGCCGCCCGCCCGTGATTCACCCGGCTCGGCCTTGGTAAACCTGGGCGCGTCATCGCAGGCAGTCAGGCTCAAGGCCAGCAACCCCGCGGACAGGCGAAAAAGCGAACGGAACATCGGGTTTCCTGAGTGAAGGCGCAAAATAGGGGCGCAAAGTCTAACAGGGCGGGGCGCAATGAATAAGAGCAATTATCGTTTGGTGGTATCCGATTCATTCCCGCTAGAATGACCGCACATTTTTTTCTGGAGGTGGCCAATGCAGGCTCTCGACGCTTTGCTCAACCGTGTTTCCGTGCCGCGCCTGCTGGAACCGGCACCGACCCAGGAGCAGCTCGACGTGCTGTTCGCCGCCGCCATGCGTGCACCCGACCACGGCCAGCTGCGCCCTTGGCGTTTCCTGACGGTTGAAGGGGCTGCCCGTGAGCAAATGGGCACGCTGCTGGCCGAGGCTGCGCGCCTGCAAGACGCGGACGCACCGCAAGCCGCCATCGACAAGGCCCAGAACGGCCCGCTGCGTGCGCCGCTGGTGGTGGTGGTGATTGCCCGTCTGCAGGAACACTTCAAGGTGCCCAAGTCCGAACAACGGCTGGCCGCCGCCTGCGCGGCGCACGGCATCCTGCTGGCCGCGTATGCCCAGGGCATTGGTGCGGTGTGGCGCACCGGCGAACTGTCCTACTCGGCCCACGTCGCCAAAGGCCTGGGGCTGACGGCGGATGAGGAAGTGATTGGCTTCCTCTATTTGGGTACGCCGCAGAACCCGCCGCGCACGGCGGCTAAGGAAGATGTGGCGGCGTTCGTCCAGGCCTGGCAGGGTCTTTAGCCGTTCGTGGACCCCATGTGGGAGGGGGCTTGCCCCCGATAGCGGTGTGTCAGCTACAGATAAGTAGACTGATACTCTGCCATCGGGAGCAAGCCCCCTCCCACATTGCTCCTTTGGTGTTATTTAAACCTTGAACTGATCCATGAGTTTCATCTGCTGGCTGGCCAAGGCATTGAGTTGGCTGCTGATGGCCGCCGACTCAGTCGCCTGCCCGGTCAGGGTTTCGGTCACGGTGCGGATCGCCGAGACATTGCGGTTGACCTCTTCGGCCACCGCGCTTTGTTGTTCGGCGGCGCTGGCGATCTGCAGGTTCATGTCGCTGATCACGGTGACAGCATCGCTGATCTTGCCCAGGGCCTGCACCGCTTGATGGATCTGCCCCGCATTGCTCTGGGCCTGGCTTTGGCTCGAATGCATGGTGGCCACCACGCCACGGGTGCCGCTCTGGATGCGTTCGATCACCAGGCGGATTTCCTCCACCGAATCCTGGGTGCGCTTGGCCAGGTTGCGCACTTCGTCGGCCACCACCGCAAACCCACGGCCACTTTCCCCGGCGCGTGCCGCTTCGATGGCGGCGTTGAGGGCCAGCAGGTTGGTCTGCTCGGCAATGCTGCGGATCACTTCCAGCACTGAGCCGATCTGCTCGCTGTTGACCGCCAGGGCTTCGACTTCCGTCACCGCCTTGCTGACTTCCTCGGCCAGGGTCGTGATATCCCGTGTGCTCTGTTCAATGATTTGCATGCCTTCGCGTGCCGATTGATCGGCACCGCGTGCCGCGTTGGCAGCATTCGAGGCGCTGTTGGCGACGTCGTGGGCGGTGGCGCTCATTTCATTGGACGCGGTGGCCACTTGGTCGATTTCGCGGAACTGCACCTGCATGCCTTCACTAGTCTGGCGCGCGATGGCGGAAGACTGGTCCGCCGTGCCCCGGGCTTCGGTGATGCTCTGCTTGATCTGGGCGATGGTCGGTTGCAGCTTATCGAGGAAGCGGTTGAACCAGTTCACCAGTTCGCCCAGTTCATCTTTCTTTGCATACGCCAGGCGTTGGGTGAGGTCGCCTTCGCCGCTGGCGATGTCCTTGAGCATGGCCGCCACGCTGTTGATCGGGCGGGTCACGCCGGTGGCGGTCAGCCAGATCAGCAGCAGGCCCAGCAGGCCGGCGGCAGCGGCCACCAGCAGTGCCTTGAGGGTGCCGGCCGCCTGGGCTTCATCGAGTACGCCTTGCAGTTTGACGTTATCGGCCAGCATCACGGCTTTTGGCAGCTTGATCACCACGCCCCAGGATTTGGCCTCGGCAATCGGCTTGACCGGGTACACGGCGCGAATGGTGCCGTCCTGTTCGCGGATCATGCGGTTGTCGCTCGCCAACAATTGCACGATTTCCTTGCCTTCGGTGCCGAGGGTGTCGATCAGGTTCTTGCCGACCTTCGCCGGCTCGCCGCTGTAGGCGGCAATCAAACCGCTGCTGGAGAGAATCTCCAGGTGTGCTGCGCCGTTGAACAGGTTCTTCTGTGCAGCGTCGGTGGTTGCTTGCAGGGCGGTGAGGGCGATGTCGACGCCCACCACGCCGATGACCTTACCGTCTACGATCAGCGGCAGGGAAATGGTGGTCATCAGCACGGGTTTGCCGGCCACGGTGTCCTCGTACGGGTCCAGCAGACAAATGCTACGGCTATCACGTGGGCAGGTGTACCAGATGTTGTAGGGCGTACCGCTGAGGTTGAGGCTGGTCTTGGTCAGGTCGTCCTCGACCATGATGGTGTTCAAGCCTTGACCGCCTGCACGGCTCCAATAGCTGGAGAAGCGGCCTTTCTCGTTGGAGACGCGGGCCTTGTCGTCGATGAATTCGTTGTCTTTGCCATCCAGGCCGTTGGGTTCGAATGACAGCCAGATACCCAGTACCTTGTTGTTGCGTTCGAAGGCGGTTTTCAGGCTCTGGTTGAGTGCTTCGCGCAGTGCGCCGGGCTCCAGCCCTCGCTGAGCTGCCAGGTTGCGCAGGTCTTTGACCTGATCGGCGAGGGCGGTCAAGGCCACCAGGCTGTCACCGAAGGTTTTCTGCAACTGCACCGCCTGTTCGGCCGCCCTGGCTTGCAGCAGTTGTTCGACGCTGGCAGTGAGCATGCGCGAGCTTGAGTCGCTGACCAACTGATCATTCTGGGTGGTGTTGTAGATATTGATGCTGACGACCAGCGCGATCACCCCCAACAGGCAAAGACCGGACAGCAACACAATTTTCAAGCGGATGGAGAGGGTGTTGAACATAGGTTCACTCACGAATGCACTCATGGGTATGCAAGCACCAGAGCCAAGTCCATTCAGCGCTATGTCTGAAACATCGGCGTCATAAATCAATACATGAGAGGCAGGCGATGAACGGCGCGTAAGCGCCTGTACGCGCCGTTATACGGGCTGTGCGAGCCGTTCGGGGCGTGACCAGATCCACAGGTTGCCCAGGCTCATCCCGGCAATCGCCAGGTAGATCGGCCAGCCGTGGTCGAGCATCACCAGCATCAGCGTGGCGCAGAGCAGCATGCTCACGGTGGCGCTGACCTTGGCCCGCCGGGCAATGATCTTGCCGTTGCGCCAGTTGGACAGGATCGGCCCGAACAGCCGATGGTTTTCCAGCCAGGCGCTGAGACGCGGCGAGCTTTTGGTGGCGGCCCAGGCGGCCAGCAGGATGAATTCGGTGGTGGGCAAACCCGGTATGACAATCGCCACCAACCCGATGCCCAGGCTGACGTAGGCCAGCAGGCCGAAGAGGATCCGGGCGATTTTCGAGGTGGATGGGGTTTTGCGGGTCATGGTTTATTTGTAACGTCGCGAAGTGAGCGCCAACTGTGGGAGGGGGCTTGCCCCCGATGGCAGTAGTTCAGTCACTGTAGAGGGTGACTGGTACTCAGCTATCGGGGGCAAGCCCCCTCCCACAGTTGATGGCATTTCAATCTGGAGGTCAGGCCAATTCAGGGGCGCTAGGGTACGCCTGTTCCAGCAATACGGTGAAGCGTACAAACGCGTCGATCGCGCCTTTTTCCACAGCAGCTTCTTCTTCGGCGCTGAATGGCAGGGCGTCGAGAGTGCGCGTGAAGCTTTTCCAGCCTTCGGCACGACCACCGGCCGGCTCACCCAGGTGGCGGGCACCGAAGGTTTCACTCAGGCCCAGGCCCACGGCGCGCTTGATCAGGAACGCGGCGCCCAGCTTGGAACCTTCGGACACAAACAGCCAGCCCAGGGCTTCGGCCTTGCTCGGGTTTTTCACGGCGCCGGCGACCGGTGCAGGCACGTCGGTGTCCAGGTCGCCCAGGTCCAGCCTGGCGGCTTCGGCGCGGCAGCGCTCGGCCAGGTCCGGCACGATCTTGATCAATTCGGCATCGTTGTACAGGGCCACCAGTTCCGATTGGAACAGGTATTGCGCCACCACGAAACGGGCGAAGTTGGCTTGGGTTTCAAACGGGGCATGAGCCTTCACCAGTGCGTCGAGCCTGGTGTGTGGCTCGTGGGTGATCTGGTTCAGGCGCTGGGAGCGCAGGCTTGGGCGTTCAGCGGTAGGGGAAGCGGTCATGAAAAAAGTCCTTGAGAAGGGAAGCGCCTGGGTGCCCGAAAGAGAGCTGTTATCAACTAGACGAACAAGAAGACGCGGCACAGTAAAAAATCCTCACCCCGGCGCTGAATAATTACGCCGGGGTGAGGCGGGTTTCATCAGATGTCCCAGATCACGTTGATCGCAAAGTTGCGACCTGGCTGGGTCAGGCGGTCGAGGTTGGCCGGGGAGGTCACACCGGCTTCGCCGACGCCGTCGTAGCTGCGCACGTCGTCCCAGTTCCAGTACTTCTTGTCGGTCAGGTTGTAGAGGCCGCCGTTGACGGTCACGTCGTGGGTGACCTTGTAGAAACCGGTCAGGTCGACGATGCCGAAGCCTGGGGTCTTGAACGGGGCACTGGTGGTATTGCCGTCGGGCGAGAAGAACGTATTTTTGTCGACGCGGTTCTGTTTCTTGACCAGGGTCCAACTGACCAGGGCGCCATATTGCTCCTGGTCATAACCCAGTCCGAACACGCCCTTGAGTGGGTTGACACTGTTGAGCGGCTGGCCGGTTTCGTCGTTACGGCCGTAGGCGTAGGCCACGGCGCCCTGTGTATACAGACCCTGCGGTGAGCCGAAGGCGTCCAGGTTCATGCGGCCCTTGGCTTCAATGCCCTTGATGGTGGCGCGTTTGATGTTGAAGGGTTGGAAGATCGTGCCGGTCGGACTTACCGAGGTGTTGTCCTCGTCGATGAAGTCCTTGTACTTGTTGTAGAACACCGCGACATCGAAGTTGCCCGCGTCGAAGTTGCCGCGAATCCCGGTCTCGATGCCTTTGCTGGTTTCCGGCTTAAGGTCCGGGTTGGGCTCGACCACGTAACCTTGCTGGAGGTTTTCAAAGCGACCGTACAACGCCTTGGCCGACGGCGTGCGGAAGCCTTCGGCGTATTGGCCGAACCAGGTGTAGTGATCGGTCAGCGCGTAGGTCAGGCCGAATTTCGGCGAGACCCGGTGCCAGGTCTTGGTGCTGTCGTCGTGGGGGTAAATGCGGGTCGGGTCGGTGGCGTTGAGGAAGTCCTCGGTCAGCTTGGGCTTGAGCTGGGTGTAGTCGTAGCGAACGCTGGGCAGGAAGGTCCAGTTGTTCCAGGCGATCTGGTCCTGGGCAAACAGCGAGTAGGTGTTGATGGTCGGGTCTGGGAAGTCGCTGGCCTTGCGCACGCTGTCACCGGCCGAGGGGCTGGGTGCGCCGATGGCCGTGCAACCACTGCCGACGGCCAGGCAGGTGGCGGCGCCTTCGCGCGAACCGGTGACTTTCTGCTGCTTAAGGGTGGTGCCGTACGTGACGTGGTGATCGGTTTCGCCGAGGCTGAACGCCTTGTCCAGCTGTGCGTCGAACACCCATTGCCGTTCTTGGTACAAGGTCTCGCGGGTACGCAAGACGCGGCGACTTGGCTGGTAGATTTCGGCCGTCGTCTGGTCGGTCTTGGCAATCTGGTAGTTGAGGCTGGTCTTGATGCGGTCGGCAATCGGCGACTCGAGGGCAATGCTGTTTTCCAGGCCGAAGCGTTCACGGGTAATGGTGTCGTTGCCGGTACGGGCACGGTACCAGTTCGAGACGAAGGGGCCGGCGTTGAACGGGCCGCCCACGGCGTTCTTGAGGTTGGTGTCGCGATCATCCTTGTACTTTTCATACGTCAGGCCCAGACGGTTGTCATCGCCGTAGTTCCAACCGAGCTTGGCCAGGATATTGGTCGTGCGTGCGTCTTCCGGGTTGGCGCCGGTGCGGGCCAGGCCGGTGGCGTTGTTGCCGTCGTAGGACTCCATCTCGTGGCCATTGCGCTGGCTCAGGTGCAGCAAGCCGTCGACGTCCTGCACACGGCCAGCGACGGTGCCGGAGGTCAGCCAGCTTTCGTCGGCGGAGCTGTAGCCGGTCTTCAGGCGCGCGCCGACGTCCTGGCCGGGCTTGATGATGTCGTCCGGATCGAGGGTGAAGTAACTCACCGCGCCACCAATCGCGCTGCTGCCGTACAGGGCCGACGCCGGGCCGCGCAGGATCTCCACGCGCTTGACGATTTCCGGGTCGACGTAGTTGCGACGGGTCTTGGCGTAGGGGCCGTTGAAGAAGTTGTCCGGCACTTCCACGCCGTCCACCTGGGTGAGGATGCGATCGCCGTCGATGCCGCGAATGTTGAAACCGGCGTTACCGGCACGGGTGCCGGCGCCGCCGACTGAAACGCCAGGCTCGTAGCGCACCAGTTCGCGAATGGTGTTGACGTTCTGGCGGTCCAGCGCTTCGCGCTCATGCACGCTGACGGTGCTCGGCACGCTGCTCACATCCTGCTCGTTACGGGTGGCGCTGATGGTCACCTGTTGCAGGTTGAGGGCGCCGCCCGCTGCGCGCTTTTCCAGGACGATGCTGTTGCTGCCCAGTTTGCGGTAGCTCAGGTTGGTCCCCACCAACAGCCGGTCCAGGGCTTTTTCCGGCGACAACGGGCCGCTTACGCCAGGGGACGATACACCCTGGCCCAGTTCCGCCGGCAGGCCGACTTGCCAGCCGGTCACGGCGGTAAAGGCGTTCAGTGCCGAAACCAGCGGCTGCTGCTCGATGCTGAAGGTGTAATTGCCGTGGCTGCGTGGGGCAGGTTCGGCGGCGGTGGCGGTCATCACTGGCGCAGCGGCCAACAGGATGGCTGCCGTCAGCAAGGACAGGACGGGCGAAGAGGACCGGCGGTTGAAACAAGAGGACATCGAGAGCGCTCCGGGGTACGAGTCTTATAGTTGCGAACTGAGAAAAATAGGAATCAGTTGCATTGGCTAAGACGAGACGTACCACCGACAGCTATCGAGTAAAAATAATTCTCATTTAGTTCAAGATCACCAGCGCCGGGTATTCCGACAGCTTGGCCGAGGTGATGTGCGCCAGCGAACGCACCACGTCCAGGGGCTGGTCGAGGCGGTAATTGCCGGTGACGGCGACGCTGGCGAGTTGGTCGTTGGTGTTGACGATCCAGCCGGGGTAATAGCGACGCAGCTCGGCGAGCACTTCGCTCATCGGGCAGTTTTCGAAGATCAGCCGGCCTTGCACCCAGGCCAAGTCCTTGTTGGCGTCCAGTTTGGCGGGTTGGCCAAAGCCCTTGGGCCCGATGCGGATACTTTCACCGGCGCTCAGGCGCACACGGGCATCGTCGAAGGTATTGCTCAGGTCCACATCGCCGCGCTGCACTTGCACCTGCGCTTCGCCATTGAGGTAGCGCACGGCGAAGGCGGTATCGCGCACGCTGGCGCGTACGGGGCCGGCGTCGATCTCCAGGGGCAGGCCATGGCTGGGCACGACGTCGAAAAACGCTTCGCCCTGGTACAGGCGGGCGATGCGCTGGTGGTCCTTGATGCGGCTGGAAAACGCCGAGTTGGTGTTGAGTAGTACTTTGGAGCCATCGTCCAATTGCAGGCGCTGGCGTTCGCCCACCACGGTGAGGTGGTCGGCTTGCAGGCGTACCGGCAGGTTGCTGAAGCTGAACAGGCCGATCAACAGCACGGCGGCAGTGGCCAGCGGTTTCCAATGCGGCTTGACCCGGCGCCAGGCGCTGGGTTTGCGCGGCGCGGCCAGTGCGACAGCAGCGCTGTGGACCGGCGCGCCACCCCAGGCGGCTTGGGCCTTGCCGAACGCGTGGACATGCGCGGGGTCGCTGGCCAGCCAGGCTTCGAATTCAGCCTGCTGCCCGGGCAGCGGGCACTGCAGGGCGATCAGCCAGTCGAGGGCTTGGTCCATAGCCGTGTCTTGCAACACCTCATGAGCCAGCTCATGGGGGCGCAGTTTATTCGGGTCCGTCACGGTGTTCCTCGGGTCTTCGCCACGTTCTATTCAACTTTCCTACAGCTTAGGTCGACGTTTCTGTCGGGAGAAGCTTAAGGCCGATCCAGCCGTTCGGCCACACCTACACAGATGGCCATGATCAATTTCAGTTCCTTTTGCACGGTGCTCAAGGACACTTCCAACTGATCCGCGATCTCCTGGTAACTGCAACCGTGCAGGCGGCTGAGGATGAAAATCTGCTGTTGGCGGGCGCTCAACTGGCCGAGGCTGACACTCAGGGCTTCAAGCATCTGCTCGGCCTGGGTGGCGTCTTCGGGGGTGCTGATGGGCGCGGCGACGCTTTGCAGGACGTCCATCGGAACATCTTCCTGCAGCGTACGGGCCTGGATCCTACGCGCGCGCAGATGATCCAGCGCGAGGTTGCGCGCAGTTTGATAGACGAAGGGCTCAAGGTGATCGATCGGCCGCTCACTGAGGGCCCGGGTGACGCGCAGGTAGGTTTCCTGCAACAGGTCCTCGGCGGTGCTGTGGTTATTCACCATCCGCTGCAAGGTGCGAAGCAGAACCACCCGTTGGGTGATAAAGACGTGGTTGAAGCGAGATTGGCTCACAGTGATACCAGACCGGTTTGCAGTTAATGATAATGCTTATCATCAACTCAAATGGCAAGTGGCTATTGCTGTGAGCCTGTATCGATCAAATGTGGGAGGGGGCGAGCCCCTCCCACACAAGCCCTGCACAACTCAAATTATTCCGCGTTGCACAGCGCCAGGCAGTTATCCAGCATACGGTTCGAGAAGCCCCACTCGTTGTCATACCAGGCCAGCACTTTCAGCAATTTGCCGCTGACTTTGGTGTGATTGGCATCGAAGATCGACGACAGCGGGTTATGGTTGAAGTCACTGGAAACCAGCGGCAGGGTGTTGTAGCCGAGGATCTTCGAGTGTTGGCTGGCTTCTTTCAGCAGCGCGTTGACTTCTTCGGCACTGGCTTCTTTCTTCAACTGCACAGTGAGGTCCACCAGCGACACGTTGATCACCGGTACCCGCACGGCCATGCCGGTCAGCTTGCCCGCCAGTTCCGGCAGCACCAGGCCGACCGCTTCGGCGGCGCCGGTCTTGCTTGGGATCATGTTCTGGGTGGCCGAACGCGCGCGGTACGGGTCGGTGTGGTAGACATCGGTGAGGTTCTGGTCGTTGGTGTAGGCGTGAATCGTGGTCATCAAGCCGCTTTCGATGCCCAACTCGCGGTGCAGCACCTGGGCGACCGGCGCCAGGCAGTTGGTGGTGCACGAGGCGTTGGAGATGATCTGGTGCGATTGACGCAAAATGTCATGGTTGACGCCGTAGACCACCGTGGCGTCCGCGCCCTTGGCCGGTGCCGAGATGATCACCTTGCGTGCGCCGGCGGTAATATGGGCGGCAGCCTTGTCACGGTCGGTGAACAGGCCGGTGCATTCAAACACCACGTCGATCTTGTGCGCGGCCCACGGCAGGTCGGCCGGGTTGCGGATGGCACTCACGGCAATCCGGTCACCATTGACGGTCAGGCTTTCCTGATCGTGGGCGACCTCTGCTTCGAAAGTGCCATGTACGGTGTCGTATTTGAGGAGATGGGCATTGATCGAACTGTCGCCCAGATCATTGATGGCGACGATCTGCAAATCCTGGCGGTAGCCTTGGGTATACAGTGCGCGCAGGACATTACGGCCGATACGGCCAAAACCATTGATTGCGATACGAAGAGTCATTGGAAAGTGCCTGTCGTCGATTTGTTGTAAGAATTACAAGATTATTCGCATAAAAATAGAAAACAAGCCTTTTTAGTGGCAATATTTTGTTCAATCTACAACGAGTGACCTGAATCAACTGGTCCGATGATCCAAACGACTCCCTGCCATCCCATGCGCTGCGGGCGTTTGATCAGCATAGACACTCAGGTCGCCACATCCGTTAGCCTGGAGTTCTACACATGCATCCCCGCGTCCTTGAGGTCACCGAACGGCTTATCGCCCGCAGCCGCGCCACCCGCGAGGCTTACCTTGCGCTCATTCGCGGCGCAGCCAGCGACGGTCCGATGCGCGGCAAGCTGCAATGCGCCAACTTCGCCCATGGCGTGGCCGGTTGCGGCACCGAAGACAAAAACAGCCTGCGCATGATGAATGCCGCCAACGTGGCAATTGTTTCTTCATATAACGACATGCTCTCGGCGCACCAGCCGTACGAACATTTCCCGGAACAGATCAAGAAAGCCCTGCGCGAAGTCGGCTCGGTCGGCCAGTTCGCCGGCGGCACCCCGGCGATGTGCGACGGCGTGACCCAGGGCGAGCCCGGCATGGAGCTGAGCCTGCTCAGCCGCGAAGTGATTGCCATGTCCACGGCGGTAGCGCTGTCCCACAACATGTTCGACGCCGCGCTGATGCTGGGCATCTGCGACAAGATCGTCCCCGGCCTGATGATGGGGGCGCTGCGCTACGGCCACCTGCCGATGATCTTCGTACCGGGCGGGCCAATGCCGTCGGGTATTTCCAACAAACAGAAGGCCGACGTGCGCCAGCGCTACGCCGAAGGCAAGGCCACCCGCGAAGAGCTGCTGGAATCGGAGATGAAGTCCTACCACAGCCCCGGCACCTGCACCTTCTACGGCACTGCCAACACCAACCAGCTGTTGATGGAAGTGATGGGCCTGCACTTGCCGGGCGCCTCGTTCGTCAACCCGTACACACCGCTGCGTGATGCGCTGACCCGCGAAGCCGCACACCAGGTCACGCGCCTGACCAAGGCCAACGGCAACTTCACGCCGATCGGCGAGATCGTCGACGAGAAATCCATCGTCAACTCGATCATCGCGCTCAATGCCACCGGCGGGTCCACCAACCACACCCTGCACATGCCGGCCATCGCGATGTCGGCGGGCATCATCCTTACCTGGGACGACATGGCCGACCTCTCCGAGGTGGTGCCGACCCTGTCCCACGTGTATCCAAACGGCAAGGCCGACATCAACCACTTCCAGGCGGCGGGCGGCATGTCGTTCCTGATCCGCGAATTGCTCGAAGCCGGCCTGCTCCATGAAGACGTCAACACCGTGGCCGGCAAGGGCCTGAGCCGTTACACCCAGGAACCGTTCCTGGTCGACGGCGAGCTGATCTGGCGCGACGGCCCCATCGAAAGCCTCGACGAAACCATCCTGCGCCCCGTGGCCCGTGCGTTCTCGCCCGAAGGCGGCTTGCGCGTGATGGAAGGCAACCTTGGCCGTGGCGTGATGAAAGTCTCGGCCGTGGCGCCGGAGCACCAGATCGTTGAAGCCCCTGCCGTGGTGTTCCAGGACCAGCAGGACCTGGCCGACGCCTTCAAGGCCGGGCAACTGGAAAAAGACTTTGTCGCGGTCATGCGCTTCCAGGGCCCACGGTCCAACGGCATGCCCGAATTGCACAAGATGACGCCGTTCCTTGGCGTGCTGCAGGACCGCGGCTTCAAGGTCGCACTGGTAACAGACGGGCGGATGTCCGGCGCGTCGGGTAAGATCCCCGCCGCGATTCACGTCAACCCCGAAGCCCAGAGCGGCGGGCCACTGGCGCGGGTGCGCGATGGCGATATCATTCGCGTGGATGGCGTGAAGGGCACCTTGGAGCTTAAGGTGGACGCCGAAGAGTTTGCAGCGCGCGCGCCTGCCACGGGCCTGTTGGGCAATAACGTGGGGGCCGGTCGCGAGCTGTTTGCATTTATGCGCATGGCCGCAAGCTCCGCAGAGCAGGGCGCCAGCGCCTTTACCTCTGCCTTGGAGACGCTTAAGTGAAGTTAGCGCTGGTCGGTGACATCGGGGGCACCAATGCCCGTTTTGCGTTGTGGCGGGATCAGGAACTGCATTCGATCCGTGTGCATGCCACGGCGGATCACACGAGTCCTGAAGAGGCGATCAAGGTCTACCTCAACGAGGAAGGCCTGGAAATCGGGGACATCGGCGCGGTGTGCCTGTCAGTCGCCGGGCCAGTGAGCGGGGATGAATTTAAATTCACCAACAATCACTGGCGCCTGAGCAAGACTGCCTTCTGCAAAACCCTGCAAGTGGATGAGCTGCTGCTGGTCAATGACTTCTCGGCCATGGCCCTGGGCATGACCCGTCTCAAGCCCGACGAATTCCGCGTGGTCTGCGCAGGCACGCCGGAGCCGTTGCGCCCGGCGGTGGTGATCGGCCCGGGCACCGGCCTGGGTGTCGGTACGTTGCTGGACCTCGGCGCTGGCCGCTTTGCGGCGTTGCCGGGGGAGGGCGGGCATGTCGATTTGCCGCTGAGCAGCCCACGGGAAACCCAGTTGTGGCAGCACATCTACAGCGAGATCGGCCACGTCAGTGCGGAAACCGCGTTGAGCGGTGGCGGGTTGCCGCGTCTGTACCGTGCGATTTGTGCGGTTGATGGCCACACACCGGTCCTGGAAACGCCCGAGGCCATCACGGCCGCAGGCCTGGCCGGTGACCCGGTGGCGATGGAAGTATTGGACCAGTTCAGCATCTGGCTGGGCCGCGTCGCAGGCAACAATGTGCTGACCACCGGTGGACGCGGTGGTGTGTATATCGTGGGCGGGGTGATACCGAGGTTTGCCGACTTCTTTATCCGCAGTGGCTTTGCCAAGAGCTTCAGTGACAAAGGCTGCATGAGCGACTACTTCAAGGGCATTCCGGTGTGGTTGGTGACGGCGCCGTATTCCGGGTTGACCGGGGCGGGTGTGGCGCTCGAACAGGCTTTTGCATAGGCAGTGATGGCCCTGTCGGGGGCAAGCCCCGTCCCACAGTTTGATGTGTGAATACATTCAAAGTGTGGGAGGGGGCTTGCCCTCGATGAGGCCATCAAGTACACCCCATAACAACAAGGAGGACCCCGTGAGCGTAATCAGTAAATCGATTCTCCTCGTCGACGACGACCAGGAAATCCGCGAATTGCTGCAGACCTACCTCAGTCGCGCCGGCTTCCAGGTGCGTGGCGTGCCGGATGGCGCGGGGTTCCGCCAGGCGATGAACGAGGCGCCCTGCGACCTGGTCATCCTTGATGTGATGTTGCCAGACGAAGACGGTTTCAGCCTCTGCCGCTGGATCCGCCAGCACCCGCGCCAGGCGCAGGTGCCGATCATCATGCTCACCGCCAGTTCCGACGAGGCCGACCGCGTGATCGGCCTGGAGCTGGGCGCCGATGACTACATCGGCAAGCCTTTCAGCCCCCGCGAGCTGCAGGCGCGGATCAAGGCCTTGTTGCGCCGTTGCCAGTTCGGCCAGGAGCGCAGCAGTGGCGGCGATGTGCTGGTGTTTGATGAGTGGCGCCTGGATATGATCAGCCACCGCCTGTTCCACGTGGATGGCGAAGAGGTGATCCTCTCCGGCGCCGACTTTGCCCTGCTCAAATTATTTCTCGACCACCCGCAACAGATCCTCGACCGCGACACCATCGGCAACGCCACCCGTGGCCGCGACCTGATGCCGCTGGACCGTATCGTCGACATGGCCGTCAGCCGCCTGCGCCAACGCCTGCGCGATACCGAAAAACCGCCGAGGCTGATCCGTACGGTGCGTGGCAGTGGGTATCAACTGGCAGCCAGCGTGGTTGCCGGCAATGCCCACTGAACCATTGACCGAGCGCCGTCGGCGCTTCCCGGTGCCGCGCTCGCTGTTGGGGCGCATGCTGCTGCTGACGCTGCTGGCCGTGTTGTTTGCCCAAGCGCTGTCCAGTGTGATCTGGGTGTCGCAGTTGCGTGCCACCCAGCTCGAAGGGCTGGTCACCAGCGCCCGCAGCCTGGCGCATTCGATGACCGCCAGCGTGAGTTACTTCCGTTCGTTGCCGGTGGCGTATCGGCCGTTGGTGCTGGACCAATTGCGCAGTATGGGCGGTACGCGTTTTGTGGTGACCCTCAATGATCGTCCGCTGGACATGGCCATCCTGCCGCAGACCCCGCGTAAACAGGCGGTGCTCGAGGCGGTGGACGAGGTGTTGAAACAAACCCTCGGCGCCGATGTGCACATGTCGGTGGAGTTCGTCAGCGCCGAAGACCTGCGTATCTTCAACGCCGGCCTGAAACTCGATGAACTGCCGCGCTCCTGGGCGCACTACGCCCTGACCCTGGAACCGGTGAACCCACCGGTGCTGGTCACCCAGATCCAACTCGCCCAGGGCGAATGGCTGTACATCGCCTCGCTGTTGCCCGAGCCCTACACCAGCCTTGAAGAACAAGGCCTGCCGTCCCAGCAAGTGTGGTTTATCGTGCTGACCAGCGGTTTCCTGCTGCTGTTTATCGGGTTGCTGGTGCACTGGCAGAGCCGGCCGCTCAAGCGCCTGGCGCGGGCGGCGCGGGACATGTCCCTGGGGGCCGATGTTGAGCCGGTGGCCGAAGGCGGCGGCAGCGAAGTGGTGGAAGTAGGGCGTGCGTTCAATGCCATGCGCGAGCGCATCAGCCGCTACCTGACCGAACGCAGCCAATTGTTCAGTGCGATCTCCCACGACTTGCGCACGCCGATCACCCGCCTGCGCCTGCGCGTTGAATTGCTTGAAGACGAAAACCTGCAAGCCAAGTTTGGCCGCGACCTGGATGAGTTGGAGTTGCTGGTGAAGGGCGCGCTGCAATGTGTGAAAGACACCGATATCCACGAAAACATCGAGCCGGTCGACCTCAATCACGTGCTCGACTGCCTGGTGGAGCCGTATCTGGCGCCTAACGGTAATGGCCGCGTGACTCAACATGGCCGCGCCCTGAGCACTTATCCGGGCAAGCCGCTGGCGCTCAAGCGTTGCATCGGCAACTTGATCGACAACGCCCTGAAGTACGGGCAGAACGCGCATTTGCACATTGAGGACGATGGCGCGGAGTTCATCCTGCACGTGGATGACGAAGGCCCCGGCGTGCCGGAGCAGCGGTTGGAGCAGGTGTTCGAACCGCACTTCCGCCTGGCCGGGCAGCAGCAGGGTTACGGCTTGGGCTTGGGGATTGCGCGCAACATTGCGCATAGCCATGGCGGCGAAGTGAGTTTGCAGAATCTGCGCGAGGGTGGGTTGCGGGTGACCCTGCAACTACCGCGCGGCTTAGACTGAACACAAGCGGTCAACGTGTGGGAGGGGGCTTGCCCCCGATGACAGTATGTCAGTCAGCTTAGTCTGTAGCTGACCCACCGCAATCGGGGGCAAACCCCCTCCCACATTTTGATCTTCATTGGTTCAGATGCTCTGGCGCAACCGCGCCAGGTCACGCAATGGCGGCGCACCAAAAAGCCGGCTGTATTCCCGGCTGAACTGCGACGGGCTTTCATACCCCACGCGATACCCCGCCGCCGACGCTTCCAACCCTTCGGCAATCATCAATCGCCGGGCCTCCTGCAAGCGCAGTTGCTTCTGATATTGCAGCGGACTCATGGCGGTGATTGCTTTGAAGCGGTGGTGCAAGGTCGAGACGCTCAGGTTCACTTCCTTGGCCAGGTCATCGATGCGCAGCGGTTGTTCGTAGTTGCCATTCAACCACTTGATCGCCTGGCTGACGCGATGGCTCTGACTGTTGGCCACGGCAATTTCATACAGCCGATAACCCTGCGGGCCCCGCAACAGGCGATAGAGAATTTCCCGGTTGATCAATGGCGCGAGCATCGCGATATCTTTGGGCGTATCGAGCAGGCGCGCCAGGCGCAGCACGGCGTCGAGCAATTGGGTGTCGATACGGTCCACGTACATGCCACGGGAGGTTGGACGCGTCGGCACGCCCATCGGGCCGGCTTCGGCAATCAAGGCGGTGAGCTGGGCCGGGTCGATGTTGATGCGTACCGACAGGTTCGGGTCTTGCGGGGTGGCATCAATGATCCGCCCGGCCACCGGCATGGCCACCGAAAAGACTAAATAGTTGAGCGGGTCGTAGGCGAAGATTTCGTCAGCCAGGCGCACTTCCTTGCTGCCGCTGGCCAGAATGCACAGGGCCGGCTCGACCAGCACCGGCATGAAGTCGCGCGGCGTGTTGTGGCGGTTCAGGTACAGCGTCGTGATGGCCGTGCCGTAGGAGCCTTCTTCCCAGGTATGCCGGTGCACGATACTGGCCAGCTCGGCGCGCTGTTTTTCCATCTCGGCATCGAGGGGGATGGATTTGGATTCGGGCGACGGCATGGGGCGTCCTCTACAGGCTGCGGTGATGGGGGCAAGCTTAGCGGCGACGGTTCAAACAGTGTTACGTCGATTCTGCACAATCCTTGCCTGATCCTGCGCCCTATCGTGAATCAGGCAAGCAGCGGGCCTGTCATCTCCCTGAAACACGGCGTTTGTCCGTGGAATAAAGCCCTGGGCCGAACGTCCTCTCTACGCTTCTCGCAGGATTGTGCAATAAGCCGGCAGGAATCGACTAACCGCGTGCTCACCCGCGCCGTTATCTTTGATCCTGTGGCAACACACTCTCACAGTGCTTGCCGAGCATCACTTCTCAACGGGAGAGTCGAACATGTCCACCCCCATTCCCGCGAGCCATATGGCCTTTATCCGCGCCCGAGCCGGGTGCAGCACCGAACTCGGTGCACGCTTGAGCAGTTTGATCGAACCGGGCCGCCAGGCTCAGGGTTGCCTGCAATTCTCGTTGCAGCATTCCCAGGTCGACCCTGATGTCTGGCTGATCTCCGGTTTCTGGAGCAGCGAGCAGGCGATGAGCGCCTACTTCGACTCTCCGGCCCTGATGATCTTTACCGAGCTGTTAAACGACAGGGTCGTGCGCAGCATGGACTTCCAGACCTTCACCGATGCATCCGCCGCGAATGCCTACGGCGAGTACCTGCAACTCGCCGGCTGATCAGGTTTAGAATGGCCGACTTTCCATTGGCCAGGACCTGCAACATGGCACGTAAACAATTTGCCCACCACGAAGCCGTATCCGCCGTAGTACCGGGTGAAGGTGGCTACAGCGCCGCCGTCGCCGTCAAGGCACTGGATGGCATGGGCGCACCGAAGTTTCACAAGATCCTTGATGGACAGACGTTCAAGACCGCTTCCGACGCCGACGATGCAGCCACCGTGCAGCTTGAACGGCTGATCGGTGTGGATGAAGAGGGTCAACTGACCTGGGCGAGCGCCGCCAACTGAGCAACGCCGACAATCTAATGTGGGAGGGGGCAAGCCCCCTCCCACATTAGATTGTATTCAGTCAGGGTTTGGTGGTGCTTGGCCGGTACATCTTGAACAGCGCCTCCGGCCCCAACTGGAAGTAATCCGCCGGGCCACCACCGCGCAAAATCGGCTCGGCGGCGGCGGTGTCGTAGACCCCATCCTTGAGCAGCCACTTGGCGATGTGCACCGCGACCACCTCGCCCAGCACCAGCCAACTCGGCACCAACGCTTTGTCCGCACGTTGCAACTGGATGATCTGCGTCACCTTGCACTCGAACGACACCGGGCTCTCGCCCACCCGTGGCACGCCAACGATCTTGGAAGCCACCGGCGTCAGGCCGGACAACTCGAACTCGTTGACCTCGGGGGAAACGGCGGCGCAACTCTGGTTCATCTGCTCGGCCAGCGGGCGGGTCGCCAGGTTCCACACAAACTCGCCGGTCTGTTCGATGTTGTTCAGGCTGTCTTTGCGCCCGACACTGGAAAACCCGATGATCGGCGGAATGTAGTTGAACGCATTGAAGAAGCTGTAGGGCGCCAGGTTCAGGCGGCCTTCACTGTCGTGTGACGAAATCCAGCCGATCGGCCGTGGCCCGACGATGGCATTGAACGGGTCATGGGGCAGGCCGTGGCCTTTGGCGGGTTCGTAGAAGTGGATATCGTCGGACATGGCCGGGTTCCTGCTGTTGGCTTCGTTGAGGTGGCCATACTGCAACCCAAGGCGGCTAATTTCCATCGGCGATATGGAATTTTCATTCCTCGCCCACCTATTTTTCACAGTTCCCCGTTCAGTCTGCGCCCAAGGTCGACACCCCCATAAGACTGAACCTTGGAGCCTTCTACCGCATGAACAAACTTCCTCAGATCACCCTCGCGTTCTGGGTCATGAAAATCTGCGCAACCACCCTGGGCGAAACCGCCGGGGATTTGCTGTCGATGACGCTGAATGTCGGTTATGCCATCAGCTCAATGATCCTGATCAGCGTATTCCTGGTCACCTTGGTGACGCAACTCTGGTCCAAAACCTACAACCCCGTGCTCTACTGGATCGTGATCCTGTCCACCAGCACCGCCGGCACTACGATGTCGGACTTCATGGACCGCACCCTCGGCCTGGGCTACGCCACGGGCTCGATGATCCTGATCGTGATCCTGATGATCATCTTTGCCGTGTGGCACCTCAGTGGTGACTCGCTGAACGTGAACAAGGTGCAGACCTTCCGAGGCGAGTTGTTCTACTGGATGGCGATCCTGTTCTCCAACACCTTGGGCACGGCCTTGGGCGATTTCCTCGCGGACGATTCGGGGCTCGGTTTTGCCGGTGGCGCCTTGTTGATCGGCTCGACCATCGCCGCGGTGGTGGCGCTCAAGTATTTCACCCGGATCTCGTCGGTGCTGTTGTTCTGGGTGGCGTTTGTACTGACGCGGCCATTCGGCGCAACACTGGGGGACTTTCTCACCAAGCCCCATGAAAAGGGCGGATTGGACTTTGGCACGGTGGGGTCGTCGGCGGTGTTGGCGGGTGTGTTGCTAGTGATGATTGTGGCTGCATCGTATGCGCAGCGGCGGTATGGGCAGCGTGAGGTTGCGGAACTGTCCTGATCTCAAAAAAAGGGCTGTGTCATCTGCTGACACAGCCCTTTTTGCAGGACTGGCGAAGCGTTAGTCAGTGGTGATACGTGAATGCTTGCGCGTGTCCTTCATGGTCACGTAGACCACCAGCGACACCGCGATGCATGCGGTCACATACCAGTAGTAGCCGGTCTCCATGCCGATGCTCTTGAACCACAGCGCGATGTATTCAGCGGTACCGCCGAAGATCGACACCGTCAGCGCATACGGCAGGCCCACGCCCAGGGCGCGGATTTCGGTCGGGAACAGTTCGGCTTTCACCACGGCGTTGATCGAGGTGTAGCCGCTGACGATGATCAGCGCAGCCATGATCAGGAAGAACGCGCCCCACCAGGACTGGATGGTGTGCAGGGTGGTGAGGATCGGCACGGTGAACAGCGTGCCGAGGATACCGAAGGCGATCAGGATCGGCCGACGGCCTACCTTGTCCGACAGCCCACCGACGATCGGTTGCAGGCACATGAACAGGAACAGCGTCGCCGCCGAGATGGTGGTGGAGTCGGAAATGCTCATGCCGACGGTGTTCACCAGGTATTTCTGCATGTAGGTGGTGTAGGTGTAGAACGCCAGCGTACCGCCCATGGTCAGGCCGACCACGGTCAGCAGTTCCTTGGGGTGGCGCATCAAGGTGCGCATGGCGCTTTCCTTGGCTTTTTCCTTTTTGGTGAACGACTCGGTTTCTTCCATGCCGCGACGCAGGTACAGCGCGACCACCGCACACAGGGCGCCAATGGCAAACGGGATACGCCAGCCCCAGGCATACAGTTGCTCGGTGGTCAGCACTTGTTGCAGCACGATCAGTACCGCCAGGGCGATGAGCTGGCCGGAGATCAGGGTCACGTACTGGAAGCTGGAGTAGAAACCGCGACGTTCCTTGGTCGCCATCTCGCTGAGGTAAGTGGCGGAGGTGCCGTATTCGCCGCCGACCGACAGGCCCTGCAGCAAACGGGCAAATACCAGCAGGATGGGCGCACCGATACCGATGATTTCATAGCCAGGGCTCAGGGCAATCAGCAGCGAGCCGAAGCACATCAGGTAGACGGAGGCCATCAAGGCCTTTTTACGTCCGACTTTGTCGGCATACAGGCCCATCAGCCAGCCACCGATCGGGCGCATCAGGAAGCCCACGGCGAAGATCGCGGCGGTGTTGAGCAGTTGGGCGGTGGTGTCGCCTTTCGGGAAGAAGGCTTTGGCGAAGTACAGCGAGAAAGCGGCGTAGACGTACCAGTCGTACCACTCGACCATGTTGCCGACCGATCCGCTGAAAATCGATTTGATCCGGCTGGACGTGGTGCGCTCTTTCGCCGGCGCAGCCGCCGACCCCAGAGGCAGGGAGTTGGAGTTATCCATTGAAGGATCCTTCATCTAGTTGTTTTTATGGAGCGTGCTTGAGCACTGCCTGGCTGGGGCTATAGCAGGAGCTGTGCCAGGTGGGTGAAGGCCCGGAATAGAAGGGTTACGAGATTTTATTGAGCGGAAAGTTGCTGATGATTTTAAGGGGGTGAGCGGAAATCCGCTTATGGCTGCTGTCCTCATCGGGGGCAAGCCCCCTCCCACATTTTGATTTGTGAACACGCTCAAGTGTGGGAGGGGGCTTGCCCCCGATAGCGGCCTGCCAGTCAACACAACGATGGGCCTAGAGAAACATCTCCCGCACCAACCCATGCCGCTGCATCTTTTCATTCAAGGTTCTGCGCGGCAGTTGCAACTCCGCCAGCACCGCCTTGATATCGCCTTTATGCCGGGTCAACGCGGCCTTCAAGCAATGAGCCTCGAACGCCTCCTGCTGCGCCGCCAGGGATTGCCCGGCCTCGACGCCTTCCGGTTCCGGGTCGCCAAGCCCCAGCACCTGGCGCTCGGCGACGTTAGCCAGCTCACGCACATTGCCCGGCCAGTCGTGACTGAGCAGGCGCCCCAGTTGCGCGCCACTCAGCGGTTCGACGGTGCGGCCCAGGCGATCGGCGGCACTGTGGGTGAAGTGGTCGAACAGCAAGGGGATATCCTCGCGGCGCTCACGCAAAGGCGGCAGGCGCAATTGCGCGACGTTCAAGCGGTAGGCCAAGTCTTCGCGAAAGCGCCCGGCGCGGGCCTCTTCCAGCAGGTCCGGCTTGGTGGCGGCGATGATGCGCAGGTCCACGTGAATACTATTGTTGGAGCCCAGCCGCTCCAGCTTCTGCTCCTGCAGCACGCGCAGCAGTTTCACCTGCTGGGCCAGCGGCATGCTTTCGATTTCATCGAGGAACAGCGTGCCACCGTGGGCGTACTCCAGCTTGCCGATGCGCTTGCCCTGGGCCCCGGTGAACGCGCCGCTTTCGTGGCCGAACAGTTCGGCCTCGAACAATTGCTCGGGAATCGCGGCGCAATTGAGTGCCACAAACGGCTTTTTCGCGCGCGGGCCAAAATCATGCAGGCAGCGGGCGACCAGCTCCTTGCCGCTGCCGGTCTCGCCACGGATCAGCACGTTGACCGGCAGGCTTGCCAGGTCCAGCACCTGGCGGCGCAAGGTTTGCAAACCCCGGGACACACCCAGCAGCGTCGATTCCAACTGCGCCCGATGATCGGCCTGTTGATGCAGGCGTCGGTTTTCGAGAATCAAGCCACGCTTGTCCAAGGCACGGCGCAGGCTGTTGAGCAAGGCATCGGGGCTGAAGGGTTTTTCCAGGAAGTCGTAGGCACCGTCGCGCATGGCCTCAACGGCCATCGGCACATCGCCGTGGCCGGTGAGCAGAATGACCGGCAAATCCGCGTCGCGGCGCTGCACCTCGGCCAACAGTTCCAGGCCGCTGAGGCCGGGCATGCGCACGTCGCTCAGGATCACTCCGGGGAAGTCCTTGGGCAGTCGCGCCAGGCATTCGTCGGCGCGGCTGAACAATTGCACCTCAAACCCCGACAGGCTCAACCATTGCTCGACGGCTGTGCGAATACTGGCTTCGTCATCGACCACAATCACCGCGTTCAGCATGGTTCGGGCGTCTCCAGCGCGATAGGCAAGGTCAGGGTGAATACCGCGCCGTCGCCCCGGTTGCCGGCGCTCAGGCGTCCGCCCAGTTCGTGCACGATAGCGTAGGACACCGCCAACCCCAAGCCGAGCCCGTCACCCACGGGCTTGGTGGTGAAGAACGGGTCGAACACACTGTTCAGGTGGTCGTCGGCAATCCCGCCGCCGGAATCGCTGACGGTCAGCTGCCACAGCTGTTGATCGGCATGCAGGCGGATTTCCAGGCGTTTGCGCGGCTTGTCGGCCATGGCGTCCAAGGCGTTGCGCAGCAGGTTGATCAGCACCTGCTCCAGGCGAATCGCATCGCCGCGGACCCCGGCGGGGCGGGTCAGGTCCAGCACTACGCCGATGGCTTCATCGCGCAGGCGTGCATCCAGAAGATGCAGGGACTGGTCCACCACCGTGGCCAAGTCCAGGCGTTCACGCAGGCCACTCGGGCTTTTGCGCGCGAAGGTCTTGAGGTGACCGGTGAGCGCGGCCATGCGCGTGAGCATGTCGTCCAGCGGGGTGAGCGCCTTGTAGGCGTCGTCGACGCGGCCGTGATCGAGCAGTAGGCGCAACGTGGCCAACTGCATGCGTTGGGCCGTCAGTGGCTGATTGATTTCGTGGGCGAGGGCGGCGGACATCTGCCCCAGCGCTGCCAACTTGGCCGATTGCACCAGGCCATCTTGGGCGGTGCGCAGCGCCTGGGTGCGTTCTTCCACCAGTTGTTCAAGCTCCTCGCGACTGCGCTGGCGCAAACGGGCCAGGCGCCAGCGTTGGGTCAGGAACAGCACCAGGAACACCAGCGCCAGCCAGGAACCGGCGGCGGCCAGCCCGGCGTTGCGTTGATCCTCAAAGGCGAACTGGGGCTTGCGCAGCAGGTGCAGGGTCCAGCCTTCGGCTTTCAGCGGCAAGGACTCCCAGATGTAGTTGGCGCTGCCCTCCGGGCCGTTGACGCGCATCAAATGGCTGTTTTCGCCAAAGCGCTGCAGTGACTGGGCATCCAGCGGCAGCAGTTGTTTTTTGTCGTATTGGCGGGTGGCCTTGAGTTCGGCAAGGTCGCTGGCCGACAGCGGCCGCAGGTTGCGATAACGCCAGCCGGGTTGATTGGCGATAAACACGATGCCACGCGCATCACTGACCAGCAGTAAGTCATTGCCTTGGGCCCACTCGCGCTCAAGCTCGGGGAACTCCAGCTTGACCACCATGGCGCCGAGGAACTGCTCGTGTTCATCCAGCACCGCGCTGGAGAGGAAGTAACCGGGGATCCCGGTGGTTACGCCCACCGCATAAAAGCGCCCGGTGCCCTGGCTCAATGTCTGGCTGAAGTACGGTCGGAACGCGTAGTTATGCCCCACGTAACTGCTCGGCAGGTTCCAGTTGCTGGCGGCCACGGCCAGGCCGGTGCGGTCCATCAACTCCAGCGTGGAAGACTGCGCAGCCCCGTTGATGCGTTCGAGCTTGCGGTTGAGCAGGTCCTGGGTGGAGGGATCCAGCGGGCCCTTCAAGGCGTTGATCATCTCCGAGTCCAGCGCCAGCACGGCGGGCAGGGCGCGGTAGCGTTCGATCAGGGTGTGCAGCGAGTTGGCATACAACGCAAGCTGCTGATTGGCGCGGGCGGCATCGTCCACCAGGGCCTGGCGTTCGGCATGGCGCGTGGCCAAGGCGGCAGCCAGCACGGCACCGGCGATGATCAGCAGGGAGTAGAACGTCAGGCGCAGGGGGCGAGGGATCACGATCATACGGTGATGGGCAGGCGCAGAAAGGGGAGTGCACCATAGCATGCACGACGTTAACGTTGTGGCGAGCGGGGTTGTGTAGTGAGCGGGCTTGCCCCGCGCTGGGTGGCGAAGCCGCCCTAAAACCTGACACCGCGTTCTGTTTGGCAAAATGATGGGGCGGCTTCGCCGCGCAGCGCGGGGCAAGCCCGCTCACTACAGAGAAACCAGCAGGCAATAAAAAGGCGACTAGGCCCAAGGCCGCAGTCGCCTATCCTTGCAAGGGAAATGCTTACTGCACTTCTACCGCCAGGCTGTCACTGATCTTTTTCTGCCAGATGGCAGGACCGGTGATGTGGACGGATTCGCCCTTGCTGTCCACCGCCACGGTGACCGGCATGTCTTTCACATCGAACTCGTAGATCGCTTCCATGCCCAGTTCGGCGAAGGCGACAACGCGCGACTTCTTGATGGCTTGCGCCACCAGGTAAGCGGCACCACCGACGGCCATCAGGTACACGGCCTTGTGGTCCTTGATCGCTTCGATGGCGGTCGGACCGCGCTCGGATTTGCCGATCATGCCCAACAGGCCGGTCTGCTCGAGGATCTGACGGGTGAACTTGTCCATCCGCGTCGCGGTGGTCGGGCCCGCTGGGCCAACCACTTCTTCGCGCACCGGATCAACCGGGCCGACGTAGTAGATGAAGCGGCCCTTGAGGTCCACCGGCAGGCTTTCGCCCTTGTTCAGCATCTCGACCATGCGCTTGTGCGCGGCGTCGCGACCGGTGAGCATCTTGCCGTTGAGCAACACGGTTTCGCCCGGCTTCCAGCTCTGCACTTCTTCCGGGGTGAGGGTGTCGAGGTTGACGCGGCGGGCCGAAGGGCCGGCTTCCCAGACGATTTCCGGGTAGGCGTCCAGCGGTGGCGCTTCCAGCGACGCCGGGCCCGAGCCGTCGAGCACAAAGTGCGCGTGACGGGTGGCGGCGCAGTTGGGGATCATGCACACCGGCAGGGAGGCGGCGTGGGTCGGGTAGTCCATGATCTTCACGTCGAGCACGGTGGTCAGGCCACCCAGGCCCTGGGCGCCGATGCCCAGTTGGTTGACCTTCTCGAACAGCTCCAGGCGCATCTCTTCGATACGGTTCTGCGGGCCGCGCTTTTTCAGCTCGTGGATGTCGATGGACTCCATCAACACTTCCTTGGCCATCACCGCGGCTTTCTCGGCGGTGCCGCCGATGCCGATGCCGAGCATGCCCGGTGGGCACCAGCCGGCGCCCATGGTCGGAACGGTCTTGAGCACCCAGTCAACGATCGAGTCGGACGGGTTGAGCATGGCCATTTTCGACTTGTTCTCGGAACCGCCGCCCTTGGCCGCCACGTCCACTTCCACGGTGTTACCCGGGACGATGGAGTAGTGGATGACCGCTGGGGTGTTGTCCTTGGTGTTTTTACGCGCGCCTGCCGGGTCGGCGAGGATGGAGGCACGCAGGACGTTTTCCGGCAGGTTGTAGGCGCGACGCACGCCTTCGTTGATCATGTCGTCCAGGCCCATGGTGGCGCCATCCCAACGGACGTCCATGCCCACGCGCACGAACACGGTGACGATACCGGTGTCCTGGCAGATCGGGCGATGACCGGTGGCGCACATGCGCGAGTTGATCAGGATCTGGGCGATGGAATCACGCGCCGCTGGCGATTCTTCGCGCAGGTAGGCTTCGTGCATGGCCTGGATGAAATCAACGGGGTGGTAGTAGGAAATGAATTGCAGGGCGTCGGCAACGCTCTGAATCAGGTCGTCTTGCTTGATCACGGTCATGAGTCGCGCTCCTCTATAAGGGAACATTCAATAAAGGTGAGCCCAGTGTTGCATCGGTCGGCTGAGCTCACCTTTCCAAGGCACGCCAAAGTGGTGCAGGCGCGACGCTAAAAAGGCGCGGCAGTATAACCCGGCGCGGTGGCCGATACACCCGACTATGGTCAAACTGTCGCAGGCATGATTCCCTGTGCGCGCCCTTTGTGATTGAGTCCTTATATGCCTGAACTGTACGTCGGCGAACGCCATTGGTCGGTAACGACCGGCAGTAATCTGCTGGATGCCTTGAACCAGGCGGGTGTGGCCGTGCCTTACAGTTGCCGCGCCGGCAGTTGCCATGCGTGCCTGGTGCGGTGCCAGGGCGAGGTCGAGGATAAGCAGCCCGAGGCCTTGAGCGCGGCGCAACGCCAGGAGGGTTGGCGCTTGGCGTGCCAGTGCCAGGTCCGTGGGGATCTGCGTGTCGAAACGTTTGACCCGCTGCGTGACGGTTTGCCGGCCGAGGTGGTGGGCATCGAGTGGATGAACTCGACGGTATTGCGCCTGCGCCTGCAACCGGAGCGCAGTCTGCGCTACCGGGCCGGGCAGCACCTGGTGCTGTGGGCGGGGTCGGTGGCGCGCCCGTATTCCCTGGCGAGCTTGCCCCAGGAGGATGCCTTTCTGGAGTTTCATATCGATTGCCGTCAACCGGGCGAATTCAGCGATGCGGCGCGGGCGCTGTCGGTGGGTGACCGATTGCGTTTGGGCGAATTACGCGGTGGCGCATTGCAATATGATCCTGACTGGCAATCCCGGCCGTTGTGGCTGCTGGCATCCGGTACCGGGTTGGGGCCGTTGTGGGGCGTGTTGCGTGAAGCGCTGCGCCAGGATCATCAGGGGGCCATCCGTGTGATTCACCTGGCCCATGATGCCGATGGCCATTACCTGGCCGAACCCTTGGCGGCGCTGGCCGCGCAGTACCCCAACCTGGCGGTGGAGCTATGGACGGCGGCCGAGTCGGCCCAGGCATTGGCGCAACTGCGGCTTGTTTCGCGGCAAACTCTGGCCTTACTCTGCGGGCACCCTGTCAGCGTGGAAGCGTTTTCCAAGCGCTTGTTCCTGGCGGGACTGCCGCGCAATCAACTGCTGGCCGATGTGTTCCTGCCCCGTGGTTGAGCGCTGAACTCTACAGTCGCGAGATTGACCATGACTGACGCCATCCAACAGCAGCGCGAACGTGGGCTGCTGATCCTGCAGCTCAATCGCCCTGACAAAAAGAACGCCCTGACCCGCGCCATGTACACACAACTGGCCGAGGCGTTGGAGCAGGCCGATGCGGACGGGGAGATTCGCTGCGTACTGATCCAGGGCAGCAGTGAGTGCTTCACTGCCGGCAACGACATTGGCGATTTTCTCGACCATCCGCCCAGCGATCTTGATACCCCGCCGTTCCACTTCATGAAGAGCCTGCTCAACTGTCGAAAACCAGTGATTGCGGCTGTGGCGGGTGCGGCGGTGGGCATCGGCACGACCCTGTTGCTGCATTGCGACCTGGTGTATGTCAGCCGCGATGCGCGGTTGCGCATGCCGTTCGTCAATTTGGGACTGTGTCCAGAATTTGGCTCGAGTTTGATCCTGCCGCGCTTGTTGGGGCATGCCAAGGCGGCTGAGTTGCTATTGCTGGGTGAGGGGTTCACCGGTGAACAGGCGGCTGCCTGGGGCATTGCCACCGAGGCGTTGGGCAGTGGTGAGGCGGCGCTGGCCAAGGCGCGGGAAGTGGCCGAGCGTTTTGAAACCCTGGCGCCGGGGGCGGTGCAGGTGACCAAGCAGTTGATGAAGAGCGTGGACCGCGAACAGTTGCGGCAGGTGATCGAGGAGGAGGGGGCGTTGTTTACCCAGCGGTTGAGGTCGCCTGAGGCGATTGCGGCATTGTCGGGGTTTATCAGCAGTCGCTGAAGGTAAGTCGATGAGGCCCTGACAGCCAGCAGGTCACTCTGGTCTGAAATGCAAAAAGCCCCGCCATTCACAGGGCGGGGCTTTTTTTTCAGCGTGTCAGTCAGACCATTGGGTCGCCAACGTGCAGAATCTTCATGCCGTTGGTACCGCCGATGGTGTGGTAGCTGTCGCCCTTGGTCAGGATGACCCAGTCGCCTTTCTCTACAACACCACGCTTGATCAGCTCATCAATGGCAGCCTGGCTGACTTCGTGCGGCGGCAACGAGGCCGGGTCGAACGGGACGGTGTACACGCCACGGAACATGGCCGCGCGGGCCTGGGTTTCGCGGTGTGGGGAGAACGCGTAGATCGGCACCGACGAACGGATGCGCGACATGATCAATGGCGTGTAGCCACTTTCGGTCAACGCAATGATCGCCTTCACACCTGGGAAGTGGTTGGCGGTGTACATGGCCGCCAGGGCGATACTCTGGTCGCAGCTTTCGAACTCTTTGCCGATACGGTGGCTGGAGGTCTTGCTGGTCGGGTGCTTTTCAGCGCCGATGCAGATACGCGCCATGGCTTGCACGGCTTCCAGCGGATACGGGCCGGCGGCACTTTCAGCCGAGAGCATCACGGCGTCGGTGTAGTCGAGCACGGCGTTGGCCACGTCGGACACTTCGGCACGGGTCGGCATCGGGTTCTGGATCATCGACTCCATCATCTGGGTCGCCACGATCACCGCTTTGTTGTGGCGGCGTGCGTGCAGGATGATCTTCTTCTGGATACCGATCAGCTCGGCATCACCGATTTCCACGCCGAGGTCGCCACGGGCAACCATCACCGCGTCGGAAGCCTTGATCAGGCCGTCGAGGGTTTCGTCGTCGGCCACGGCTTCGGCGCGTTCGATCTTCGCGACCAGCCAGGCGGTGCCGCCGGCTTCGTCGCGCAGTTTACGGGCGTATTCCATGTCGGCGGCGTCGCGCGGGAAGGACACGGCGAGGTAGTCCACTTCCATTTCGGCGGCGAGCTTGATGTCAGCCTTGTCTTTTTCCGTCAATGCCGGGGCCGTCAGGCCGCCGCCACGGCGGTTGATGCCTTTGTGGTCGGACAGTGGGCCGCCGATGGTCACGGTGCAGATCAGCTCGGTGCCGGTGGCGGTGTCGACGCGCATGACCACGCGGCCATCGTCCAGCAGCAACTCGTCACCGACGCCGCAGTCCTTGACCAGGTCCGGGTAGTCGATACCCACGACGTGCTGGTTGCCCTCGGTCAGCGGGTGGCTGGTGGAAAAGGTGAAGGTGTCACCGATTTTCAGCTCGATCCGCTTGTTGGCGAATTTGGCGATACGGATCTTCGGGCCTTGCAGGTCACCCAGCAGGGCCACGAAGCGGCCGTGCTTGGCAGCCAGTTCACGCACCAGCTTGGCGCGAGCCTTGTGCTCGTCCGGGGTGCCGTGGGAGAAGTTCAGACGGGCAACGTCCAAACCAGCCAGAATCAGCTGTTCGAGGACTTCCGGCGAGTTGCTGGCCGGGCCAAGGGTGGCGACGATTTTGGTACGACGGACGGACATGCACAGACTCCTGAGTTCAAGCGCTGAGGAAGGCTACTATGCTCTTTCGTTGTAGTCATTGTTCGTTTGCACTACTTATCGATGATTGACTTGTTTTCGCTGCGGTGTAATACGAACATCCTTGAAGATTTTCGACGAGGGGTCGATACACTGCACAAGACAGGAGAACCCTCATGCGAATTTTGCTCATTGCTGCCCTGGCCGTCAGTGTTGTCGGCTGCACCCGTTGGTCGATGGACCACCATTTGAACAACGCCTACCGCGCCTACAAGGTCGGTGATTGTGAGCGTGTCACCCTGGAATTGTCCCAGGTCGACCGCGAAAGTCGCACCCGACGTTATGTGCAGCCAGAGGTTTCGATGTTGCGCGGGCAATGCCTGGAGCGGCAAAAGCTGTTCGTCGATGCGGTGCAGACCTACCAATTCATCATCAATCAGTACCCCTCGAGTGAGTACGCCTATCGTGCGCGTGCGCGGCTCGACACCCTGCAACAACTGGGGCATTACCCTGGCGCAAGCGTCGCTCGGCCGCGTCCAGCTTCGTTATGATGATATTCGTCATTTCATAACTGGCCCGTTGCCAGTCTTGGGCTATCCTTTAGATGTTCGTTTGTACAAGTTTCAAGCGCAAACGGATGTGGGGCCCGGACTCGGCGGCTGTTTAGCGGCAAAATATTGCCTGTTATCACACCGAGATCCAGGGAGAGCGGGCTTTTAGCCTGTTCCGAATCACTGGCACGGCCGCAGTCATGGCCATTGGATGGCGATCTCACCATGTTTACCGACCGACGGATCGAGCGGCATCAGCTACCTTATTTTCTGCAAGTGTTTAACCGCCTCACCGATAAGCCCATCGGTTTTCTAGGCAATGTCTCGGAAGACGGACTGATGTTAATCAGCCAATTGCCCATGATGGTCGACGTGGATTTCGAGCTGCGCTTGAAAATTCCCGGTGCTGACGGCACCTTCCATCCGATTGATCTCACGGCGACCTGTTTGTGGAGCCACGAAGATATCAACCCGCAGCATTATGATTCCGGGTTCAGCGTGCTCAAGGCCTCCGAGGAATATGGGCAGTTGATCAGCGTCTTATTGCACTATTTCAGTTTTGATCCCTTACAGGCGTCGGCCTGAATCACAGTGCCTGGTCGACCCGTTCCGGGGTAGTGCAGCCCCTGTTGTGGCCGTGCGCTGTTTAAAGGGGGCTTTTGTCAGAAAGCCCCGGCTTTCTTCCAGCCCAGGTAACGTGTCACCAGGGCCGGTCCCAGTTCAGACGGCAAGGTGTCCAATACGGATAACCCTTGGGCGCCGAGGCGGTCGTGCAGCTCATCGCGGGTATTCAGGTAGTCGAGGGTGCCGCTGTAGGCCAAGGCTTCGGACAAGGTTTGCACGGGAGCCTGGCGCAATTGATCGAGCACTTCCTCGCGTAAACTGGCCACCATCACCCTATGCTGTCGGCTGATGCGCTTGACGGCCGTCAGCAGCGCCTCATCGTCCTCATCCCGCAGGTTAGTCACCACGACCACCAATGCACGGCGCTTTTGCCGAGCCAGCAGTTGGCTGGCCGCAGCCTGATAATCGGCAGTCCGTCGAGTGGTGTCCAGGTCGTATACCGCGTTGAGCAACAGGTTCAACTGGCTACTGCCCTTCACTGGCGCGAGGTAGCGCGGCTGGTCACTGGCAAAGGTGCACAGCCCTACCGCATCACCCTCACGCAAGGCGACGTAACTGAGCAACAGGCAGGCATTGAGGGCATGGTCAAAATGCGACAGCTCGTCATCCTGGCTGCGCATGCGTCGGCCGCAATCAAGCATGAACACGATCTGTTGGTCGCGTTCATCCTGGTATTCACGGGCGATTGGGGTGCGCTGCCGCGCGGTGGCCTTCCAGTCGATTTGCCGCAGGCTGTCGCCGTCGCGAAACTCGCGCAACTGATGAAACTCCAGCCCCAACCCTCGGCGTTGACGTTGACGCACACCCAGTTGGCTCAGCCAGTTGTCCACGCCCAGCAGCTGTGCGCCGTAGAGTCGGGCGAAATCCGGGTAGACGCGGGTGGCATCGCTGACCTCGATAAAGCGCCGCGCTGACCACAGGCCCATTGGGCTGGGCAGCAGAATTTCACAGCGGCTGAAACTGAAGTGTCCCCGCCGCAGTGGGCGCAGACGATAACCCAGCTCACTGCGTTCACCGGGGCGCAGGTTTATGGACTGGGGCATGTTTTCCACGGTCAACCCGTCGGGGACGTGATCGAATACCTGCACTGTCAGCGGCTGTGGGAAGTCATGCTCCAAGGCCAGGCGTACCTCACCCCACCGTCCAAGTGCCAGGCTTGCGGGCATCTGTCGGTGTACGCGGGGAGACGGGCGGCGACGCAGGCGCATCGCATCCAGCATGGCCAGCAGCAACAGCGCCAGGAGCAATCCCCACGTCACGGAGTGCAAGGTGTCGGGCACTTTGAACTGCAATGCTGCTGCAGTGCCCAGCAGGATGCCCAGGCCCAGCAATACGCCGAGCCAGTTCAACAGCAGACGGGTCGGTTTCATGGGCGAGTCATTGCCGGGGAGCCGGGATCTGATCGAGCAGTTGCTTGAGCACCTGGTCGACCTCAAGCCCATCTATATCCAGCTCGGGCGCGATACGCACCCGATGGCGCAGTACTGCCAGGGCACATCCCTTGATATCGTCCGGGGTGACGAATTCACCACCGCGCAACAACGCGCGGGCGCGGGCGCCGCGTACCAGGTCGATCGAGGCGCGAGGCCCGGCGCCGATCGCCAGCCCTGGCCAGCTACGGGTGGCGCGTGCCAGGCGTACGGCATAATCGAGAACGTGTTCGTCCAGGGCCAGGTCACTGGCAATCTGCTGCAACTGCAGCACGTCCCCGGCCTGCAATACCGTGCGCAATGGGTGTACGTCCAGCATGTCGGCCCGCGACGAGCGCGTGACTTCGCGCACCATGTCCAATTCCTGCTGTGCGTCGGGGTAATCCATGCGCACCTTGAGCATGAAACGGTCCAGTTCCGCTTCCGGCAGGGGGTAGGTGCCTTCCTGTTCGATGGGGTTCTGGGTCGCCAGCACCATGAACGGTTGGCCGATGGGCAGCGGCTCGCCTTCGAGGGTGACCTGCCGCTCCTGCATGGCCTCGAGCAAGGCTGCCTGGGTCTTCGCCGGCGCGCGGTTGATTTCGTCGGCCAGCAACAAGTGGGTGAACACCGGTCCCTTGCGTAGCTTGAACTGTTCGGTGTGAAGGTCGTACACGGCGTGGCCGGTGACATCGCTGGGCATCAGGTCCGGGGTGAACTGGATACGCGCGAAATCGCCATCAAAGCAGCGCGCCAGGGCGCGTACCAGCAAGGTTTTGCCCAGCCCTGGCACACCTTCCAGCAGCACATGGCCGCCGGCGATCAGTGCGGTCAAGACATCGTCGATCACCGCGTCCTGGCCAATCACCGCCTTGCGTAGCTCAGTGCGCAGGGCCTGGGCTTGTCCGCTGGCGCGTTGCAAGGTTTCGCGGGTCAAGGCGGTGGCGCTTGGAAATTCGCTCATAGGGCATTCCTGAGGGTTTGCAGGCATGCCACCTGCCGGCTGAAATCGGCGCTGGAGAGCCGTTTTGCCGGGAGTGGGCCAAGGGCCTGGCTGATCACGTGAGAAGGTTGACGCGTCAGGTGTTCAAGCACCCGCCACTGTTCTGCGTTGTCGAGGTGTTCAAAACCTGGGTGGCGGCGCCGTGCGGTGCGCAAGATATCGCGCTGTAGGGCATGCAGCAGCGTGCCATGGCCGCTACGGCGCAACAGGAAGTCGGCGCTGGCTTTCAGGTGTTCCTGCAATTGGCGACGGGCGTTGGAGGCGGGTGGCCGGATCGGGCCATGACGCATACCGGCCCGCCAAAGTGCCAAGGCGACCAAGGCAATGAGTGCCACCAGGGCTTGGGGGAAATACCGTAGCAATAAGGTGAACAGGTCGTCGAAGTCACTGTTGAACAGCAAGGTCACGGCGGTGCCCTGGTTCAGGTACCACAGCAGCCAGGCATTATCGTGCTTGCCTATGTCCGGGGTTTTCCACAGGTCGCTGTCGGTGATTACCGTGACGCTGCCTTCCCCGAGCTGGAGTTGCATCAGGTGAGTCGACTTTGCGCTATTGGCGGAAAATTGCGCCAGATGCTTGGGGTCGGTGAGGTTGAAGTCCGTGTCGAAACTGAAATACGCCGGTGCGGTTTCATTGTCGACATAGAGCTTGGTCAGGTCCGGGGCTTTCTTTTTAGGCGGCTTTTCACGGGTGGGGGCGAGCTCGTCAGGCTCGTCACTCAAGGTCTGGTGGATAGGCAGACGATCGAGCAGCAGGTCGCCGCTTTTGCCGGTCTCTTCATCCCAGAGTGCCTCGGCCACCAGTAGCAGGTGGCCGCCGGATTTTGCCCATCCCAGCAGTTGCTCCACTTGGCGTGGCGACATGTTACTGCGTTCGCCGAGCAGTAATAGGCTGTTGCCCTTGGCCGGCAGGGTCGTCAGCCGTTCCAGGCTATTGGCCTGTTCAACTGTCAGGCCTTGTTGGCGCAGAAAGTGTTCGGCCGCCAGGTAGGGGTTGGCCAAGGCTTCCGGGGAAGGGCCGCGGTCCACGACTTCATCGTAGGGAATCGCCTTGCTCCAGGCGTAGTAACCACCCGCTCCAAGCAGGCACGCCAGCAATAGCCCAACCCACAGTAATGGTCGGTTCATGGCTGGATCCCTGAGCTGAACAGGGTGCGCCAGTCACTGCACAGTTTTTGCTGGACGGTGAGGGGGGGAAGGCGATGGCCATAGGCGAGATTTTGCCAGTGCCGAGTCAGCTCATCGCTGAAAGCCAGCAATTGCGGCTGCTGCAATTGGTTTACACGTGCCAGGACCTGACCTTCAGTGTCAGCGCTTTTCAGCGGCAGGCTGAAGTCATGCAGCAGTCGGCTGAGAAGGCCCCGATACAGCAGGCCGAGGGCTTCCCTGGGTTGGGTGGCCCACAGCTGTTCCGCAGCGCTGGCGACATCGTCGGGCAAGGTCTCGGCGCCCAGTTCAAGGCCGAACAGTTGCGTAGGTAGGGGGGCGACGGTTTTCGGTTTGCGAGGCCCCCGCCGAGTGACGAAGGTGCGCAACCATTCGCGATACCGCCACGCGAGCAAGATCAGGCTACCGATCAGAAGCCCCCACAACAGGACTTCCAAACCTTGGGCGATGTGTTTGAAGGTATTGCTGTTGAGGTTGTCCAGCAGCGCCTTCAGCCAGGCCGGAAGTCTGCCATCACTGTGAGCCTTGTTTTTAGTGGCGGGTTGTTCTTCGCCGAAGCGATAGCGGGTGACGGTTTCCGGGTTTTTGAAGGGCGGCTTGTCCAGTATCACCTTTACGGACTGGCTCGCACTCTGGGTGCCCAGCGGCTTGGGAGGACTGGAAGGATCGGCCAGGACGGGCGGACTGAATGGCAGCAACGTTAACCCGATCATCAGTAATAGCAACGGCACCACACTGCTCAGGCGTTGACGAAGACGTCGGAAGACCAACTCCAAGTCCCAGGCTTCCAGTGCGGTGCGGCGGTTAAGATAGAGGCTGAAACCGCAGGCGACGTAGATCGGCTCCCAAAACACCAGGATCAAGGCATAGAAGGCGTTGCCCAGGTGTTCCAACCAAAGCCCTTCCGCGCTGGTCGCCAGTGCCAGGCGTTGCCAGTCCCAATCCGTCTCGATGTTTTGGGGAATAAAGAAATAGAACAGCGCCATGCAACCAAACCACAGGCCGATTTCCAGGTGCACCCCGACGGTGGTCAGCCAACGTGCGGCGCCAGCGTTGCGTTGCTGCAGTACGCCCAGGCGTTTTTGGCGTGCTGGGCCATCCAGGCCTTCGAGTTGGCTCACAGGCATTAAAAAGCTTCGGCTCAGGCTGAGCCGTCGCCAGGTCAGGCTGGCCAGCAGCTGGCTTTTGAGCAGGCTTGGCCACTGGCGCACCGCCTGCTTGAGGCTGGGCGTTTCGCCAAACAAGGCCTTGGACAGGATGTACAGCGGCAAGCGGTCAAAGGCGGGCTTGAGCCACCAGAACAGGAATATCGCCGTAGACGGGTACTGCCACAGCAGGGCAGTGAGTAAGGCAAACACTGGCAGGGTGATCAACGCCCAACTGCTCATCAATAGCAGGCGGTGTTCCCGTGCCATTAGTACGCCAAGGTCCATGGCCTCCCAGGCAGTACGGGGGCGGATTACCACGCTGGCATCACTCAGGCGCATGGTGGGTCCTTCCGGCAACGCTCAGGTAAACGATCACCAGCAGCCACAGGACAGCGCCCACCAGGTATTTGACCCAAGGGGTTATCGCAGTGGTGGATGACCAGTAGGCCTCGATGAAGGCAGCGATCAGTAGGAAGATCATGACGCCGCACAACATTTGCACGCTCTTGCGCGCCGCCAGCCGTAAGGATTCACCACGGGTCAACTGTCGCGGAGCGATCAGCGCCCAGCCCAACTGCAAACCGGCGGCACCGGCGAGGGCGATCGCGGTCAGTTCGAATGCGCCATGGCCGATGACGAATGACCAGAAGGTCTGGCCATAGCCGATTTCGGTCAGGTGCCCGGAGACTGCACCGATGACCAGACCGTTGAAAATCAGAAAGAACACGCTGCCCAGGCCGAACAATAAGCCGGCGGCAAATGTCTGGAACGCGATACCGATGTTGTGCATCACGTAGTAGCCGAACATCATCCAGTCTTCGCTCGATGCTCGCTCGGCGGCGCGGCCCAGTCGGCTGGCGTCGGGGTCATACATGCCCTGCATCTCGGCCACTTGCTGGGGGCTGACGATGCTGTAGATAAGGTCCGGAAACAGGTACACCAGCAGCGCGATACCGATCAGGCTGCCAAAGAACAGCAGGCTTGCTATCAGCACGAAACGCCACTGTTCCCGCACTAACCGAGGAAAATCGGCGAGTACGAACCCCAGTACATTGGCCGCCAATTGGCTGCGATGACGGTAAAGTTGTTGATGGCCGCGCAGGGCCAGTTGCTGCAGTGGGTCTACCAGGTAGCTGCTGTAGCCACGCTCCTGGGCCAGGGCCAGGTGCTGGCACAGGCGTCGGTACTGATGGGGGAAGTCAGCCACGTCGCCGGGCTTGGCCTTACCTTGCTCCAACTGTTTCAGGTGTTCGGCAAAGGCTTGCCATTGGGGCTGGTGGCGGCTTTCGAAAAGGCTCTGCTTCATGTTGGCCCCAACAGGCCACGGGCCACGCCGTTGAGTTGCTCTACAGCGCGAGCCGGGGATACCTGCAAAGGGGTGGCGAGAATCGAAGCCAGCTCGTGAACGCGCTCAGTGGACAGTTCAGTCTGGCGTTCCGCGAAGGCAAGGATGGCCCGTTGTTCGCTCAAGTCCAGGGCAAAGGGCAGGCGCAAGGCTGCAGCTTGAGGTATCTGGGGACGCTCCAACGGCTGCTCTCGGTAAATCACCAGTGTGCCGGCGGCCAGGTCGCCCAGTCGCTTGAAGTGAACATGCTGCAGGCAACTGATAGCGCCGAGGAAATAGCCGAATGGCAGCATGTCGACAAATCGCAGCAGGTTACGGATCAGTGACGCGGACCAGCTAATCGGGGTGCCGTCATCTTGTACGACACGTAACCCCATGACCTGTTTGCCGGGCGAGCATCCCTGGTTAAGCACCTCGAACAGCACCATGTACCACCAACTGATTAGGAACAACAGCAGCGAGCCCAGGCCGATACCGACGTTGCCCAGCAAGGCCAGCGGTACCAACAGAATACCCATGATGACTCCGCGCAAACCCAAGTCAAAGGCGAAGGCCAGCACGCGTGGCACCAGGCCGGCCGGGCGCAGTGGCAGGTCGATGCCCTCCGGGGTCTCGATCTGGTAGCGGGTGTCCAATGGGGCTGACGGCATCGCGATCCTTGGCAGTGCAGAGTGGCTGGAAGACACGGATGCTAGCAGTGTCGGCGATGGAAGCAACCATTCAAGGTTTTGCTGGATGTTTGTACAGTGCATTTGGTGCTGGTCGCGGGGGTTGCTCAACGCCTAGACTTTGACGATCTTCAGTACAGGAAAAGCCCGTGACCTCCATTTTCTGGTACGACTATGAAACCACCGGTATCAACCCGCGCAGCGACCGCCCACTTCAGGTAGCCGGCATTCGTACGGACCTCGAACTCAACGAGATCGGCGCGCCGGTCAATCTTTATTGCCAGCCCAGCGACGATATCCTGCCCCATCCTGTCGCCTGTGCGATTACCGGTATCACCCCCGCGATACTCGCGGAAAAAGGCCTGGCCGAGGCCGACTTCATGACGCGGGTGCACGCTGAACTGGCCGCCCCGGGGACCTGCGGCGCGGGTTACAACACCTTGCGGTTTGACGATGAAATGACGCGCTACAGCCTGTATCGCAATTTCTTTGATCCTTACGCACGGGAATGGCAGGGCGGTAACAGTCGCTGGGATTTGATCGATGTCGTCCGCACGGCCTACGCCCTGCGCCCCGAGGGGATTGAATGGCCACAGCAGGATGGGCGCGTCACGCTCAAGTTGGAACGCCTGACCGAAGCCAACGGTATCGACCATGGTCAGGCGCACGATGCGTTGTCCGACGTGCGCGCCACGATTGCCCTGGCTCGACGGATTCGTGAGAAACAACCCAAGCTGTATGAATGGTTATTTCAGCTGCGCAGCAAGCAACGGGTGATGGACCAGGTGCGCTTGCTGCAACCGATGGTGCACATCTCCGGGCGTTTTTCCGCCGAGCGTCATTACCTGGGGGTTGTGCTGCCGCTGGCATGGCACCCGCGCAATCGCAATGCCTTGATCGTCTGCGACCTTGGGCTCGACCCGCAAGGGTTGCTGGACCTTGATGCCGACACGCTGCGCCAACGTCTTTATACCCGCCGTGAAGCGCTGGCGGAGGGCGAACTGCCGGTACCGCTCAAACTGGTGCATATCAATCGCTGCCCGGTGGTTGCTCCCTTGAATGTGCTACGGGCAGAAGATCGTGAACGCCTGCACTTGGACATGAATATTTATCAGGAGCGAGCGCTGCGGCTAAGTGACGCACAGGAAGTTTGGCGCGATAAGTTAGCGGCCATTTACGCCGAAGAGGATTTCGCAGCGAGTGCCGACCCGGAACAACAGCTTTACGACGGTTTTATCGGGGACCGGGATCGGCGTTTATGTGAGCAAGTCCGCACGGCCGAGCCTGCGCAATTAGCACGCCAGCAGTGGCCATTTGATGATCACCGTTTGCCTGAATTATTATTTCGCTACCGTGCACGTAACTTCCCCGATACCTTGAACAGTGAGGAGCAACAACGCTGGAAACTTTTTTGTCAGCAACGTTTGTCCAGCCCGGAATGGGGCGCACCGAATACCCTTGACGCATTTAATCAGGCTCGGCAGGAGTTTGCCGTTAGTGCGACGTCGTTTCAGCATGGGGTGCTGGAGCAATGGCAGGAATATGCGGACACTCTGGCCGCGAGGATGAATCTGTAATCGCGGCTCACAGAATAGACAGGTAATAAAAAACGCCAGCAGGCTGGCGTTTTTTTAATGTGTCGCGTATCAGGCGCGAGCCTGGCGAGGCTTAGCCCAGCAGGGTAGCCCAACCCTCAACCACGTCACCGCCCCACTTGGCTTTCCACTCTTTCAGCGTTTTGTGGTTGCCACCTTTGGTTTCAATCACTTCGCCGTTGTGTGGGTTCTTGTATTGTTTGACCTTGCGAGCACGCTTGGTGCCGGTAGTTTTCACAGCGCCGCGCGGTGCTTTAACTTTCGACTCTGGATCCAGCAGCGCGATGATGTCACGCAGGGATTTGGAGTATTCACCCATCAGGGTGCGCAGTTTGCCTTCGAATTCCAGCTCGGTTTGCAGTTTGTCGTCTTGGGACAGGTTCTTCAAACGGGCTTGCAGCTCTTTGATAGCTTCTTCGGTGGCACGGTATTCGTTGATCAGAGACATGTGGACTACCTTATGTAGAGCGCTGATTGACAGGGATAGTGGCTCAATAATAGTCAGGCGGTATGCCCAAGTAAACATTTAAGGTCGCATTTCTGTGAATTACTTTAAATGTTTGTAGCAATGCTATGCATTCGAGTTAATTACAAGGGCGTAGACCTAAAGACAATTCTCCTGAAATGCGCGGAACAACCGTAGGGTGGCAAAATAGATTCATATAAAGGTGGTAAAGCCTTAGCGTCTTAAGGGTCAAGGCGTGGGCCGGTGATCAGAATAAGCGTTAACGGATACTGCAGTTTTCCTGCGCAATCGCTAGAATGGCGGCCTTTGCGAAGTTCTGGAGTTTCCCCCTAATGCGCACTTTTCGGCTGGTGATTGCTTGCCCGGACCGGGTCGGCATCGTTGCCAAAGTCAGTAACTTTCTGGCGTCCCACAACGGTTGGATCACCGAGGCGAGTCATCACTCGGACAATCTCAGTGGTTGGTTCTTCATGCGTCATGAGATCCGTGCCGATACGCTGCCCTTCGGCCTTGAGGCCTTCCGCGAGGCATTTGCGCCGATCGCCGAAGAGTTTTCGATGACCTGGCACATCACCGACACCGAGCAGAAAAAACGCGTGGTGTTGATGGCCAGTCGCGAATCCCACTGCCTGGCTGACTTGCTGCACCGCTGGCACAGTGATGAACTGGACTGCGAGATCGCTTGCGTGATTTCCAACCACGACGACCTGCGCAGCATGGTTGAGTGGCATGGCATCCCGTATTACCACGTGCCGGTCAACCCGCAGGACAAGGAGCCGGCCTTCGCCGAAGTCTCCCGCTTGGTCAAGCAGCACGAAGCCGATGTCGTGGTGCTTGCGCGCTACATGCAAATCCTGCCGCCGGAGCTGTGCCGCGAATACGCCGGCAAGGTGATCAACATTCACCACAGCTTCCTGCCGTCGTTCGTGGGCGCCAAGCCTTACCATCAGGCTTCCCTGCGTGGCGTGAAGCTGATCGGCGCGACGTGCCACTACGTCACCGAGGAGCTGGACGCCGGCCCGATCATCGAGCAGGACGTGGTGCGTGTCAGCCACAGCGACAGCATTGAAGACATGGTGCGTTTCGGCCGTGACGTCGAGAAGATGGTGCTGGCCCGTGGCCTGCGTTACCACTTGGAAGACCGCGTGCTGGTGCACGGCAACAAGACGGTGGTGTTCTGACCGACCTGTTGTGATTGAAGAATGAAGGGCCTGGGCGTTAAATCGTCCCAGGCCCTTTTTCTTTGCGTGCCGTTGAGGAGTGAGCAATGAGTGATCCGCTGGACAAAGCCACATCAAAAGCCCCGGCGACGGTGGGCGAGGGGTGTTTGAGTCGATTTGATCCGGATGACCTGGACAGTGAGGACGGCACCGATTTTCCCGGTGCCGCCCAATTGTGGGAGCGGGAGCAGCGTAAACCCGAGCCCGAGGGCGAGTAACTGCCCGCCAGGATCAGATTCGGAAGCTACCGACCAATTGCTTCAATCGCGCGGCCTGTTGCTCGAGGTCGGCACAGGCGCGCAGCGTGGACTGCAGGTTTTCCACGCCTTCCTGATTAAGGGTGTTGATCTCGGTGATGTCCATGTTGATCGACTCCACCACCGAGGTTTGCTCTTCAGTGGCGGTGGCGACTGACTGGTTCATGCCATCGATCTCGCCGATGCGCTGGGTCACACTGTTCAGGCGTTCACCGGCCAGGTTGGCGATGTCCACACTGTCGAGGCTGTGACGCTGGCTTTCACTCATGGTGCTGACCGACTCCCGGGCACCGACTTGCAATTCCTCGATCATCTTTTGCACTTGTTGCGCTGATTCCTGAGTGCGATGCGCCAAGTTGCGCACTTCGTCCGCGACCACCGCAAACCCACGTCCGGCTTCGCCTGCGCGAGCCGCTTCAATGGCTGCGTTCAGCGCCAGCAGGTTGGTTTGTTGGGAAATACTGGTGATCACCTCAAGAATCTGTCCGATGTTCACGGTTTTGCTATTGAGTGCTTCGATGTTGCTGCTGGAAGCACTGATCATCGCTGACAGCTGGTTCATCGCCTGGATATTGCGCTCGACCACGTGCTGGCCGTCTTCAGCCAGATGCCGTGCATCGCTGGCTTGATGGGAGGCTTGCGCGGCATTGCGCGCGATTTCCTGGGCCGCAGCCCCCAATTCGTTGATGGCAGCGGCGACGCTGCTGGTGCGGTTGGCCTGCTCGTCGGAGTTGACCATCGACGAGTTGGAGGCACTGACCACGCGCAGTGCCACCTCATTGACCTGTTCAGTGGCCGAGGATACTTCGCGGATCGACGTATGAATCCGCTCCACGAAGCGGTTGAAGGCGTTACCCAGCGTGCCGAATTCATCGTGATTCTGGATCGTCAGGCGTCGGGTCAGATCGCCTTCGCCGTCGGCGATGTCCTGCATGGCGCGGGTCATCACATGCAGTGGTTGCAACAGGATGCGGATCAGCATGCCGAGCAGGGCGATGATGATCACCACGGCAATGAGCGTGGCGATGACCGCCGAAGTGCGGAATTCGCTGAGCATGGCGAAGGATTTGTCTTTATCCACCGCAATACCGAGGTACCAGTTCACGGAAGGCAGGCCCTTGATCGGTATAAAGGTCACGATAGTGTCCTTGCCGTTGGCCTCGACTTCGCTGAAGTCCGGGCTGATCTTCGGGGTGTTTTTTGGATACACGTCGGCCAGGGTCTTCATCACCAGGTTTTTGTCCGGGTGTACCAATACTTTGCCATCTGCACTGACCAGGAACGCATAGCCCATCCCGCCGAAATTCAGCGCGCCAATGTTATCCACCAGGGTTTGCAGGCTCAGGTCGCCACCGACCACGCCGATGCTCTGGGTACCTTGGGTGCTGGGAGTGGCAACGGAAATGATCAGTTTGCCGGTGGCGGCATCGATATAAGGTTCTGTCAGGGTTGAGCCGTTGCTGCTCTGGGCGCCCTTGTACCAGGGGCGGACGCGCGGGTCGAAGCCGTCTGGCATTTTGGTATCAGGGCGGATGGTAAAGGCGCCTTTGCTGTCGCCGACGTAGGTCGCCATGAAGGCAGAGGTCAGCGCTTTCTGTTCCAGCAGGCCGGCAACCACGGAAGGCTCGGGGTTGATGGCGATGTTTTGCGCGGCGTTTTCCACCAGGGCAATGCGCCCTGTCAGCCAGGTTTGAATGTTGCTGGCGGTGACATCACCCATTTCATGCAGGTAGTTGTTGAGGTCGTCGCGAATGGCATTGCGTTGCAGGTAGTCGTTATAGAGGGTAAACAGCGCGAATGCGGCGATGACGATAAGGGAGGCTGCAAGCAGGATTTTATGGCTGAAGCGCAGATTTTTATTCATGGCTTGTAGGGTCCGCTAAGGTCTTAATATCCGAAGCGCGTCCTTATGGGATGCGCAAAATGGCAGCGTCAAAAAAGGTGTGATACTTCTTGTGATAGTTCTGTGGGTCCCTGTAGGAACTACCTGACCTTTTTTTGGACTTTGTGGGTCTCACATAAGCCTGTATCGACCTGGCGACACTAAAGATTAACCATGGGTGACGAAATGCCTGACTCCACGCAACTCCTTATCGGCGCAGACCTTTCCGGCCAGCCCATCGCCCAGGCCATGCGCCTGGCCAACCGTCACGGGTTGATCGCCGGCGCCACCGGCACGGGCAAGACCGTCACGTTGCAACGCCTGGCAGAGGCCTTCAGTGATGCGGGCGTGGCGGTGTTTGCCGCGGACATCAAGGGTGACCTGTGCGGCCTGGGGGCTGCGGCGAATCCTCAAGGCAAGGTTGCCGAACGTATCGCCGGCATGCCATTCCTCAATTACACCGCCAAGGCTTATCCGGTCACGCTGTGGGATATTCACGGGCAATCCGGTCATCCACTGCGCACCACCATCAGCGAAATGGGCCCGTTGTTGCTCGGCAGCCTGCTGGAGCTCACCGACAGCCAGCAGTCGGCCCTTTATGCCGCGTTCAAGGTGGCGGATCGCGAAGGCCTGTTGCTGCTCGACCTCAAGGACCTCAAGGCACTGCTCAACCACTTGCGCTATCACCCGGAGTTGTTGGGGGAAGACGCGGCACTGATGACCACCGGTTCCAGCCAGGCACTGTTGCGCCGCCTGGCGGTGCTGGAACAGCAGGGCGCCGAAGCGTTGTTCGGCGAACCGGCCTTGCAGTTGGAAGATATCTTGCAGCCCACCGGTGACGGGCGCGGGCGCATTCATCTGTTGGACGCCAGCCGCCTGGTGCACGAGGCACCCAAGGTGTACGCGACGTTCCTGCTGTGGTTGTTGGCGGAGTTGTTCGAGCAACTGCCCGAGCGCGGTGACGCCGACAAACCGCTGCTGGCGCTGTTTTTCGATGAGGCGCATTTGCTGTTCGCCGACACGCCCAAGGCGTTGCAGGATCGTCTTGAACAGGTAGTGCGGCTGATTCGTTCCAAAGGCGTGGGTGTGTATTTTGTCACCCAATCGCCCGGCGACCTGCCGGACAGCGTACTGGCCCAGCTCGGCCTGCGTATCCAGCATGGCCTGCGGGCGTTCACCACCAAAGAGCAAAAATCCCTGCGCGCCGTGGCTGAGGGTTTTCGACCAAACCCGGCATTTGATGCGTTGTCGGTATTGACCGAATTGGGCACGGGTGAGGCCTTGGTGGGCACCTTGCAGGAAAAGGGCACGCCGGAAGTCGTGCAGCGTGTATTGGTCGCACCGCCGCAATCGCGGATCGGGCCGCTCAGCGGCGCCGAACGCGCCGCGTTGGTGGCCCGTTCACCGTTGCAAGGGCGTTATGACAAGCCGATCGATCGTGAATCTGCCTATGAAGTGCTGATGTCGCGCAAGGAACTGGGGCCGACCGAGGACGCCAAGTCGGCCAGCGACGAGCCGAGTTTCACCGACAAGGCGGGAGCGTTTCTGGGCACCACGGCCGGCAAGGCCCTGAAGTCAGCGATGCAACAAGCCGCCAACCAGATGGGGCGGCAACTGGTGCGGGGTTTGTTGGGGTCGCTGTTGGGCGGTAGCAAGCGCAAATAGCGCGTCAGGGCTTGGGTTTGGCGTGGGCGGCGAGCCTTTCAAGCGCCGCGCGCAAGCCTGGGTTGCTGATGCCCTCGGCCGTTGCCTGAATGGTTTCGGCCGCATTCGTCGATAGATCGTGAGTATGCTCAGCCACCGCCGGCAGCGTAGTGGGCGGTTGTACTTTGAACTGGACCCGGGTCAGGCCGGCAAATTCATCAAACGCCATCAATTGACGTTGCAGGCGTTTTTGCTGATAGCGCAAACGCGTTGCCCAGTGGCCATCTGTGACAATTAGCAGCAGGTTGCCTTCGCGCCAGGACGCTACGCGGCAATGTTCGCGCGCAGCCGGTTGCAGCTGGCTTTCGAGCAGGCGTTGCAGATGGCCCAAGCGTTGCGCATGGCCAAAGATGGCTTTCAACGGCTTGGCATCGCGAAGCAACACGGCAGGAGCGCGGGCTGTCAGGGGGCGAAATGCCATTATTGGACACCTAAAGTAACAGAGCGGCCATCTTAGCAGAAAGCACCTCTACGCCCCCAGGCCATGCCTTTCTGGGGTTTTGTTCGTGAAATCAATTGGTAACTTCTGCCCTCCATGGGTTGAAGTTCCAGCAAAAGCCCTTATTTTAAACAAGCCCTCTCACCGCCTCATGCCAGCATCAGGGAATAACGCCACTTTCCTCACCCACGATTCCGGGTAGAATGCGCGTTCGCATGCGGCCGTGAGGGCTGCTCGGGCCACTGACGGTGCGCCCTCCATCCCTATGTGTGGAAGAACCTGCCGATATGTTTGCGCCTTTGTTAAAGAAACTTTTTGGAAGCAAGAATGAGCGCGAAGTCAAACGCATG